>Ga0265294_10003743_pt1 | contig 19264 bp, 17 predicted proteins | sample MunlanPumphouse3_FD_192504 | JGI IMG/M metagenome (GOLD analysis project Ga0265294, IMG submission 192504) | Groundwater microbial communities from a municipal landfill in Southern Ontario, Canada - Pumphouse #3 | ecosystem: Environmental > Aquatic > Deep subsurface > Groundwater | place...
GTTCGCGGTCGGCTGTATCCGGAAGATTCAGTTTGATCTCCAGCTGGTCTGTATATCGTAACCGCATGAGTTCAATGTAATGTTCTAAAAATCCTATGATCTTTGGCAATTGCACCAAAGGCCGGTTGGATTCGTACAGCACGTAGCGCATCATTTTTGACAATTCCACAACAGTCCCTTTTGCTTTGGGCACATCAATATCTATAAGAGTATAAATATTATTCAGCGTATTCATGAAAAAATGCGGATTGATCTGATGCTTCAGGTAATCCAGTTCATTACGCAGATTCTGCTTTTCAAGTGATTGTAGTTTCCGGTCGTCGTTGATTGATTTAAAAAGAAGCTTAATTGCCACATTGAATCCAATGATCAGAATGGCTATCAGCAGGTTATTTATCCTGGGGTCCATCCGCCCCGGCATACGTAAGATATTTATTTCGCCTCTTTTTTCCGGGGGCATTGGCCCGTAAAAGAACTCAGGCATATCTTTCCTTATCAGGCGAGGTTCTGCCTCCTCTACAGGTTTGAAAACGGGAGTCGGGTTATAAAAGAAAAAGAAGGTGAAAAGAAAAACGGTAAAAAGAGCGAACAGCCAATACTTTTTTTTGTACAGAAAGAGAGGTAATAGCAGAAAGTTTGTAATACAGAACAAAACAAAAAAAGGTACAACGGACTGCCATTCTTTCAGGATAATGTTCCATTCTGTGATCCCGTGCGTGCTGTACCTCAATAATGGGGTTGAGAAAATGACAATCCAGATGATCAGGTAGATGAGGGTCTCCAGAATACGTTGTTTATTCTCTGTTTTTTCCATAATACAAAAATATCCGAACGCCCGTCTCTATTCAACAAGAATCTGTGAACGGTCCGATTTTGATTGCAGACAGTATATTCTGCCGGGCAGACAGAATTTTTTCAACTGATTCCCATTAAGCGGAAAAACTCGTCTTTGAAAGAGTCGGATATGGGAATGTGAACCTTTCCGAATACAATGCGTTGTCTTTCTATGGTTCGTATTTTTTGAATGTTCACAATAAATGAACGATGGACTCTTGCAAATTGGGACTTAGGCAACTGTTCTTCTATCGTTTTCAGGCTCATCAGGGTTTGCAGCGGTATACCGTTCTCTGTGTGAATGGTAATATAATCTCCCGAACCTTCAATATAGGTAATATCGGCCGTGTTGATAATCTGTTGTTTGTATTCAGATTTCACCACAAGGGTCCTGGACTGGTTATCCTCGAAACCTCCTTTTGACGAGGCAGCAACAAGGAGTTCTTTCCAATGCAAAGCTTTATTGGCGGCTTTGAGAAATTCGGCGTAACTGAAAGGTTTGAGCAGATAATCCAGTGCGTTTACCCTGAATCCCTCTAACGCATATTGCTCAAAAGCTGTGGTGAAAATAACGGCACAGTCCCCCGTCATCCGGGAAAGTTCCAACCCGTTCAGGTAAGGCATCTGGATATCCATAAATGCCACGTCCACCTTTTCTTTTCTTAACACATCGAGCACCTCCGGGCCGCTGCTGCAACGGGCAACAAGTTCCAGAAAAGGAGTACGCTTAATGTAGTCCTCCAGGAGATCAAGCGCCAGCGGCTCGTCATCGACTATCAGGCATTTGAGTTCATTCATTAAATGTCCCTTATAGGTTAATGATTAGCTCGGAAACATACACATTGTCAAGCACCGTATTAGTAAATGAGTGCTTTGAAGGATAAATGAGAGACAGTCTGCGTTGCAGATTTTCAATGCCTATACCCGATCCGCTGTAGTCAGAGCCCCTTTTTGGAAAATAACTGTTCTTTACGGAACAGCGAACGGTCCGGTCTTTGATCTCAATCTCAATATCGATAAAAGAAGGTTCGGTCTGGGATACCCCGTGTTTAAAAGCATTTTCCACCTGGGAAATAAACATGAGGGGAGCTATGGTCAGTCCCCGGGTGTCATCGGGAACATTCACCCGCACACTTATTTTTTCGGTAAGTCTGAGGGACATAAGCTCAATATAACTCATTGTAAATGCCAGTTCCTTACTGAGCGATACGCGTTCCTGGTTATCGTCATACAGGACGTAGCGCAATGTCTTGCTCAGGTTCAGCACGGCAGTCTGAGCCTTATCCTGGTCTGTTCTCATAAGAGAGTATATATTGTTCAGGGTGTTGAACAGAAAATGAGGATTAAGCTGGCTTTTCAGGTTCCGTAACTCTGCCTGGCCTGCTACTGCTTCCATTTTAGCTTTCTCCCGTTCGGTGCGCTGCCATTCAAGCGTAATGCGTATAGCTACGGCCATAGAAGCGGTGAGCATCATAAAGAACATATCTCTTGCAATGAACATAAAAGCGCTGCGTGGAGGCGGAATATGCTCCGGAGGGATGCCGGCCAGATGTGCGAAATAATACCCGTGCCACAAATATAAAAGAACGCTGATCGAACCTATGAGCAGGAAATCAGATACAAAGAATGCAGCCCACTTTTTCCTGACCATAAATTTTTTAATCAACAGAAAAAAATTGAGGTAGAAAACTAAAAGATATGCCGTAATACTTCCGCAATACCCCAAGTATCTCACAAAAGTAAGTGTCTCGTTCCGTGGATTAATGAACAGGGGAATGCCATAAAACAAGACAACTGCCAGTGTGTTCACCAGCAGAAATGCCCTGTTGCTCCTTTTGTCTGAGGTCAGCTCCATGTGTTGTTTTTCAGTTTTTCATTTCAAAGATAATGAATTCTTTACTCATACCTAATGGCATCAATCGGGTTCAGATCTGAAGCTTTCTTTGCCGGATACCATCCGAAGAATATCCCGGTAACGGTACATACCACGAACGCCAGTACAATAGAATATGCCTGAATAGATACCGGCCACCCGGCAATCATCTTTATCAATCCCGATGCCCCGATGCCGACCAGGACGCCTATGATACCTCCTGTAACACTTATTATTACCGCTTCAATAAGGAATTGCATGAGTATATGACGTCCCATGGCGCCTATGGACATACGCAGGCCAATCTCACGGGTGCGCTCCGTGACCGATACATACATTATATTCATAATGCCTATTCCTCCTACAAGAAGCGAAATACCTGCAATGCAGCCCAGCAGTATGGTCATCATGTCCATAACCGAACTCATGGTTTCCATCATTTCCTGCTGAGATCGAACATTGAAATCATTCTCCTGGCCAATTTTTATTGCGTGGTTTCTTTGCAGGATTTCTGTTATTTCCTCAATGGCCTGATTTGAATATTCTTCTGAAAGAGCTGCCGCCGTAATACCCTGCAGGTAGGTGATGGCCAGAATCCTTTTTTGTACGGTCGTATAAGGTGCTAATATCAGATCGTCCTGGTCCATGCCCATTGTGTTATATCCCTTGGCATCCAGAACTCCTACGATCTTTAAAGGAATTTTTCCAAAGCGAATAGTTTTTCCAAGAGGATCTTCCCCGGCTGAAAAAAGGTTATCCACAACCGTTTGCCCCACAATGCAGACTTTGGCTGCTTTCCGTATGTCCTGAGCTGTGAACATATTTCCACTGCCCACAGAATATCCGCGAATATCTATGTACTGTTCATTTACTCCATAGATAGTGGTAGGTGAGTTGTTGGCTCCTTTTACTGCCTGCCCGCTGCTCGATACGGTAGGGGTGATCTTGGACAGGTAGTTTGTTTCGCGTACCAGCGATTCATAATCCGTCATCTTTAACGTCTGCATGCTTGAGGCACTCTGGCGTACTCCTCCAAAACTGCCGTTGCCGGGCTGCACCATGATCATATTGGATCCCATTTGTCCTATCTCGTCGCGAATACTTTGTTTGGATCCTGCCCCGATGGCCAGCATGGAAATGACCGAGGCCACTCCTATTATGATCCCCAACATGGTCAGAAAAGCCCTCATTTTATTATTTGTCAGGGCTCTTAAAGCTATTAAAATTAAATTTTTGTAATTCATGGTCTGGATGTTTATTCTTCTTCTGCGGGCAGCGAAGCCAGTGTGTCTTTTGCCGATGCTATGCTTCCGTTTTTTCTGTCCTCAATTACTTTTCCGTCCCTTAATACAATATTCCGGCTTCCGTACCGCGCAATTTCCTGATTGTGTGTAACAAAAAGAATGGTACGTCCCTGTGCATGCATTTCCTGGAATAATGTAAGTATTTCAAAAGAGGTTCGTGTGTCGAGGTTCCCGGTTGCTTCGTCAGCAAGGATAATTACCGGATCGTTCACAAGAGCTCTGGCAATGGCCACACGCTGTTGTTGCCCTCCGGACATCTGGTTGGACCGGTGGTTTATCCGGTCTGCCAGACCTACCGATTCCAGTGCTTTATAAGATTTTGCCTTTCTTTGGGCTGAATTCACGGTTTTGTTGTATAGCAGGGGCAATTCCACATTCTCCAAAGCGGTAGTCTTTGGTAATAGATTATAGGATTGAAATACAAAACCTATTTTGCGGTTACGCAGCATGGCCCGGTCGTTCTTTCCCATTTTCCTGACCGGAACGCCGTCCAGATAATATTCTCCTTCTGTGGGGACATCCAGACATCCAAGGATATTCAACAGGGTGGATTTTCCCGAACCGCTTGTTCCCATGATGGTCACGAATTCTCCCTCCGTTATGTTGAATGAAATATCCCGGAGGGCGTGAACCGTTTCTTCTCCTACCAGAAAGTCACGCCTGAGATTTTCCACTTTAATGATTTCGTTCATACCGTTTACCGTTATTTGGTACGTACATTATTTTGCTGTCCTGGTCTGGGAGGCATAAAAGGATTGCTGCTGCCGTTCTCAACAGATATCTTTCCCTGTGCTCTTATTCCGGTAACCACCTGATCTCCCTGTTTGAGGCCGTCTGTAATCTCTGTATAAATTCCATCGGAAACTCCTGTGTTTATTGTCCTGGCACTAAGGGTGCCGTCGGGGTTCATAACAAATACATGTGTACCTGAATCGGGTACAGTGTATCCTTCCGGAACAAAACGCAGAGCACGTAACGGTACGGTAAGGATATTCTCTTTATTTAGTGTATAAATGTTCACTTCTGCCGTAAGTCCCGGTTTCAGTTTCAGATCCCCGTTAGGTGCATCTATGACCACTTCGTAGGTGACAACATTTGATGTAGTGGTCGCCAGCAGCCGAATTTGAATCACAGACCCTTCAAACAGATCTTCGGGATAAGCATCTACAGTAAATTGTACATACTGGCCTTCATGTACCTCCCCAATGTCGGCTTCGTCTACATCAGCAATAACACGCATTTTTTTCAAATCGTTAGCTATGGTAAAAAGGGTGGGGGTACTGAACCCTGCTGCCACGGTTTGTCCTTCGTCCACTGCCCGGGACAGAACCACTCCGTCAATAGGTGAATAGATCCAGGTGTAGCCGATATTTCTTTCGGCTTTCTGGTAATTCGATTTAGCCTGTGTATAGGAATATACTGCCTTGGACCACGAATTGAGCGCCTGATCGTATTCGGAACGGCTTACAAGGTCTTTTTCATACAGGCCTTTTATTCGTTCGTAATTGGCTGTCTGGTAGTCATGTTCCGCTTTGGATGAATTCAGGTTGGCTTTGGATGATTCCAGTTCGGTTTCCAATACGGAACGGTCTACCTCGGCAATTAGTTGTCCGGCTTTTACTTCCGAATTATAATCGACATATATTTTAGCAATGATCCCCGATACCTGGGTTCCTACTTCAACCTGTTTAATCGGTTCCACCGTACCTGTTGCGGTAATGGTATTGGTGATTGAAGATGGCTCAACGGGTACGGTCTCGTAAGCCTGTTTAACGGTTTTTGCACTGCACGAAGCAAAAACGATGAGAGTCATAAGAACTCCCGGAATAAGTATTACTTTCTTCATTTTATATCTTTTTTCAATTAGATTTAACTGTTTTGGCCCTGGTATAATTTCAGCAGTTTTATGGCCAATACCGTCTGAAACTTTGCCTGAAGCTGATTGCTGAGAGCGCTGGTATAATTGTTCTGTCCCGTGATCAGCTCAATGGTGTTAATTAATCCGGCCCGGAATTGTTCACTCACTACTTCGAAACTGATTTTGGCGGCCTGGAGTTGTTCATTAGCCGAAATGTATTGACTTTGTGCCGAGACAGCATCGTTATGAAGCGATTCAATGGTACTCAGCAACTGTTTTCTGGTGCTTTGGTCCTGTAATTCGGCCGATTTGCTCTGAAGTTTTGCCTTGGTAATATTGGTGCGTACCTGTTTATTGCTAAAAATGGGAATACTCAGGTTCAGCCCCACATTTTCGCTGATTTTACTTCCGAGCTGTTCAAAATAGGCGGTGCCGGCACTGGAGTTTGTACCTGTGTTAATAGAGGCGCTGGCGGTAAGGGTAGGCATTTTAGAGGCCTTGGCTATCTCAATGCCCATTTGAGCCGATTCAATACTCAGGGCGCTGCTTTTCATCTGGGGCAGATTGTCCAGGGCTGTAAGGTATACCGAGGCCAGATCCGGAATTACATTAAGTACTTCCAGACTGTCGATATCGGGAAATTCCACTTCAAATGTTGCTTCCAGATCGAGTTCCAATAATTGCTTCAGTTGCAGTTTGGCGCTTGCCAGTGCGTTTTTTGTCTGGGTCACCTGGTAGTTGTCGCCGGCCGCCTGCGATTGCAGCTGTGCAAGATCTCCTTTGGACATAGAACCGGCTTTTCTCATTTCCAGACCGCGTTCTACCTGTGAACGTGAAAGATCGGCAGCCAAGAGGGCTATTTTATACGATTCGTTGGCATATAGGATCTGAAGATAAGCCTGTATTACTGATATTTCTATGTCAAACAGGGCTTGCTCCACATCGTAGCCCGATGCCGTGTTATCCAGCTTTTTTTGCTGAATGGTTTTGCTCAATTTTCCACCGGCATAGAGTGTGACACCTGTATTCAGTCCAAAATTGTCTGAATAGGAAGCTGCATCGGTTTCTTCCATGAAATCGTTGTAAGTGGTGGCATTCTGGAAAGACACCCCAAAGCTCGAAGAAAAATTAAGTGTGGGAAACCGCTGGGCCCGGGTCTGTTCCAGTTCTACATCAGAAACGGCTTTGGACACCTCACGGGTTTGCACTTCAATATTATGCACTCTGGCGTATTCAATACATTTTTGCAGAGTCCATGGTTCTGCCTGTTCCTGTCCCTGCGCCGGCAGGGTAATAAGAAGCAGAACTGAGGCCAGAACCGTTGATAAGGAATGTAATCTAATCATTGTCAAATACTTTTATTGATCTTGCAACAAAAGTATCTTGACGGATCTATTCAGGCAAGGAATATCGGCAGATAAACCGGTTTTGAAGTCAGGGACCCGGATTTTACCGGTTAAGAGGGGGGATTATCAGGATCAGATATGGAAAAATTTCTTAAGGCTGGTGCCTTTTTGCAGATGAAAGTGAATAAAGAGCAGTATGGTCGAGACAGCCGTAATTGAAACGGCAAGGATGAGACTCCATTGAAGCGCCAGTTTGTTCTGCAGGTACAGCGACAGGATCCCTTCCGTGCAGAGACCCATTATGCCCGCGGCTATAAGAGAATAGGCAATGATGTTGATCCCTTTTCGTTTGGAGTTCTGTATGATCTTGATCAGAGCGAAAAGGATTACATAAAGGCATCCAATGAGAGGAACGCCAAGGTGCATTCCCCAATAGGGGTCTTCGCTGAACCAGTCGAGGAGCAAAAGTAAAAGCGAGGTAGATAAAAAGCTAAAGATCATGAGCAAAAAAATCCTCCGTTGCATGAATGCAATGAGAGAGGCGTTGATAATCAGGAAAAACCCGATAGCCAGTGTATACTTAGACCAGCTGATCTGGGAATTAACAATCAGATCAATAACAACGGTTGTCACAAAACCTGTGAACAGTATGATCATAATCAGTTCCCAGAGCACCTTGCGTCTCTGGAGTACTGTGAGTTCGTGGAAATTATAGGATTCTTCCACGGAGTCCGCATATTTGCCGGAGTGTTTCTCAATCCGGCCGGGAATTTCGGAGATCGTACTTTTCTGCCCGCATAACGGACAGTAATTCATTTCCACGTCCAGTTCAACGCCGCAATTTTTACATATATTCATAGTTGTTCAGTTTTTCAGTAACGGATCATTTTTACAGGAACGCCCTGACTGGATAAAAAACGGAAGAAACGGCGTTCCAGTTCCCTCGATCCGGAAATATTGGCAAAGCCGAGGATAAGCAGGTCGTCAAAACCTATCATGCCGCAGCTGATCTTTATGCTTTTATTGGGCGGCGGCGGAATGACCGCCATGTATTCAATCTGTTCATTGATCTCTTTAGGAAAAATTGCCCCGCCGAGATTGGAAAAAACCCCGCTGTACTGGTTGCTTCCCATGGAATAATACTTCATACGGAGAACAACGTTTTTCAGAAACAGTGGAGCCCCGCGGACCAGCAGCATTTTTTCACTTCCCACGTTCCGGGACAGGATTTTATTCACCAGTTTTTCCTCGGTTTCGAGCAACATCTGGTGATGGACCACTTTCAGGATTTCCTCAAAGGAGTAATGCCCCAGGCGGAGGTCTATCTCGGGCATCACAAACAAAGAAAAGTTCCGCATGGTGGTACTTGGGTATATCTTCCTGACGTTAATGGGTATTTCAAGGCTCAGTTTTCCAAATCTTTTATGCCTGCGGGAGCGCAGGTCTTCATATATTTCCTGGAGTACAAAAAGATATGCCGAGGTCAGGTAGACGGTAATATTTGCTCCTTTCTCTTTTGCTTTAGCTTTGAGTTCTGCGTGCGGGATAGCTCCAAAAAGCACGCTGAGAGCCGGTTTGCCGCGTAAGGGGAACGGTACGTGAAAAGCCCTGGGCTTTTTTACAGAAGCAGGAATGTTCTCTTTGAAATACCTGTTATATGCATCCTCAAATTCTTCCGGAAGAGGATCTTCGTCCGGATGGAGGTATTTGAAATCTGCCGGTACCTGCGTTCCGGTCAGGCCGAGATAAACAACAATCAACGTTTTAAAGTATTCATAGGCTCCTCCTCCGTCGGTTAGCAGGTGCGAAAATTCCACACTGACCCTGTTATCCAGCACCAAAACCCTGAATAACGGATCTCCTTTACGGAACCTTCTGCAGGGAGACTGGTTATCCGTTTCCACAGAAGTATGGAAACGGGCCGATTCCAGATAATACCAAAAAAAGCCTTTCTTCAGCCGGACATGGTAGTAGGGAAAACGCCGTTCAATGGAACGAACCGCCAGGAACAGGCTCCTGATATGAATTTTATGCTTAAAGACTGCAGAGATCCGGAACACAGAAGTGACCTCGTCCGTTGTAATGGCGGGGAAAATCTTGGCGGCATTGTCCAACGGATACCAGAATTCTTCCATAATGTTGTGTATAGCAGGTTATCAACAGGGAGCAATCATCCTGCCCATAAACAAGATGGCACCGGTGCTTTTTTCCCTGATAAGGTAAAAATAAGGTTTGTTCACAATAAAAGGAATGGGATCGTCAGGCCCCGAAGCTGTTTTTTCCACTCCCACAATAGTCACGGCAGCGGCTTCTGTCCCCTTTTCACTCACATCGATATATGTTTTCTGTTTTACCAGCCCGATGTACAAACCGCCTACCGGGGACAGGTTCCCGAAATCGGCTGCTCCTTCCATAAAAGGCAGGACCATTCCCATGGCCTGAAGGGTGGGAATGAGATCTTTTTCATATTTGAATATGAATTTTGGAAGTACGACCGTTAAGTTACTCTTGGATGAACTCAGTCCGGAAAGCCATCTACTCCAGTTATCCAATGTGAAGCCTTCCAGAGCTTTATCCATGATCACACCCTCGCGCGGCAACAGGACAACCATGGAGAAAGCCTCGTTTCCATACGGAAGTTCGGCTATGGCAAAATAATCATTTGCGGTATAGGCAAACTCTCCCGTCTGCATCATAAAACGGGTAATTGTGGAACTGCCCTGTTCAGACATAAAAGGTCCGTCGTACGAATAGTCTTTTGAAAATTCAAGAGTCCAGGTTCCGTTGAAGTACAGGGCATTAATCAGATACATGATCATTTGCGCGGGAATCTCTTCAATAATGGTATCTATCTTTCCGTTAGTTTTGGAGGCACACCAGTCGTTGATTGTTTTTACGGCAGAAGGTGAAGAGAAGTCCAGATTTGCGATCTCCGCCAAATAATAAGATCTGACAGTTTCCTTAAAGCTGTCGAGTACCGGGAACCCATTCCGTATCCAGATAGAATTGGCGATACCTGTTTCAGTGAGTTTATCGGCCTTGGGTAAGGCTGTACACATTTTTTCGAAATAGGCGTTCATGTCTTTGAAAGAATAGGCTCCAAAGCCCAAAACATCTTTCATTTCAAGAGCCGTGCCGCCCGCCGCGCCGTTAGCGGTCATAGACAAGGCAAGCGATGCACTCAGAGGAGAAATAAAGAAATTCTTGTCCTCCTTTGCAATTTGCCTGAATAAATCAAAGGCAAAACGGTTGGCGTCATTTGTCAGCGCCTGTTCCGTTTTGGTAAGTACAATATCAGGGCGTTCGTTCGTATCTGACGAAACCCCGTCGCAGGCACTGAGAAGAAGCAAAACAGCTACTGTCTTGATCATCGGGGCAAAATAACGCATCATAAATGTATCTTTTAGATTTACAGTACATCTGTAAAGATACATCTATTCATAATAACGCTGCATATTATCTGCTCTTTTCCGGTTCCAGGTAATAGCCGTCCCTGGGAAGCAGATGATCGAGGTTGGCCAGCCGGTAGATAATGACCGCCTGTACGACAGAGGTGTGTTCCTGGTATTCGTCTATGCTCTTAGTGTATACGTCCCTCTCGGTATGCCAGATTTCCCGGTAATCGAAATTATATCCTTTTGGGTCCGAATTGTCGAAAGCAATAGTAGGAACTCCCCGGATGGCAAAAACAGAAGCATCGGTACCTCCGGGAACTGTGGGCCTGGGTCTGGGTTTAAAGGTGTTTACTTTAAACCCGAACGCCGGATTGATCTGATCTATACCTTCCGATATTTTAATAAAGTCTTCGTACATGGCCTGAGAGACTGTTACCCCGGTTGCTACTGTGGGCCCGCCGTCTCTGTTGAACAGGTTAGAGATTTTATCCAGTTCTTTTTCATGTGCCTTTACCCATGCGGTGGCTCCCAGCAGACCGAATTCTTCCCCGGCGAACAGGACAAACAGGATGGACCGTTTAGGCTTGGCTCCGGCAACCGAAAGCAGGCGGGCCGATTCCATGGCGGGCGTAACGCCCACGCCGCAATCCACACCTCCTGTAGCTGTGTCGTAGGAATCGAGGTGGCCGCTTACCATAACATATTCGTCGGGATATTTTGAACCTTTCATTTTGGCTACTACATTATGAAATTTGACAGGTCCCGGACGGAAGTGATTGCGGATATCAAAGGCCAGTTCAACGGGACGGCGTTCCTTTACCATCTGCAACAGGTAATTATATTGATGCTCATCCAGTTTGATATCGGGCACAATCGGCAGGTTATCGAAACAGGATTCCTCCCCAAACACGGTATACTTGTCCCATAAAGCAGTAATGGGAACAGGTGATGACTGAATAAATCCGAGCACTCCTGCTTCAACCAATTGCCGGTAAAAGAGGGCCGGTTCGTCGTTAATTGTCTTGAGGCTGTCTTTCAGCTCTTCCCTCATTTTGTCTTCGTTCATTCTCCGGTCGCCGGTGCGTGTTCTGTAGCGGCGTATTACATCATTGTTTTCTCTGGCGATTTCTTCATTAAGCTGAATAATTGAATCGCGCCGTTTGTCTGCCTGTACGGTACGTTCCACCGGCCAGCCGTTGCTGGTTCCTGTAATCAGAACCCACGCCCCTTTAAGCACTTTCTTCATTCTGTCGAATTCCGCCTGAGTTTTTGGCTCCAAAAGAACATGTCCTCTTTGAAGTCCCTTTGTGCCGGCCGTATAAGAAGGAGTGGCAAAATGAAGGCTTGTACCGTCTCCGTTTGGGAAAACGCCTCCGTATAAAGTGCCCGACCAGGGACCGCGGTTGAATCCGACCCGTGTTTCTCCGGCTTCTTCTACTGAAACTTCCAGTCCCCATTTTTCAAACTGGGAAACTGCCCATTTGACGGCGGCGTTGTATGCATCCGACCCCACAGGTCTTCCGCCTATGCGATTGGTTAAAACATCCAGATGATGCTGCGTGAGATTGTTGGTAGTACCTTCTGTGATAATTTTTTTGACTACATGGTCCTGTGCAGGGACCGGAAGAGCAAAGAAAAGAACGCTCAGCGTAATAACGGGGCGTATGATTCGTGAAAAGGGTGTCATTGAAATATCTCGTAAAAATGATTAATACAAATGTAGCGTTTTATATCTTTGTGTTATGATAAATATCAGAGAAATAATCAGTGCTTTTATGGTTTTATTCGCGGTAATTGATATTACCGGGTCTATTCCCATTATTCTTGACATAAGAAACAAGGGCAGAAAATTCAGCCCTTTGATGGCTGCGCTTATTTCCACGGGTCTGATTTTCGTTTTCCTCTTTGTGGGCGAGGCCATTCTCGGACTTTTCAACGTGGATATTTCGTCTTTTGCCGTAGCCGGTTCGCTGGTGATATTCGTTTTGGCCATTGAAATGATTTTTGGAGTCGAGATTTTCAAAAACGACGGTCCGGCCGATGCCGCTACCATTGTACCGCTCGTATTTCCGCTCATTGCAGGAGCCGGGACGCTTACTACCGTTCTCTCGCTGCGTGCCGAATACAGCCTGCTGAATGTGTCCATTGCCATTTTAGTTAACATGATTATTGTGTTCCTGGTTTTGCGTCATGTAAACTGGGCGGAAAAGCTCCTGGGAAAAGGTGGCATTTATATTTTACGCAAATTCTTCGGGATCATCTTGCTGGCCATTTCCGTAAAACTTTTTGCCTCAAATATTACCACGTTATTTAATATGTATGATTAACAAGACGTTATATATAATATCTTTTTTTGTTGCTGGTATCTTACTCATTACAGGCTGCAATAAACAACCCGACCCCTCCGGGGGAGGAGAGCCTATAGATCAGCCCGACTGGATTATCGGAGCCGATATGTCTTTGCTTCCCACATATCTGAAAGCGGGTGCCGTGTACAAAGATGAATACGGAAATGATGTGGCTGTGTTGCCATTCTTTAGAGAAAAAGGATTTAATTATTTAAGAGTCAGGCTTTTTGTAAACCCCAATCCGGAGACTGCTGCCTGTCAGGACCTGGCCTATGTACAGGACCTTATTCTGGCAGCCCGGTCCGCCGGATACAGGATCCTGCTGGATTTTCATTATTCGGACACCTGGGCCGATCCGGGAAAACAATTCAAACCCGCAGCCTGGACGGAACTTGATCAGGAAAAACTGGCCAACCGTGTTTATTCCTATACCAGGGAAACATTGCGTACCTTAATGAAAAACAACGCGGTCCCGGACATGATCCAGATAGGTAACGAGGTTACGTTCGGCATGCTCTGGGACTCGGCCCGTGTTGACGTATGGAATTCACAATGGAATACGACAGCTCAATGGAATTATTTCTGCCGCCTTCTTTCCCTGGCTTCAAAGGCATGCCGGGAAGTCTGCCCCGACGCCTGGGTGATGATCCACTCGGACCGTGGAGGGGATGAAGTATCTGCCGTACGGTTTTTCAACCAGATGCAGGTCTATAATGTGGATTACGATATCATAGGGATAAGTTACTATCCTTTCTGGCACGGTCCGTTAAGGCAGCTGAAAGATTGCATGGACGGCCTGAGGATGAACTTCCCGGACAAAAAAGTCAATATTGTGGAGGTGGCCTTCCCTTATCATGAATGGGGCATAGACCAGAATGCGACGTATGTACCTGAGTTTCCCGCCACACCCGAAGGGCAGAAGCAATTTTTCGTTGAATTCATCAAGACCATAAAGCAGTGTCCCAATGTAAACGGATTCATGTACTGGTTCCCCGAAGAAACCTACAGCCCGGAAAAAGAGATTCTGAAACTGCACCGGGGTGTGTTCGACAATTGGACGGGAAAGGCTTTACAGGTAATGAACGTGTTTGCCAATTAGAAAACGGCGGGGCCTTTTTTTTCTGAAACTTGTTCCGGACGGTTCGTCAAGTGTTGTCTCGGTGGCAAGATAAACGGCCGTTGAGGCTCCCTGGGCCGGGGTGCTGAGCAGGGGCCGGAAAAATGCATTCACCAGTTTGTCCAGACCGTTGTTCATGGTGAGCATTGGTGTGTTGACGGCTCCGGGATCGGTCGTATAAACCATTATGTTTTTTTTGCCGAGTTCTTCCGCCAGGGAAAGAGATGCATGATAGAGTGCCCTCTTGGTATCTCCGTAGCGTATGACTCTTGCAGCCCAGTTCCGGGGTAGGCGTGTCAGAAAAGATGGCCTGAGCCTGGAAAACCATCCGAAATATACGGTACAGGAAACTGTGAAGATAATCCGTGCCCCGTCTTCCGTTTCCGCCCCTTTTTCCAGCCGGGGCAGCAAAAGCGAAGTGAGATGCAGTGGAGCCCTGTAATTAATCTGAGAGATAAGTTCATACCCGTCCTCGGTCAGTCTGGTGTGTCTGGGCAGTATGCCCGCGTTGTGCACCAGGCGGTTGATCGTGTCCACCGGGATTTTCGATGCAAATGCATTGACCGAGGCAAACGAAGCCAGGTCCAGCTGAAGCAGCCAGATTGAAGGAGGCACCTCCTGATCTGAAACCTGAGTCCTGAGCTCCTCAAAAAAAGGCATGGCCGCCTCTGTGGAGAGGCAGGCCATGATCAGTGAATAACCGTCTTTGAGCAAAGACCGGCATATTTCGCGGCCCATGCCACCATCGGCACCGGTGACAAGAGCAGTTTTCATCAAGCTTTATTATCCGAACCCAGAACGTTGATTACTTTATGCTTGTAAAGTTCTTTGAGTTTGTCCCTGGCAGGTCCGAGGTACTTGCGGGGGTCGAATTCGTCGGGTTTCTCGGTAAGCACTTTGCGGATAGCGGCCGTCATGGCCAGTCTTCCGTCAGAATCGATATTAATCTTGCATACAGCAGACTTGGATGCCTCACGAAGCTGTTCTTCCGGGATGCCAATGGAATCTTTCAGTTTGCCTCCGTAGTGATTGATCTCGGCCACTATGTCCTGGGGCACACTCGATGATCCGTGCAAAACAATAGGAAAGCCGGGAATGCGTTTTTCTATTTCTTTCAGAATGTCCAGGCGGATCTCGGGTTTTTGTCCGGGTTTAAATTTAAAGGCACCGTGGGAAGTCCCGATGGAGATTGCCAGGGAGTCAACACCGGTACGTTTTACGAAGTCTTCCACTTCTTGGGGCTGGGTATAGGTGTGATGCTCGGCTTTCACATCATCTTCCACACCGGCCAGTACACCCAGTTCGCCTTCTACTGTAACGTCGTACTGATGGGCATATTCCACTACTTTACGTGTCAGGGCAACGTTTTCTTCGTAAGGAAGGTGTGAACCGTCAATCATAACGGATGAGAATCCGTATTCAATACAGTTCTTGCAGATCTCAAAAGAATCGCCGTGGTCCAGATGAAGTACAATAGGAATGGCGCAACCCAGTTCTTTTGCGTATTCAACAGCACCCTGTGCCATATAGCGAAGGAGTGTCTGGTTCGCGTATTTGCGTGCACCGCTCGAAACCTGGAGGATAACGGGCGATTTGGTTTCTACGCAGGCACTGATAATGGCCTGCATCTGTTCCATATTATTAAAATTGAAAGCAGGAATTGCATATCCGCCTTCAATGGCCCTGGCGAACATTTTACGTGTGTTGACCAGTCCTAAATCTTTGTATGATACCATATTACAAAATTTTATATTTGATGTTTTCCTAAATAATTTACTTAAAGTAATTGACAAAGATAAGAGTTTTAGATTATATTTGAACTTCATAATCCGATTATTGTAATGAGGCCGTATATCTTACATGAAACAAACTGGCACACTGTCAGGGAAATGCATTTCAACACAGCCATTCTTCCCTGGGGAGCCACAGAAGCACACAATTATCACCTGCCTTACGGTACCGATACCATTCTTGCCGGACATCTGGCAGAAGAATCGGCTGCACTGGCCTGGGAAAAGGGCACCAGGGCTCTTGTTCTGCCCGCCATTCCCTTCGGGGTCAATACCGGTCAGCTGGAAGTACCCTTTTGTATGAACATGAATCCTTCTACCCAGATGGCCCTGCTGGAGGATGTGATTACCGTATTGTTCCGTCACGGAGTGGACCACCTGATCATCATGAACGGACACGGGGGAAATATATTCCAGCCCATTGTGAGGGAATTGGGCATGAAGTTCCCCAAAATGCTGCTGTGTGTTATCAATTGGTGGAAGATATGTCCGGCATCGGATTATTTCCAAAAACCGGGAGATCACGCAGATGAAATGGAAACTTCCTCTATTATGGCTATAAGGCCGGATCTTGTTTTACCGCTGGAATTTGCAGGAAGCGGCGAAGAAAAGCATTTTGCCATTAAAGGATTGCGTGAGAAGTGGGCATGGATGCCCAGGCGTTGGGTTTATGTTACCCAGGATACCGGGGTAGGAGATCCTTCGGCCTCTACACCCGAGAAGGGGGCCCGGTTTGTGAAAGACTGTATTGAAAAAGCAGCCGGTTTTATAGCCGATTTTGCTGCCGTAACCTCAGAAAGAGATCTGTATGAGTCATAAAGCGCTTATTTTTTCTGCTCCGTCGGGAGCCGGTAAATCCACGGTGGTTAATCATCTGATGGAAACTTTTCCGCAACTTGATTTCTCTGTAACTGCCACTACGCGCCCCAGACGGGGAACCGAAGAGAACGGTAAAGAATATTATTTTATTTCCAAAGATGAGTTCCGTGATCTGATTGCCAAAGATGCCTTTGTTGAATGGGAAGAAGTTTATAAGGACCGCTATTACGGTACCCTTAAACTGGAACTGGAGAGAATATGGAATGGGAACAAGATAGCTGTTTTTGACGTGGATGTCAAGGGCGGTATCAACCTGAAAAAGAAATTCGGTAAATCCGCCTTGTCTGTATTCATTGCACCTCCTTCGCTCGGCGTACTGGAAGAAAGACTGCGCAAACGCGGGACCGATTCAGACAGGGCCATAGCTGAAAGAGTAGCCAAAGCCTCTGCTGAAATGCAGGATGCGCCCCGTTTTGACGTTATACTGGTCAATGACAAATTGGAGGATACCCTGGACAGAGCTACAGAAATCGTAGCCGCATTTATTTATTAATCATGAAAAGGTGCGGATTATACTTTGGTTCATTCAACCCCTTCCATATTGGGCATCTGGCCATTGCCAATTACCTGGTGTCGTTTACTGATCTGGACATGGTGAGAATGATCCTTTCGCCACGGAATCCGCTGAAAGTCCCCGTTCAGGTACACGAATACGTGTTGCAGGAACGGCTGGAACATATTCGCCGGGTGTTAGCCGGCAGGCTTCCGGATATTGAAGTGTCCGATGTCGAATTTCATCTGCCCCAACCGCTTTATACGATCAATACCTTACGTCATCTGGAAAAACAGGAGCCCGGGATAACCTTTGTACTTGTCATTGGGGCCGATAACCTGGCAATTATTGAAAGTTGGTATGAATGGGAATTTCTGCTGTCCGGCTATGAAATTTATGTTTACCCAAGGGAAGGTGTGGACGTGCAGGTCTTGCAGAAAAAATACGGTCATTTGGCAAAGGAAATAAAACGGCTCGACGCTCCGCTCATAAATGTTTCGTCGACCTTTGTACGTGAGGGACTTGCGGCCGGAAAGAACATGAACGGTTTTCTTGTTTGACCATGAATGTTTATTATACAGACGATATCCGCAGCATTGATGCAGACTATTGTGCGCAGACGGGAACCTCAGAGGAGGAATTGATTGCCCGTGCTGCCCGTGCGTTTACCAGCGCCTTTCTCAGGGATTTTGTTCCGTCTGTAGAAGAAGCGCTGGTAATTGCCGGTCCGGGAAATAACGGCGCCGATGCCCGGGGAGTGGCCGGTCTTTTGCGGCAGCGGGGGTGGAAGGTGTACCTGCATGATCTGACCGACGGACGTACCCCGGAACAGCATGATAAAGAGTGGAAAACGGTATTGAAAACACTTGACTCCCGTGTGCCTGTAATAGACGGACTGCTGGGCTCCGGTCTTTCAAGACCGATTACCGGAACATTCAGGCAAATGATCACGGACATCAATACACTTCCCAATCCGGTATATGCAGTAGACATTCCTTCCGGGTTGCCCGGCCAGGAGAATATTCCTCCGGATGCAGTCATTGTTTGTGCGCAAAAGACCTACACATTCCAGTTTCCCAAACTGAATTTTTTCTTTGAAGATAATTATAAGTATGTGGGAGAGTGGGAAGTACTGGACATAGGCATGGGCAATGGTGATTATTCCCGTATTAAGACTCCATTCCGTACGGTAGACGCTTCTTTCATAGATGCCATATATACTACAAAGAGAAATCCCTTTGCCCATAAAAATACCTTTGGACATGCGTTGCTTATTGCCGGCAGTAAAGGCAAAATGGGAGCTGCGCTTTTGTCTGCCGCAGCCTGTATGCGTACAGGAGCCGGATTGCTTACGGCGCATATCCCTGCCAGGGGCGAAGTGCCGTTTCATACCTCGTTGCCGGAAGCCATGCTCTCCCTTGACAACCACGGGGATTGCGTAACACACCTTCCCGGTACTATTGCCACAGGGGGAGTGAGTTACCGGGCCGTGGGCGCCGGACCCGGACTGGGAACAGACCGGGCTACAGCCGCAATGCTTGGAGAACTGCTGGACATGTATGTTTCACGGGCTGATCGTCCTGCTTTGGTGCTCGATGCCGATGCGCTGAATATAATTGCTTCGGCCCCCGGATACCTTTCAAAAATTCCCGTTGGAACTGTCTTAACACCTCATCCCAAAGAATTTGACAGGCTGGCTTGTGCAGCCGGTATGCCAGCAGCCGGGAGCGGATACGACCGGGCTATGCAGGCGGTTGAATTTTCCCGCAGATTCGGGGTAGTATTGCTGTTGAAAGGTCATTTTTCACTCATTTGTACACCGGACGGCCCCCACTGGTTCAATACCACCGGAAATCCCGGCATGGCAACTGCCGGTAGCGGCGATGTGCTTACCGGTATTATCCTGGGATTGCTTACTCAGGGGTATCCGCCCGAACAGGCTGCTATTGCAGGCGCCTATATTCACGGACAGGCCGGAGACCGTGCGGCTGAAAAAACACATGCATTTATGATCTCGGGCGATAACA
>Ga0265294_10003745_pt1 | contig 19262 bp, 17 predicted proteins | sample MunlanPumphouse3_FD_192504 | JGI IMG/M metagenome (GOLD analysis project Ga0265294, IMG submission 192504) | Groundwater microbial communities from a municipal landfill in Southern Ontario, Canada - Pumphouse #3 | ecosystem: Environmental > Aquatic > Deep subsurface > Groundwater | place...
TGTTGGGTGCAAAACAACAGGTCGGGCTCTCCTTGCCGAGCTTCTCCCCCTTCAGGCTGGTTTTCGAGCCGAAAATAGAAAAGCAACTCCAGGCCCTAACAGAGGCTTTAATGCCGTCCTTGAAGCTACGGTGCACGCTACCCGTTACCAGCTTACGGGAGATGAAAAATATGTAGGTTGGATCCGACATTACGAGGAACTAGTTCGGAAATGCGGGGGCGAAAAGGAAAAGGAGGCTATAAATCTCCTTTATAATGTGCTCGACTTTGAGTGATTTTTAGTAGTAAAATAATATTGTTGACCTAATATTTTTATGAGGACAGGAGGCATTTTTATGAGTTTTCAGAGAATTGCATGGGGAATTACGGGGGCCGGGCATTTTTTGACCCGGAGTTATGATGTTTTCAAAAAGCTTAAAGGAGCTTTCCCTTCCCTTGCGGTAAACACTTATGTTTCCAGAGCCGCAGAAGAAGTGCTTCGAATGTATGGCCTTGAGCAAAAACTGGTAAAGCTTTCGGGAGGAGATTATCTGGAAGAAATCTTTCTGGAAAGCGAACAGGGTTCGAGTTCTCCAAAAGTGGGTCGTTTTTTGCTCGAAAAATACGATGCCCTTCTAGTCACTCCCGCAACCTCAAATACGGTCTCGAAAATAGCCTACGGAATTGCAGATTCCCTTGTAACGAATGCCGTTGCCCAAGCCGTAAAAGGGCGAGTTCCGGTCTATATCGTGCCCGTAGATATTGAGGGCTCGATTGTTTCTGAGCTGCCCTATAGTATCGACCGAGGACTTTGCAGGCATTGTGAAAGCTGCCCTCCCCGCAAGCTTTGTCCCAATGGAGCAATCGAAGAAAAAAACGGACTGACGGCCCAGATAGACCTTTTAAAATGTAGGGGTTGCGGGCTTTGCAAGGAAGTCTGTCCCCATTTTGCAATAAAGGGAGGGCCAGTTGAAGTTCTTATCCGGGATGTGGATCGCCGAAATGTGGAAACCGTAAAAAAGCTGCAAGGCATAAACGTGCTTGAAAATCCAGAACAGCTTATTGAGCTTTTCCACTAATATTTTTTCAGGCTCAAAAAATATTATAAAATAAAAGGAGGTAATGAATGGTTGGACCAATCATTATTAAGAGTTGCTAAGATTTTACAATGGCAAGCAAACCTTAATGCAACTTTAATTGATTTACTCTATCATAGAATTCTTTTTTTCTATATAAATATATTGGTTATACCAGCTGGTTTTATCTCCTTCTTTAGTGTAAACCCTTGAAAACAAAAGAGCTTTATTTCGGCTTTTGATCTCGAATTTCTCTTGCGATTTGCTTTGCCATTACTTTTTCCAAGTGCAGGTAGAAAGCAGCCGGAATTCCAGAGTTTGCAAGCAGAGAAAATAGTTCCATAGTTTTCCTGTTAAGGCTGGGAAAGCAGGAAAGCAGGTTGCTCCTTGATAATTTTACCACGGCGTCTACAGGTTTTATCCCTGATAAAAAGGCTTTAGCTTCCCGGTCCTGCTGGCTTTTTCAAAGGTTAGGTCGAGCCAGGTATTCATCTCCTCAATCAAAAATTTCCGGGTTAGGTCTTCTGGAACTATGAAGTTTTGGCCTTTCTCAATATTTCTAAAAAACTCTCTAAAATTTGCTCCTTTTGCAAGAGTATAGGCCTGCCCGAATTTGCCAGTATGGGCATCCGTACTCGCTGCAATTCCTTTTCCAAGTCTTTCTGCAAGAGCTACAATCATTTCATTTTTTAGCTTCAACTCGTGCATGTTATACTCAAGCACAGAAAAGTGTTTTGCAAGTTCCGGAACTTTTGAAGGCTCAGCTTCTTCGTGAAACTCAAACCAGAGGGGATGGTTGTAGATATAGGGCAACTTGTGTTTTTTCAGATATTTTATTACGCTTAAAAGCTTGGGCTCAATCTTCACAAGCTCCTTAAGCTCCTCAAATTCTTCAAAGTCAAGCTCATAAACATTTATATGTATTGTATGCCCTGCGCTTTCTAAGTCTCGGATTGTAAGCTCCACGCCCGGAACAAGCTTTTCCCTCTCAAGCCCCAGAAGCTCATAAGCTTCCATTGTGTCATGATCCGTAAACGTAATGAAATCAAGCCCCAAATCCAGTCCTTTTTTATAAAGGGCTTCAGGACTCAGTTCCGGGGCCGGCAAAACGTCAAAGGAACAGGAAGTATGTACATGCAAATCAGCCTTTTTCCAGCCCTTTTCAAGAAATTCCAAAGCTTGTTCTGATGTGAGGCGTTTGGTCGTATAATCCCTGGCCTTTTCCCCCGAATAGGCTTAATATTCTGTAATTTTTAATTGTGTTATCAGTATATTTGTGTTTTTAGCATCCAAGTTTTTTATCCATATCCTCGATTTCTTTAGTATTATATTCTTTTTGCGATTCTATTTTTTGGGATTCTCTTCCGCTTCTCAGCATTTATAGGGAAGCTCCTAAATCCAGCCTGAATTTAGAGCTCAATAAGTATATATCACTCCTCAAAGTATCTTCCAGCCATGACCCTTGAGCCTGTGCACATGAAAAAAATCTCGGAGTTGGCCCAAAGGATTGATTACTCCTTTGAATCGGAAGAGCCGAGGACGGCCACTGATATTTACTTGCTTTTGGAAGAGCTTAAGGTTGAGGGTAAAACGGTTTTAAAAGCGGTTGATCGGCTTTTTCGAGGCCGGGTCCGAACAGCCCTGATGGCTCAGTGCAAAGAGCCGTATCCCATAACTTATGCTTGTGATAGTGGGAGCACAAATCCCAGAACCTATGACAGCGGACTTTTTGTGGATTTCTGTCACTGTGCACTTGCCTCTACCCCCACCGAGCTTGAGCTGCAGCGCTACAGGACAATAGTCTGTGCTGCCTATACTGCAAGTCAGAGAGCTACAGTTCAGGAATCAGATGCTTGGGAGTTCTTTGACGCAGGAAGGGGCCGGGCCCGACTAATAAAGATCGAGCCTGATGAGCTCAAAAAAAAGGTGCCAGATCTTGTCCATAATATGGCTATGTACTTGGCTGAATCCGAACATATCCTGTTCATGCTTGAAAAGCTTGAAGCGAGACAAGCAAAAAAGGATAAAGAAATGGATAAAGAAAAGCAAAATGATGCTGCGTTAAAGCAAGCTTTAAATCCAGATCTAAATCCAAATTCGAGTCTTGAAAATCCTCTTGAAGAGAGTTTTTTTATCATGGATGGACCTCTTTATCCTAAACAGCTTATGTACTGGCTTGTGCTTGAGGATGAAGAGGTTCGGATTTACAGAAATAAGCATTCTGAAAAAATTCTTCAAAACTACATTGATATTATGGATCATTTTCTTGAAAAAAATGCTCCAGTCATAGGCTTTGTGAAAAATCCCGGGGATATGCAGCTTATGGATGCGATAAGGAAACGGGGTGAGTATCTTGAGCTCCCCTGGATGCTTGATGCTCAGTTTTTCAAAAAAGTCCTTTCTCCTGAACAGCACTTTTCAGGCCCAAAACAAGAGGAAGAAAAGTTTCGAGGACTTGAAAATTTACCTAGGGAAAGGCGGAGGCCTGATAACACCTTTATAACCTATACGAACTGGTTCCTTCAGCCAAACCGTTTTTATGAGCGGCTGCTAAAAGACAGTTCCCCGCTTGCAGCCCGGGAGCTTAAACACAAATTTCCGGCCGAAGATTATGCAGTTTCATTCTTTATGGCTTATCTTCCCGCAAAAGATATGCTCTTTAAAATTGAAGCTCCTTATGGGCTTATAAAAAACGAAAATCTCAGAAACAGGATTGTAAAAAAAGTGCTCTTTGATTTAGCTCTTAATTCTTTTCCTCTTACCCTGACAAAAGCCGATCATGTGGCAAAGATTCGCAAGGTTGAGCGAGAAGTAATCGATAAACAATTCGTAAGCATGAAGCCGGATATCACTTACAACGATTTACGCTGGAAGAAGGATTATGACATCTGAAAATTTTGAACTTGATGACTTTATGCCCAACACTTTGAAAAAACCCGTCTCCAAAAAAGCCTTAGGCTCCGATAAAAATAAAGAGCCTTTTAAGAGCAGAGCTGGGGAGGCTGTGCCTTCTTCTTCTGTTTTGCCTTTTGAAGACTTGGACTTTGAGCCAAATGAGGCTTACGTTTCAAGCTCCGAGGCTCAAGCCGGCGAAGCCTTTGGAATTGTAACAACTGGAATTGAGCCATTGGAAATTACGGCCTCAGGGGCAACCATCACAGGCTATATTGCTTCCTCAAGGCGAAGGGATATCCGGCTTGGGACTTATGTGATTGTACCGTATGGGAAAGAAGAAAAGCTCTTTGCAAGAATTGAAAAACTGCAGTATAGGCAGGAGTTTGTTGTGGATGATGCAACTGAAATTCATTCTCAACGGATGCTTAAGGCAAGCTCAAACTCCACAAACGAGGCTGACTACAAATTTCTGGCCTTTCTTTCCCCTCTTTGCATTTTGTATCAAAAAGAAGGTGCCAACTCGGAAACAGATCCCGGATACGAAAATCTTCTTTTCCGCCGCATGGCAGATCGGATTCCCAGACCAAATACCCCGATTTTGCCAGTGAGAAATAGGCAAGAGGTTCAAGTTGGGCTGAATATCCCAAAAGATGGGATTTTTCTTGGGCGGCTTAGTGTGGGGGGGGAACTTGTTAAAACCCATTCTGAGCCTGAAACTGTAGCCTACTACCTCAGAAACGATTACTCAATGGGTGATCCTCTGATTTTCCGGCACATGCTTGTTTGCGGGAGCACAGGAACTGGAAAGACTTTTCTTTCAAAAAATATCCTCAGACAGTTCATGGCTGATTCTAACCGCTATAAACTTAGAAACTCAAGCGCCCAAATGAAAAATCCCTGTCTTGTGATTATGGATCCTCAGGATGAATATTCTCAGCTCTTTGAGGAGAACGAGACTCTGACTGCAGCTGAGAAATTCGCATTTGAGTCCGAAAATGTCGTTTATGGGCGAGTCCCAGCTACAAAGGCTTTTATTGCAAAAGTAAAAGGCCAAAGGTATCCAGGAGACAAGTCAAGAGCTGAGCAACTTGAATTCAGTCTGCCTTTCTCCCTTGTAAAGCAAAGCCCCTGGCTGATTGCGGCGACTGGGATGTCCGAACTTCAGTATATAGGCCTTGAGCTGCTGATTTCGGATTTTTTCAAAACAAACAGGCCCCAGACTTATGTGGATTTTATCAATTATATCGACAACGAAGGAACTCGGTCCCTCTATGTTGACAGCGGCAAAATCCATGAAGCTTCTTATGACGGAATTGTCCGGAAGGTCAAAAATGAAGCTTTCAAAAAAGCCTTTGATCAGGATGCAACCTCGATTATGGATCTGCTTTCCCGGATTTTTAATCCAGGCCAAATTAGTGTTTTTCCAACGGAGTTTATAAGTAATCCAAGGATCCGAGATCTGATTGTGCTTGTCCTTATGAGTTTGATTGTGGATAACAAACTCAGTACCAATGGCAAAGCAGAAATCAAAAACACTCCTATCATCCTAGCGCTTGATGAAGCTCATCGTTACCTTTCCAAAGCCGGAGGGGAACATTCCAGAATGATCATCTCCCGTTTTGCAGACGCAGCCCGGCAGGGCCGAAAGGAGGGGCTCGGGCTTTTCCTGATAACTCAAGATCCGCAGGACATCGACGATACGGTCTTTAAGCAGATAAACACAAAACTTATCTTAAATCTCAATAATGATGCTGCAATCTCGGCTCTTAAGGTCCCAAAAGAGTATGAACGCAGAATTCCTTATCTTAAAAAAGGGCAGATGATCGTGCACAGTCCTGATAATAGCGATATTGTAGAAATTATCGGGCTTTCAAACTGTGTGGTTAGGCACAGGTAAAATTAGGAAAGCAAAAAAGCCTCTTGTTCCTTATCTGGAAAGGCGTTTAAGCATTTATTGGTTGCTTTGAGGCCTTTCAGGGCTTTGCTTTCCGAGTTTTTCCGGGCAGACAGATCAGAGCTTTTCAAAAAGCAGCATGTTGTTCAGGACGGATTGGAGCTTCCAGTAGATGTAATTTCTATAACTTGTCGGATTCGGAATCTCATAAATTGCCATTCCGCCTACGTTCCAGGCAACATTTGAGACAAGTTCGCTTCGCTGCAGTTCGTCTACAAAGACTTTGAGTCGGCTGAAATCTTCGATCTGTTCCCGCCAGTCTGCAGCTCTTAGTTCACTGCTCTTGTCTTTTCCAGTCATCTCCACTTTCTGAAGAGCAAAAGCATAGGTTTCAAGCAGTTCAATATTTGTAAGTGAAGCGTTTTTGACAATAGGAGTTCCCTTTCGCATGCTTTCCCTTAGCCGATCCGTAAAATTGAAGATCTCAGCTGCTATCAACTTATTATCGACTATTTTTTCAAGTAAAGCTTTTATCTCTTGCATAATTTCTCCCCTTGCTTTGATTGCTTTAAAAGGCTTTTAATTGCTTTAATAGTATTATCTATTCTTTAAAAAGGCCTCTTAAAGCCAGAATGGTAAAGCATAAATTTCTGCTTCTGTAAAGCGAACTACTTCTAAAATAAGATAGTTGGTTTTCGGTATTAAAAGTACCTTTAATTTAGAAAGAAGACCTGATTGAAAAAGAAGAGAAAGGAAGCATTGGGTGTAAACTAAACGTGAAGTGGAATTAAATTTGAAGAAACTAAAAATAAAAACTAACAAAAACGGGCATAGAACAAATCAAGTTTAAAAAACAAATCTTGATAGTTTGGTGGGATAGCGCGGATTTGAACCGCAGTCCAAGCGTCCCAAACGCTCGAGGATGGACCAAGCTACCCTACTATCCCACACGGGCACTTCCCTTCAATAGCTATCATAGTATATATATATTTCGATCCGGGGCCCCCGAGCGAATGAAAAGGAAGGTTTTCTTTTTTATTTTTGGCAGGAACTTCTCTTTATCGAAAATAGCTAAGAAGGGGGGAGCTAAAAGCTCTAGACTCGCTAAAACCTCATTTAGCGAAATCCCTATATATCTTTATACAATAATATATATTGATACTTATAGCCTTCAAATGGCTAAAAAAGCTAATTCTTAAGCTTTACTGATTTCATTGGTAAATTTGAAAACTACTTTTCCTACATTCTTTAGGGGAATTTCTGGATTTTCAAACTGTATATCAAAAAATCCTGTTTTAGCCTTTCAGCTCCCCAAACATTATTATAATTTGGATCTTGATAAAAGCTTGTTAAGCTTCTTTATATCGGAAAAAGTAAATTGTAGATTCGGAGATCTTGTTCCGAGAATGTTCCGAGAATGTTCCGAGAATGTTCCGAGAATGTTCCGAGAATGTTCCGAGAATGTTCCGAGAATGTTCCGAGAATGGAAGCAAAAAGCCCCTTTTTTGACTCCGAAGGAAACAGGGAAGGGGAGTTCTCTAATATTAGAATATACTAGATAAAGCTTAGTTTAAGTGTATACGTGATTTTATGTATTAAAGTCTTTATATATTTTTATACACTACAGTCTTTATATGATTTTAGTTACGCGTTATCAAATTCCTATAAGTATAGAGGCACTCAAATTTACAATTCGGAAAAGGGAAGAAGATTCATGCCAGACTTAACAAATAAAAGCTATAATCAGGGCGATTGGGTGCGTGTTGAAAAAGACGGCACTGTGTATGAAGGAAAAGTTATGCCCTCTGAAAAAGGGTACATTACGCTCAAAATGAAAAGTGGCTATAATGCAGGTTTTCTGGAATCAAAGGTTAAAGTAAGCTTGCTTGAGAGCAAAGCCGAAGTTTTGGAAAGTCCGGGAAAGGGGCAATCTCCTAAGCAAGCTTCAATAGAAACTTCGTCAAGTTCTACAGAAGGCGCAGGTAAACTTCCTAAGATCTCCATTCTTTCGACCGGAGGAACCATTGCAAGCAAGATCGATTACCGTACTGGAGCTGTAACCTCCCAGTTTACAGCAAACGATATTCTAAGCGCTATTCCGGAACTTCGGGAAATTGGAGATTTTAAGGGCCGGGTTATCTCAAGTATTCTTTCTGAAAACATGGAGCCTGCTGCTTGGGAAAAATTGGCAGAAGCGGTTGTAGAAGAAATCGAAGCCGGAGCTGATGGAATCCTTATCACCCACGGGACTGATACCATGATGTACTCGGCAGCTGCTCTTTCTTTTATGATCGAGACTCCGGTTCCAATAGTTTTTGTAGGGTCTCAGAGGAGTGCGGATCGTCCGAGCAGCGACAACGCAATGAATGCAATTTGTGCAGCGCTTGTTGCGGGAAGTGATATTGCGGAAATTTCGGTAGTCATGCACGGTACAAGTTCGGATGATTATTGCGAAGTCCACAGGGGTACAAAGGTCCGGAAAATGCATACCTCTCGAAGAGATGCCTTTAAGTCCCTAAACTCAAAGCCTATAGCGCATGTGGATTATGATAATTGGAAAATCGAGCCTCTCATTGCTTATACCAAACGGGGCGAAGTTTCCTTAAAATTCAAACCCGGCCTGGAAACAAAATGTGCTCTTGTTAAATTCACTCCCGGAGCCGAGCCTGCAATTCTTGACTCCTATATAAAAGCTGGATACAGGGGAATCGTAATTGAAGGGACAGGGCTTGGGCACGTCTCGACTAAATGGATTCCCTCAATAAAAAAAGCTACGGATGCCCAAATCCCTGTAGTCATCACTTCCCAGTGTCTTTCCGGCCGGGTTTGTGATCGGGTCTACGATACCGGGCGGGATATCCTAAAAGCCGGAGCAATCGAAGGCGGAGATGCCCTTCCCGAAATCACTCTTGTAAAAATGATGTGGATCCTCGGTCAAACTAATAATTTTGAGGAAGCGCGGAAGCTGCTTGGGACGGACCTGAAGGGAGAAATTACAAACCGTACACTTCAGTGAAAAATAAAAAGGAAAGTCTCTCTTTCCTGATCTTCTTTTTTTAGTTTCCCTTTCCGTAGCCTTCAGTCCAGACTCCGGAATAATTATTCATTATTTCCTTTATTGCACTGTGGGTCTGTTCGCTGGCACGGAGGCTTATTATTCCTTCTCTTTCGATTGTGTTGAGGACCTCGTTTACGGCTTCGTCAAAGGAAAGGGGCAGGTTCTCGCAAGCATAGCCCAAACAGGATAGAATTTTAAAGAGCTTAAAAACATCTGGAGCGTCCAGATTGTTTGCTTTAAGGAGGGTAAAATCAGAAAAGATTTCCCTAGGGCTTCCATTGGCAACTATTTTTCTGTTCAAAACATAAACTCGATCTGCCAGCTCCGCAAGCACGTTTACGTCGTGCATGGCAATGATTATGGTAACCCCTTCTTTTCGATTCAGTTCATTGATGATTTTTATAAGGTCTGCTCGACTTTTAGGATCCAGGTTTGCAGTTGGCTCATCCAGCACCAGAATTTTCGGACGCATTGCAATTACTGTAGCCAGCACAACCTTTTTTTTCTGGCCACAGCTTAGATGATGAGGAACTCTATTTTCAAGGCCTTTAAGTCCCACTTTTTCAATTGCATAGCTTACCCGTTTATCTACTTCTTCTTTGGAAAGCCCCATATTCGTAGGGCCAAAAGCGATGTCATCGTAGACTGTGGGCATGAAGAGCTGATCGTCTGAGTCGGCAAAAACGATTCCAACTTCTCTGATCCTGGCTCCAATTTCCATATCTCCTATACTTTTTCCAAAGATTTTCACATTCTTCTGCGGGCTTTTTATGGTCCCGTTAAGGTGCAGGAACAAGGTGGTTTTTCCGGCTCCGTTTGGACCTATTATGGCAACTTTCTCTCCTTCAAAGACCTCGATATTAATGTTTTCCAAAGCTTTTTTGTTCCTTGGATAAGCATAGTTTAGGCTCTCAACGGAAATTGCACGTTTTTTCATAAAATCACCGGATAGAGATGAAAGCAAAAAGCTAGGGAGATAAGAAGCGAGGCTAGCACATAATCCGACTTTTTCATGTTGAATTTTATAAAGAGTTTCGGGTTTCCGGTATAGCCTTTTGAGATCATGGCCTTATAGACTCTGTCTCCTCTTTCATAGCTTTTAACAAGGAGTACACCTACAGCGTTTCCAAGTATCGAAAGGGAATAGCTGCTCTTTCCTCGCAGCTGAAAACCTTTTGATTCCATGGCATTTTTCATGCTTAAAAATTCCTCTATAAAAACAAAGATGTAGCGGTAGGAGAACATGAGCATTTGAACTAGGACTCCCGGAACTTTTAACATGTAAAGGGCTTTGAGAACTGCCTCAAACCTGCAAGTTCCAAGCATAAGGAGAAGCAGGAAAAGGGCTGCTAAGGCCCGAAGGACAATCAAAGTTCCCAGTAGCACTCCTTCTGAGCTTACGGATAATCCAAAAAGATTAAAGAGTTCAGCTCCCTCTACGGTAAAAGCCATTATCACTAGAATGGAGATGAAAAAAACAAGGGGTACTTTTATCCGGTCCAGAACAAAGCTTAGAGGAAGGCGAGAGAGTAAAACCAGAAATAGGGAAAAACCCAAAGCAAAAGTTGCAGCTTTCAGATCGTTGAGGAACGCAAATGAAAAAATGAGGATTGAAAAGCTAATTATTTTTGCTCTCGGATCAAAACTATGTATTGGAGATTTTAAAGCTGAATAAGCATCTATCCTGGGAAATACCACTGCCCTTGCCTCCCATTTATTTGAATTAAAATGTTTGAATGTATAAAAGCTTAAACCTGTTTACGCTGCTTTATATATAATAAACTATCATCAAGCTTTTCTGCATTCAATCCCCTCTTCTCTTTTTTCAAGGGGCTTTTGCCAGCCTAAATTTACTCAAATCCCCTCTCAAGAGATCCTTTACTATTTTTTAAATCCCTCTTACTTTTTTTCGTATTCTTTTTTTGTTTTTCTGGCACTGAGAAGCATTCCAAGGCCTGCAAGCCCTATTAAGTATCCAAAGCCTGCAACTACTCTTGTAGGGAGGGGAAGTTCTGATTCTTGAGTTATTGTGCCCTGGGCTTCAAGATCGACTTTTCCCCTTGCTCTGTGGCCGTCTTGTTCGACCACAATTTTATACTGTGTTTCCTTTCTGTCCGTGGCAATGGTGCAAAAACCGGCTTCGTCGGTTTGGCCTTCGTAAAAGGGTTTTAGAATATCTTTTCCGTTCTCATCCACGCCTGTGATCAAAGATACCGTAACTTCGGCATTTGCCATAGGCCCTCCTCCTTCATACCAAGCCTTGATCTGCATTTCTTCTCCGGCCTGTACTCCTGCAAAGTAGCCTACAAGAGCCTTATGAGCGGATGCAAGAGGTATAAAGGCGGTAGATAAGATAAGTAACAGTGCAAGAATCCTCAAATTTCTCCTTAATTTCATTTTTTAGCCTCGTGATCTTTTTCTTTAAATATAGAGCTTCTAGACTCAAGCTTTTCCAAGAGCTAATTTTCCTTTCAGCTAATTCTATTTTTCTGGCCCCTTCTTATTCCAAATTATCAGGTTCTACAGGGAGCATCTCCGGTTTTACTTTCAGAAGATACGCAACCACAGAACCGGTGACAAGCGCTTCAATTATCATTACAGGGATATGGGCTATTGTTGCTCCTATTGCAACTTCTTTGAATTGCTCGCCTGTGCTTACAAGGGAAATTGAAAGCAGCACGACTGTAAGGACAATTGCAAATCCTCCTAAAAATAACCCGAGGGTTTTAAGGGAGATTCTTCTCTCATATCCTTTCTTAAATATGAAATAACAGATAAGAGCTGGAAGGCCCACATTTAACGAGTTTATGCCTATGGTTGTAACTCCTCCATGCTGAAGCAGTAGAGCCTGAAGGGTCAGTCCAATTACCATGGCAAGATATGAAAGAGGCCCAAGGATAACTCCGAGCAGGCCGTTGAAGATAAGATGCACACAAGTAGGTCCAATGGGTATGGATATGCAAGAGGCAACAAAAAATGCCCCGGTCATCACGGAAAATTTCGGAATTTCCTCAACAATATCTAAATGTTTGTTGCTCCACCAGAGACTTGCTACAATAAATAAAAGAGTTATCCCCCAGCCTATTGTTATAACGGAACTGGATAGAATGCCATCTGAAATATGCACTTTCAATTCACCCTTTTTTATTTTTAAATCTGTAGGAAGAAAAAGCTTCTAAAAATAAAAATCAGAAAAATAAGGGAAGAATTAAAAAATCCCTTATCCCTAAATTTAATATTTCTTTATTTTCTTTGCACCGAAGACCATGCAAAGAAGGCCTGCAAGTGCTAGGCAGAGCCCGAATCCCGGAGTTTTCTTTTCGGTTTTTTCTTCAGTTTCAGGAGTTTCAGATTCAGGAGCCGATTTTACTCCGGCAGGGGTTTTAGATGTAGGGTTTTCAATTGCATTCTGAAGTTCATTTACATTTTCCTGAAGGTCGGCGACAAGGTATTCGGCTTCATGATAATAGTCATGGATGTTGTCTGCATATTCGGTATGAGTTTCAGGGACCACGCCTGTGAGTTCATGGAGTTTGTCATGTTTTGAGCTGATAACTTCGGTGCAGGCCGTAAGATTTGAGTTCATAAGCTTGATTTCTTCCTCAATTGCAGCTTTGTTAGCTTTGCTGTCTCCTACAAGTCCTCTGAGGGTTTCTACATGTTCGAGAACGGCATCTGCACAGTGCTTTAGATCATGAGAAGAGAGATGAATCTCTTCGCCTACGGCCCGGATTTCCTCCGAAAGTGCTTCGTCATCTGCAATGTACTCGGTTTCATCGTGGACCTTCCCAGCCTCTTCAAGCAGCAGGTTGGCGTTTTCTTCAAGGGAGGCAAGAGACGTTGAAACTGCCCCCTCTACAGGTGCTGCAGCGGCTTTATCAATCCCAAGAGAGGTTTTAAGTGCTCCGCTACTTTTCTTAAGCTCTCTTATTATTGTTTCTGCAGTATGGAACTCATTATGGATATTGTCTGCGTACTCGCTATGAGTCTCTGGAACTTCGTTTTGAAGTTCGTGGACCAAGCTACTTTTTACCTCGATAACTCCTGCACATTCCTCAGTACTTTCCTCAAGCTTAATAAGTTCGGCTTCAAGAGCAGCCGCATTTGCTTCGGGGTCGGCAGCTAGTTCGTTAAGAGTTTCTACGCTTCTAAGGAGAGTTTCGGCGCAGTGGCTAATGTTATGAGAAGAAAGATGCACTTCTTCTCCTTTAGCCCTTAAAGCCTCCTCCAAGCTCTCATCATCCGCAATATATTCTGTTTCATCGTGGATGTTTTCGGCTATAGTCGAGAGTTCTTTAGCGTTTTCTTCAATTTCCGTAATTATTGCGGCAGGAGCTTCCTGCGCTGCACCAGGCAAACTGAATACAGTAGTAACAAGCATTAAAGCAAGGATAATAATTCCCGTTCTTTTCATAGACCAAACCATCTCTTTTTTAAAATCCTATCATAAATATGAATGCATTATGAATATTGGTTAACCAAATTAGATTGGTTAGTAATATGAATGAGCTTTTGGATAACAACTATATCTTATTATACTAACGATCTTTCGATATATGTGAGAACTAGATTATCTATTTACAGGAAGGTTTGTAAAAAAGAGATTCTAGTTTGAAAAACAATATCTATATATACTCCCTCACCTATGTGATCTATGCTAACAAGTATCATGATAACAATTATCAAATAGGTGTTGAAAATGCTCGGAATTGAGGATCCGCAGGTTTGGCTTGCATATGTTTCTTGCGTATTAAGCGCTCTTGGATGCGTTATTTACGGCGCATTGAACTGGAAAGAAGAAAAACAAGTATTAAAGAACAGCTCCCCTGTCTCAGCTCTTCAGGAATGATTTTTTTCTCATAAATTGGCCGGATCAAAGTTTTAGAAAAGCTCTGCTAAGGCTTTAAAACCCTGAGAAGCCTCTTAAAAAACAAAGTGAATGATCTCCTATGGCTGTTAATACTTCTGCTCTTTTATTTCTGGTTTTAATCTACCTTGTATGTATCTTTTACCTTGCCCGCTTAGGCTATAAAAAAAGCTCTCAAACCGAAGGGTATATGCTTGCGGGTAGAAAGGCACATCCTGCAATCATGGCTCTTTCCTACGGGGCGGCTTTTATAAGCACCTCGGCGATCATAGGTTTTGGAGGGGTAGCTGCCTCCCTTGGAATGGGGCTTTTATGGCTTGTTTTCCTGAATATTTTTATTGGAATCTTCATAGCCTTCGTCTTTTTCGGACCAAAAACCAGGCGCATGGGGCTGAACCTCGGAGCGGTTACCTTTCCTGAATTTCTTGGAAGGCGGTTTGAATCTCGTTTTATCCAGAGTTTTTCTGGCCTTTTGATTGGAATCTTCATGCCTCTTTACGCAAGCAGTGTGCTTATTGGCGCTGCAAGATTTCTTGAAACCATTCTCGGAATCAATTACAATCTAGCTCTTTTGATCTTTACGCTCATCATCGCTTCCTACGTAATAAAAGGGGGTCTGCTCTCCGTTATGTATGTAGACGCTTTTCAGGGCAGCCTCATGTTCCTGGGGATGGCTTTTCTGCTCAGCTTTACCTATATAAAACTCGGAGGAATCGTAGGCGCTCACCAAGCTCTGACTGATATGGCTCCCTTAGTCCCCCAGGCTCTCTCTGACCTTGGGCATCAGGGCTGGACTTCGATGCCGGTTTTTGGCTCCCAGCTTTGGTGGACTATGGTCTCGACTCTTTTCTTAGGGGTGGGAATTGGAGTGCTTGCCCAGCCTCAGCTTGCGGTCCGTTTTATGACAGTCAAGGATGATCGCTCCCTTAAACAGGCAGTTCTTGTAGGCGGCCCCTTTATTCTTATGATGGCAGGAGTAGCTTACGTCGTAGGGGCTCTTTCAAATGTTTACTTTTTCCGGACTACAGGCATGACGGCTCTTGAAGTGGTCGGAGGAAATACCGATTTAATAATTCCTGAATATCTGAATCAAGCTATGCCCGAGCTTTTTGTACTCTTCTTTATGTTAAGCCTGCTTTCGGCTGCTATGTCTACTGCCGGAGCCCAATTTCATTCAATGGGTACAGCCCTTGGACATGACTTTTATCAGGAAGGCCTAAAAAAAGGTAAAGCTGGAGGTTCTACAATCCATGCCACAAGATTCGGAATAGGCTTTACCATTCTGATCTCAGTCGGACTAGCCTATATTCTTCCGGAAAGCATAATTGCCCGGGCAACTGCAATGTTTATGGGACTTTGTACTTCGGCATTTTTGCCAATCTACATGGGAGCTCTTTTCTGGAAGCGGATTAGCCGGGCAGGAGCGCTTGCAAGCCTTGTGACTGGAACATTTGGAAGCCTGTTTTGGCTAACCTTTGTTCATGCAAAAGAAGCGGTTCCTCTTGGAATCTGCAAGGCAATTTTTGGAAAAGCTACTTTACTTTCCGGCACCTGGACCCTTGTAGATCCGATTTTGGTTGCAACTCCTCTGGCTTTTTTGGTTGCAATTATTGTAAGCCTTAAAACAAAAGCTCCTTCAAAAGAGTTTCTGGATAAATGCTACAGTCTCAGCCCTGCAGCTGAAAACAGCCCTAAACCTAAAACCCTTTCTTCAATGAAAGAGAAAAAAAGTGGCTCCGAACTCTGAACTTTCGGGCTGAAAAAAAGGGGAAGTAGAAGCTTTGAATTTTCCCCTTTCTTTTTATAATAATTTGTTTTTTAATCTGTTTTTCTTACCGGAAGCGTTTGCCCTCCATGAGGCATGATATGGATTTTTGCATCCGGATTTTCAGAAAGGATCGCATTTAAGGCTTCTTTTACGTTTTCCATTGGAGTAAAGAAAGCTTCTTTGCTTTTTTCCGGAGACATCTTTGAGACTAAATAGAGTTTGAATTTCATTGCAGCTTTTGCAACGATTGCGCTTTTGTGGCCTCCGAATTCAAAGCATTCTTTGAAACGCATAACTGCATCTTCAGGTTTTTCACATTCCCGGTTCCAGCACTCATAGACTTGGTTTCCGACTCCTTCAGCACATTCGGCTACAAGAATGATCGACCCTCCCTCTTTTACGGCCTGAGTTGCGTTATCAAGCGCTTTGTTGGCCTGATAGAGATTGAGATCCTTGGGGTAGCCTCCGCAGGATACAATTACGGCGTCAGCAGGCTCTACTTCTACCTTATACATGGCATCTACTACCCCTGCGCCTTTCCTGTGAGCCTTGATGTAGTCTCCGGCAACAGCTGCAACAATTTCTTTTTTGCTGTCAAGCACAACATTGAGGATAAAATCAAGTCCTGCAAGTCCTGCGGCTTCTTCCATGTCCTGCCTAACTGGACTGTCTATCCTTCCTGAAACTGCTTTTTCTTCAATCATCAGTTTGTGATTCGTAAGCACGGAAATTTCTGAACTTACTCCAGGCAGAATGGATTTTGCTCCTCCGCTATAGCCTGCATAATAGTGAAACTCAATTCCGCCTGTGCCTACAACCACATCAGAGTCAAGTACTTCTTCTAAAACCTCTATAGGAGTTTCACGATTCGTTTTTCCAATTCGCCTGCAGTGGGTAGTGTCATGCTGGATGCAGCGGATTTTTTCGTAAATCTCACTTCCCACAAGCTTTTTTGATTCGGCTTCGGTCTGTTTTCTGTGAAGTCCAAGGGCAAAGACGATTGTTATATTTTCAGGTTTTGCCCCGCCAAGATAAAGCTCCTCAAGAAGAGGAGGCAGGATTTTTGCACTGGGGGTGGGCCGGGTAACATCACTTACTATGACTGCGATTTTCGATTCCGGATTTACGAGTTCTGAGAGCCTTTTGCTTCCTAAAGGGTTTTTCAGAGCTGCTTTTATAAGAGTCTCCGCATCCTCTTTAGTCTCGGGTTCCGAAGGGAGAATGATGCCGGAGATATTCTTTTCTGGAATTTCAAGCTCCAAATCCCCGCTTCCAAAAGCGAGTTTCATCTTTTTTATCTTAGTTTCCATGGTTCATATCCGCAATTTAATGTTTGATTATATAAAATTTATGTAAAATAATGCTCGACTAGCCCTACAAATTCTGTTTCATCCCCAAAGCAAATTCCAAAAATCTACAGGCTCTTTCTACAAATTCAGTGAAGTTTTGAGTCTATATAGTTTAGGAACGTATTTATATTTCAGAATAGCTGCCATTTGCTTGGTTTTTGCTTGGCTTTTTTAAAAGGAAGGGTCTAGCTGGATTTATAGCACGCAGCGTACAGCCCTGGAGCTTTAGCCTAGAAGGAGAAGTCTTACCTTAGTCTTGATTCCCCTTATATAAGCTTCTGCTGCCTCTTTACTTACATTTCCTCTTACTGATTTATTACTGATTTTACTGGTAAATATATATCCATAAAACATATGATCCTTACGATGTTAAAAGCTTATAAATATAGATTGAAACCTCCCCGAAACCAGTAAATTTTTCTGAAATGCAAAATTGGAAGCTTTTAGCTCCTGATTTTTCTATGCTCAAACATAAAATATATATTTGTAAAAATATAATAAACCCCTAAGAGCTGAAAAAACGAATTTTGCGCAAGCTATATTAGCTTGTAGCGCAGGGAAAGAGCAGCATGGCAAGAGACAGACGAGATTTTTACTATCATCAGGCAAAAGAAAAAGGTTACCGCTCAAGAGCTTCTTTTAAACTCAAGCAGATTAATGAAAAACATCATGTCATAAAGCATGGGGATTCTGTTGTGGATTTAGGAGCAGCTCCAGGTGGCTGGTTGCAGGTTGCAAAAGAGCTTTCCAAAGGAAAAGTCCTAGGTGTGGATCTTCAGAGGATAAAGCCTATTGAAGGGGTTCAAACCTTTAGAGGGGATCTTAATGCGGATTCCACGATTAAAAGAATCATTAAAATCGTTGGAGAAGAAGGGGCAGACGTAGTCCTTTGTGATGCGGCTCCAAATCTTTCCGGAAATTGGCCTTATGATCATGCCCGCTCTATTGAGCTTACCAGCTCGGCTTTGGAATGCGCAAAAAAGATCTTAAAGCCAAAAGGGATTTTCGTGGTCAAGGTTTTTCAGGGTGATATGTTCCAGACCTATTTGAATAAGGTAAAAGACAATTTTGTCCGGACTGTGGCTTATTCTCCGAAAGCTTCCAGGGCGCAGAGTGCGGAGATTTACGTTATAGGAAAGAAATTTCTAACGGCTCCTCTCCATAGGGGCGAGGAGTTTGTGGTCAGGATTGACAAGCTGGGCTCAAACGGGGATGGAGTTGTGCTTATCGAGCGCTTTGTGGTCTTTGTAAAGGAGGTCGAGCTTGGAGAGAGGGTTCGAATAAAGATTGAGGATATAAAACCCAATTTTGCGTTTGCCAATGTTGTGGAACGTAATCTTGCGGAAAGCTCTGAGCAGGTCGAATAATTTTTAAACAAGTGGGCTTAATATCTTGCAATAATAATGAGCTTTCTTAAAATAGTTTTTTCCTAAAAACAGGTGATTTTTCCATGATCGACCTTCACACTCACAGTCTTTTTAGTGACGGGGAATTAATCCCCAGCGAACTTGTCCGCCGCGCTGTTGTGAATGGCTATGAAGCCATAGCAATTACTGACCATGCAGATTTTTCAAACCTTGAGTTCCTCCTTGAGGGCTCAAAGAAAGCCAAATACCTTGAAGAGGACTGGGATATCAAAGTTCTTTCTGGAGTCGAACTTACTCATGTTCCTCCTCGAAAGATTGCTCCTCTGGCTCGCAAAGCAAAAACCCTAGGGGCCGAAATTGTGGTTGTGCATGGCGAAACCCTTGCAGAGCCTGTAGCTCCAGGTACAAACGCTGCAGCCGCAAATTGCGAAGACGTGGATATTTTGGCTCATCCAGGCTTAATCTCTCCAGAAGAGGTTGAGGCTGCAAGCAAAAACGAGGTCTGTCTTGAAATCACAGCAAGAAATGGGCACAATCGAGCAAATGGGCACGTTGCAAAGCTTGGACTCGAACTTGGAGCAAGGCTTGTTGTTGATACTGACGCCCACGGTCCTGAGGATCTTATAAATGACGAAACAGCTCTGAAACTCGCAATCGGGGCAGGACTTTCAAAAGAACAGGCAAAAAAGGTTCTGAGTAATTCAGCCCGATTTCTTGAATAATTTAAATAGGTTTCTTTTTTAGTTTGAGCTTCCGGCAGGAGTCAAGGCAAAAATGCTGGATCCGAAAGCCTTTAAACCCAGGGTTGAAAAAATGACACTTGAGGGGGCAAAAGAACTTCTGGCATTTTTGTAGAACTCAGCGTAAAACCCCTGAGGCTTTAGCTCAGGGGTAGTTCACTTCTGAATATCTGTTCAAAGGTCATGTCTTTAATTATTCAATTGTTTCGCTTGCCGAAGTTTTTTCGTAAGCTTTCCCCTTTTTTTTCAGAACGCTCAAAATTTCTATTT
>Ga0265294_10003747_pt1 | contig 19261 bp, 18 predicted proteins | sample MunlanPumphouse3_FD_192504 | JGI IMG/M metagenome (GOLD analysis project Ga0265294, IMG submission 192504) | Groundwater microbial communities from a municipal landfill in Southern Ontario, Canada - Pumphouse #3 | ecosystem: Environmental > Aquatic > Deep subsurface > Groundwater | place...
GACGCATGGATAAAGATAAAAACATATAGAACTGATGATAAAAGAGTTTTAGAGATAAGTGATAATGGTGGTGGAATAGCAAAAGAAAATCTAGAAAATATATTTGATCCATACTTCTCCACAAAGTTAAAAAGGAGTGGAACAGGCTTAGGACTTTATATGAGTAAAATCATTATAGAAGAGCATTGTAATGGTGAGTTAAGTGTTAACAATGATGAACATGGAGCAGTATTTAAGATAGTGTTTCCCTATTAAGAGACTGTGAAATAACCAACACTCTCAGAACTTGGGAACGAGAGTAGTTTGTCACTTTGGAGCTATTTTCTAGTCTCTAAATTTAGTGCAAAATACTCTCTCTAACTATTTTAACTTCATAACCCATTCAATCATTGTCTCTTGAAGCTTTGGATTTGGTGCTTCCATAAACTCAATACTAAAACTATCTTTAAACTCAACTATACCTATACTTCTAGGTCTAACTGCTAATATTTTTGAGTTTGGTATAGCCGCACCAAAACAAAAAACAACATTTTTAGCATCAAGAATATCTTCATTTATCTCTCCACCTATATTTTTTGTATGTTTAAAGTGGTCAAAAATAGCAATATTAGTAGATATAGGATGCTGTTCTATCATCTGTACAAAATACTCCACAAACTCATCAACATTTTTCTTTTTAATCTCATTTTTATTTAACTCTAGAGAGTAAATAGGATATTTATCCAGAAGTATGCTTTTTGTCATTTTCAACCTTTTTGATAATATAAATTTATGTTAATAATAACAAAAGCTTTATTAAAATATAGTGAAAATGTACAAAATTATACGTTATATGTTATTTGTTAAACATTATAGACCCGAGTCTTATCATGTTTGAACCACATTCTATTGCAAGTTCAAAATCTCCACTCATTCCCATAGAACAAATAGTAGCCTCGTTAAGTGACTTATAAATCTCATAAGTTGTCTCAAAACTTTTTCTTATAACATCTATGTCTTGGCTATGAGCACCAATACTCATAACGCCTTTTAGATTTATATTTGGACACTCTTTTTTTATCATCTCATAAGATTCAGCTGCATCTTCTGGCATAAATCCATGCTTTGAATCTTCTTTTGCAGAGTTTATCTGCAAGAGCGCATCTAGAGTCATTTCTCTTGCTTGAAGCTTCTTTTGCAACTCATAAGCTAGTTCTAGACTATCTAGTCCATGGAAAAGAGCAGGGTTTATATCAAGCAGATTATTTATCTTATTTTTTTGAAGATTTCCTACAAAATGCCACTCTAGAGGCAAATCTTCAAGCTCAGTAGCCTTTGCTTTTAAATCTTGAACCTTGTTCTCACCAAAAGCTCTCTGCCCGATGCCATAAAGCTTCTCTATCTCATCGGAGGTAGAATACTTGCTAATAGCTACGATTTTAACTATATGATAGTCACTAACCCTAAGCCTAGCACCCTCAACCCTTCTAACAATATCATCTATATATATCTTGTACTCTTCTTGTGTCATCTATATCCTCTTAGAATAAAAAAATCAATTATTTTTAAATATTTTGTAAATATGATTTTATCTAAAAAAGATTATATATTTATAGCTTTTGCTTAAGATTTATCAACCCATCAATCTATTGATTTTTTTATTAAATCCATGAATATATATATTTTCAGTAATCGACAGTGTTTTTATAACTGGGAATTCAAGTATATAGTTATATTGAAAACGATAGTACTAAAAAGGTAGCGGACAATTTATATTAGGGAAATCATCATAGTAAAACTGATATAAAGAAACTATTTGTAACTATTTGAAATTTTTTATATGTATATTTAGTATTCTTAGGTAGGTTGTAAATATAGCTGTTACAATATGTAAAATTTAGCTTTTAAAGGTGTTGTTTGGATAATATTAAAGACTGCAGTGTACTAAAATATGAACCGGCTATTCCTGATCCAAAAAATCTAATACATGCATTGAGAGATATTGGGTATTCTCTTGAAACAGCAATGGCAGATATTATTGATAATAGCATAACTGCAAATGCTTCACAGATTCATATTAATGTTCACTTTGATTTAAACAATAGCTATATTACTATTATTGATAATGGTGCGGGGATGAATAAAGAAGAACTTAAAATAGCCATGAATTTAGGTTCATTTGACCCACTAATGGATCGAAATATAAAAGATTTAGGCAGGTTTGGCTTAGGTCTAAAAACAGCATCATTTTCACAGGCTAGTGTATTAACAGTAGCTTCAAAACAAAATGAAGAGTTAATAGCACGAAGTTGGGATTTAGATCATGTCTCAAAAACAAAAAACTGGGAAGTAGCTATATTTTCACAAGAAAAAATAGTTCAAATACCTGACTATGAGTTGCTTAATAAAACTGGAACACTGGTTTTATGGGAAAAGCTTGATCGATTAATTGACATAAATAGCAAACGACGACCTGAAGATATTTTTTGGGAAAAGATAGATGATGTGAGAGAGCATTTAAGCTTGGTATTTCACAGGTATCTGACAGGAGAAAGCGGCTTAAAAAAACTTTCTATTCACATAAATGGGGATCCTATAATTCCATTTGATCCATTCGAGGGTGCTGGAAAACACTTTCCAGAAGAGCAAATTGGAAACATAAAAATACAAGCTTATCAACTACCTCATCACAGCAAAGTATCAGCAGAACAATACAGGCGCTTAGAGGGAAGGGAAGGATATGTAAAGGCGCAAGGTTTTTATGTTTACAGAAATGCTAGACTCTTGATACATGGAACTTGGTTTAGATTGGCAAAGCAATCAGAATCAACAAAACTGGCTCGCGTAAAAGTTGATTTGCCAAATTCAGAAGATTTCTCATGGTCTATAGATGTAAAGAAGTCACAAGCGACACCACCTGATACAATTAAAGAAGAATTAAAGCGTACTATAGATCGTATCATGAGTTCCTCTACTAGGGTTTATAAAAAACGGGGTGCTAGAATATCAAAAAAAGATTATGTGCCAGTATGGTCTGAGTATCATAACCATAATGAGAAAAGCTATCGATTAAATTATGAAAATCCAACTATCTCATCATTATTGTTAGGATTAGACGAAGACACAAGAAAAAAAGTAAAAGATATATTTTCTATTGTAGAGAGTACATTACCAATAGATTCAATATTTGCAGATTTATCTACAGAACCTGAAAATTTCAAACAAAATAATGTAACAGATGAACAGTTGTCTCTACATGCAGAGAACTATTGGAAACTACTATCAGATATGGGTGATACAGTAGAAAAAATTTCAATCAAAATAAAACAAACCGAACCATTTAGTAAATTTGAAGAATTTTGTAATTCATTTATTGAAAAGAAACTCAAGGAAAACACTGATGGAAATAATTGAAAAGCTTACTAATAAAGTTATATATGTACTTTCGCAACAACCAGAGAATAAGACACAAGAAAATATACGAAAATTAATAGAATTTGAATCTAATAATCCATTTGATCCTATTAAATTAACTCCAGAAGAAATTGAAGTTATCGCTAAGCAAGTTGAACATCAATTTGGTTTAACAATGGAAGAAGGGACATTAATTGTTGATGATGAAAATTTCGAACCATGGCTACACAATAAAAAAAGCAGTGAAAATTTTGAACCTTACTTTTGGAATAGATACGAAAAGTTATTATTGCAAAGAGGGTTTGCTCCCCCTGTAGTCTCATCAATAGATAATGTAACTGATAAAGTTGTAGGACGCCTAGAAGATCCAGATAAAAAAGGACAATGGTATAGAAGAGGGATGGTTGTCGGATATGTTCAATCTGGAAAAACTGCAAATTTTATAGGTGTTATTAATAAAGCTTCTGATGTTGGGTATAAACTTATTATCATATTGGCTGGTATGCAAGAAAGCCTTCGTTCACAAACTCAAGAACGTGTCGATGAAGGATATATTGGACAAGATAGTAGCAAGAAAAACAATGTAAGCACCCATGATACTTTACTTGGTGTTGGACATATAAACTCTGAGAGAATACCTTTAACCTTTACAGATAAACATAATGATTTTAAAAATACCCAGAACTTTCAAGTGCAACAATATAATAACGCTACCGTACTAGTTGTAAAGAAAAACACCTCTGTCTTAGCTAGGCTTAGGGAATGGTTGAAAAAAAATAATTCAAATAGCGATGGTAGCATTTCTAATTTACCACTTTTAATGATTGATGATGAAGCAGACCATGCATCTGTGAATACAAATGACTCAGATAAAGATCCTACAACTATAAATAAGAGAATTAGAGAAATTCTAAATTTATTCCATAGAAAATGTTATTTAGCTTATACAGCAACACCTTTTGCTAATATTTTTATAGACCCATCCACAGATGATGAAATGTATAAAGATGACTTGTTTCCAAGAGACTTTATAATCAGTCTTGACCCGCCAAGCAACTATGTTGGTTCAGAAAGAATATTTGGAAATGATTCTGATGAGTTAGATATTGTAAGAGATATTGGAGATATTGAAGACATAATTCCACTAAAGCATAAGAAAGAACAAGAAATTCCTGAACTACCTAGCAGTCTTCAAACGGCTATATACTCGCACATCATCTCTAAGGCTATTAGATTATTACGAGGTCAAGAAAATAAACACCATTCTATGTTAATACATGTTTCAAGATTTAAAGATGTACAAAAAGAGGCATATAATTGCACTGTACAACTACGACAAGACATTGAAAAAGGGGTTAGATACTCTTATAAGCTTGATTCAAAAAATGCATTGAGAAATCCGTATATGAAAAATCTATATGATGTATGGGATTATGATTTTAAAGCTACATATTCTCAATGGAGTGATATTCAAGAAAAATTATTAGAAGCAGCAGCTTCTATGCAAGTCATGTTAATTAATGGTGACTCACCTGATAATCTTGATTATCAATCTTACAAAAATGGATTAAATGTTATTGCTGTTGGAGGAGATAAACTTTCACGTGGACTGACTTTAGATGGGCTAGCTACAAGCTATTTTTATAGAAATACATCAATGTATGATACTCTAATGCAAATGGGTCGTTGGTTTGGATATAGAGATGGATTTGCCGACTTATGTAGAATTTATTTAACTCCGATGACTGAAAGTTATTTTTCTCATATATCTAATGCTACAGAAGAACTTCGTAATGAACTAAAAGATATGTTTGCTGCAAATCTAACACCAAAAGAATTTGGTCTTAAAGTAAGAACGCATCCTGGTTCACTTCTAATTACAGCAAGAAATAAAATGCGGTCAGCGCAAACATTAACTATAAGACTTGATCTAAGTGGGAAGTTAGTAGAATCTTATGCTTTAGATTTAACAGAACCAAATAGAGAAAATAATTGGAAGCTATTTAATGCTTTTGTATCGAGCCTTCAAGAAAACAATATATACAAATCAAATGAACAAAATAACTATGAATGGAATAATGTATCGCAAAATAAAATTGTTGATTTTGTAAAAGAATTCAATAATCATCCTGCTTCTCAAATGACAATCTCAAAACCAATTTTAAATTATTTAAGACAAACAACCAGTATTTATCCTATATGGGATGTTGTTTTAGTGAATATAGAAAACTCAAAAGATAAAGAACAAATCACTGATATTTCAGTCGGTGTACAAAAAAGATCATGTCCAACGCAAAGCAATAAAAGCTATATAGAAGTAAGTAGTAGACGCAGGGTTGGAAATAACAGAACAGAAAGAGCAGGAATGAGTGAAACTGAAATATTAAAAGCTTTAAAACGATATGGTAAAGATGATATTTCTGTCGATATCCCAGGAAGATTACTGCGCTTAGAACGTACTAGACCATTACTCATGTTACATGTTATAGATGCATATAAAGATATTAAGGACACAAATACATTATTAGAGAAAAGATTATTCGCCTATGGAATAAGTTTTCCAAAATCTAATGTTTACATAGAGCCTGTAGAGTTTGCTGTAAATACAACATATGCCATGAATAATTATGAAGGATTTGAAGATGATGAAGAATAATCCTTGGTCATTAATCAAACGAGCTGGAAAAGGATTTGATTCAGAACGAATTGATCCAAAGAGTAAGTTTGATTTTTTTTGGGCTGTTAGCAAAAATGGAAAGTATCAGTTTTTTATAGAGCATACTCATCTTGAAGATTGGCCAACTAAGAAGATTATTTTAGCTGGTATTGACATTCAGCAATTCCAAACATCAACAGGATTTAGATTGGCTTTGTCCTTAAGTGAAACTAATGACTGGGATATTTTTTATATCCTATGTGAAGATTTATTACAAGCATCTGATAACTCTCAAGAAGAAAAAGGGATGCTCAATATTGTTTATAATAGACTTTTAAGATGGCAAAAACTTTTTAGAAAACTTGGGAAAAAGCTTTTGAGCGATATGGAACAACAAGGTCTAATTGGAGAACTTTATTTTTTAAAGAATTATCTGCTTACTTCTTTTTCTGATACGGAAGCACTCTCTTTTTGGAGAGGCCCATTTGGAGAACAACAAGATTTTGGTTTAGGTAAAACGGCTATTGAAGTAAAATCAAAACAAGGAACATCTGCTCCATATATTCAAATAAGCTCAATAGATCAATTGGATTCTCAACTTGAATACTGCTTCTTATATGTTATAACATTAAACTCTGCACCGCATGCTATTCATGAAGCATTTAGCTTGAATAAAATCATAGAAGATATAAAAAGTTCAATGAATGATGCAAATGATATTGACATCTTTGAGAACTTACTTTCTGAGGTAGGATATATGAATCTTCCTGAATACTCAGAAAAAAATTATCTAATTTCAAATGAGTCTGTATTTGAAATTAAAGATGGCTTTCCAAGATTACTAGCACAAGATATCCCAACAGGGATAACATCAATTCAGTATAAAATAGAAATAAAAGAATGTAAGCCATTTACAATAACAATGGAAGATTTTAGGAATAGGATTGAAAATGAATAACCAACTTGATACATTTAGAACAGACTTTCTACAAGAGATTTATTCTACTGCTCAATCTGGAGACAACTTTCATGAGTCTTCCTTTATTGAACTCTATGCAAAGGAACTGCTTGAATCAGGAGAGATTGATGATGAACTATCATTATGCCATTGGAGTGAAACAGGCGTAAAAATAGATGGATATAGTTTTAACGAAGATGATGGAGTGCTTAATTTATTTATATCAATATTTTCACAAAATATGGACGATAAAAGTTTGACTCAAACTGAAGCAACACAGGCATTTAAGCGCTTGGAAAACTTTTTTGCGAAATCATTTGATAAAAAATATTATACAAAACTTGAGGAATCAACATCTGTTTATGATTTATCATACCAAATACATAAAAATAAACAAAATATTTCAACAGTTAAATATTATATTCTAAGCAATAAAATATTAAGTGACCGTGTTGAAGGAATTCCTTCTAAACAAAATGAAAGTATGACTTTTTTATACCATATTTGGGATATTTCTAGACTTTTTAGAATGGATACTTCTAATCAAAAGAAAGAAGATATTTTTATAGATTTTGATGAGATGATGAAAGAACCAATTTATTGTTTGCCTGCACATTTACATACTGAAGATTATAAATCATATCTATTGGTAATGCCAGGAACTTTTTTAGCAGTTATGTACAATAAATATGGCTCAAGATTACTAGAGCTAAACGTAAGAACATTTTTACAAGCGAGAGGAAAAGTAAATAAAGGAATACGTAATACCATTATTCAGCAACCTGAAAAATTCTTTGCATACAACAATGGTTTAACAACAACAGCAGAGCATATTGAAGTTGAAGAAACCTCTAAGGGACTTAAAATAAAATCTCTTAAAAACCTCCAAATTGTAAATGGTGGACAAACAACAGCATCGATATATAGTGCATTGAGAAAAGATAAAGCCAACTTAGATCAAATATTTGTTCAAGTAAAATTAACAATTGTTAGACCAGAGTTAGTAGATGAACTGGTGCCAAAAATATCTGAGTATGCAAATACACAAAATAAAGTCAATGCAGCAGATTTCTTTTCTAACCATCCATTTCATGTACGTATGGAAGAGTTCTCAAGAAGAATTTATGCTCCTGCAACAGATGGTGGTCATAAACAGACAAAATGGTTTTATGAACGAGCTAGAGGACAATATCAAGATGCTCAAACTCATAAAACTCCAGCAGAAAGAAAAAAATATCAACTAGAATATCCAAAAAAACAGTTAATTGGTAAAACGGATTTATCCAAGTTTGAAAATGTTTGGAAAAGAATACCTCATATTGTTGCACAAGGTGCACAAAACAGTTTTGTATCGTTTGCAAAAGAGATAGGTAAGAATTGGGAAAAAGATGAGAAAAACTACAATGAGTTATATTTCAAAACAGCAATAGCGAAAGCTAAAATCTTTAAAGCAACAGAAACGTTAATATCTGATTCAGATTGGTACGATGGTGGATATCGTGCTCAGACTGTTGCCTATTCAATAGCATACTTATCTGAATGGGTTGATAAACAAAATTTACATTTTGACTTTATGAACATTTGGAAGCACCAAGCATTATCTGATGCAACAATTGAAGCATTAAACATCATTACAAAAGCTATCTATGATGAACTAATAAATCCGCCAGCTGGTATTGCAAATATTTCTCAATGGGCTAAAAGAGAAGGATGTTGGCAAACAATGCGAGACTTAGAGATTGAAATACCAGAATCACTAAAAAATGAATTGATTTCGATACAAGATATAAAAACAGAAAAACAAGAAGCTAAAAAAGTGCAAAGAATTGATAATGGTATAGAAGCTCAAAAACTTGTATTTAAAATAGCAGAACAAGGGAAGTGGTGTGAAATTAAAGAGTTTGGCATAAAAAATGATATGCTAACATCAAAAGAAATATCGTTAATTGATATTGCATGCTCTATACCTAATAAATATCCTCAAGAATGGGAATCATTAGAAATTATTCATGCTTTACATAATCTTGAAGATATTGGACTAAATGTAAGATAGTTATATTAACTTTAACTTATTAATGGATTATAGTATATGGAAAGATATAAATTTAATATAATAAAAGATGAAATTCAATTTGAAAATTTTTCAAGAGATTTAATTGACTTAATTTATATAGATAAGACATTCCAACTTTACGGTAGAAAAGGACAAACTCAATCTGGAATTGACGGGTACAGTACAAATGGTAATATATATTTTCAATCAAAACACAAAAGTAAAAATGATTTATAAGATAGTGTAATAATAGATGTGGAGCGGTAACTTAACATTCACTTTAAGGAGAGACTAAAAGACGCTTTAGACTTGGTATAAATTTAGTAGTAACTAGGTGTTGACACAGAATTTATTATACTCCCTGTGGTAGTGAAAAAAAATATAAGAGATGCTGTGGATAGAAATTAATATTTTAGTATTTTATCAAAAATTGCTTTTGCCAGTAGTGGAGGAACAGCATTACCAACCTGTTGTTGTTGAAAACTTAATGTACCTTCAAATCTAAAATTATCTGGAAAACTTTGAAGTCTAGCAGCTTCACGTAAAGAAAGTCCTCTATCCTCATGAGGATGGATCAACATACTCTTTCTGTAGTTAGCAATAGTTACAGCAGGTTTATTTGCTTCTAAGCGTTTATAGATACCGCTGTGAGTGTGTTTAGTACTACTATATGTTTTTAACAAGCCTTGTCGCTTAGCAGCTTCCCAATTTTCACCTTGCTTTATTACTTTATATCTATCAACAATATGTGGTTTATTTTCAGTTACGAGATTCTGTATTGCTGTTTTAGATTTTCTTCTCATGATTTTAGTGTATGGGTGTAGTGCTTCGTGTTTATAATCACATTCATGTAGCTTGTCCCCATTACTCAGTACAGGTAAATCAGCAAGAGCTTCTCCAACGCTAACACTTTTTTGCTTTTTTAATGTTGTGAAGTCAAATTTGACACCACCTTTGTCTTTTCTATGACCTACTATGAAAAACCTTTTTCTATCTTGTGGTACTCCAAAGTCTGATGCATTTAGTACCGTAGAGTTCGTTTCATAGCCTGCTTGTCTTAGCTCTTCTTCAACTTCAATAGCAAACTTACCTTTATCAAAAGATTTGAAGCCAACCACATTTTCAAATAAAAACCACTCTGGTTCGAGATCTTTTACGAAGCGAAGATATTCTTTAAACATCCAGTTATTTGGATTATCTAAATTACGTGTTTTAGTATTTGCAACAGAGAAGCCTTGACATGGAGGACCCCCAAATAAGATAAATGGATATTTCTCAGTATGTTCAAGAGGATTGACATTTTTTATATCTTTTTGCAACACATTTACATTAGAGTGGTTCAGCTTATATGTATTTGCGGCATGGATATCGAATTCAACTGCTAAAACAGGTTTAATACCAGCCATTATAGATCCTACACTCATACCACCAGCACCACTAAATATATCAATTGCTGTAAGTTTTTTTGTCATATTTGTACACTCATCCCAAAAATAGATATTTTAAGATTATACAATTTTCCTGCTGCAAGATTTCTGAAGTATTAGAATTTACTAATCTATATACTTTTTATTACATTTTGGATATAGTTGTAATCTTAAAAACCCTATAGAAAGGGTTTTTGTTTGTAGTTATGGTCAGTTGTTAATTTATCAACCCATCAATCTATTGATATCATTATAAAGTCCTAAACCCATAAGTGAAAATAGTACTACCCAGCCAGCTATGGTTAGTTTTATAAGGACGGCATCACTTGCTGCTCTTTTGAAGATGAGTTCATAGAGGTTAAACATGATATGCCCACCATCAAGTGCTGGGATGGGGAGAAGATTTAAAACTCCTAAGTTTACAGAGATAAGTGCTGCAAAAAAGAGTACACTCATCCAGCCAGCAGCTGTTGCATCTGAGGTGAGTTTTACTATACTTATGACACCGCCAAGCTCATTTGCTGGAACTTCTCCAACTATGAGTTTTTTTAGTCCTGTAAAGATAAGAGTAGATGCAAAGATTGTCTGCTCAGTTGCGTAGTTAAGAGTCTCAGATGCTGAGAGCTCAAGTTTATGTGAAATTCCAGCACTTCCTATACCTATCATCTTCTTTTGTACTACTTCATTAAACATATTTGTAGTCTCTTTGATGTTAGGTGTTAGTGTTTTAAACTCTATAAAACCATCTCTTATAATCTCCACATTTAAAGAGCCATCTGACCTCTCTATAAAGCCAGCCATCTCTTTCCACGAGCTTATCTCTACACCATCAATGCTTTTTATAGTGTCATTAGTTTTTAGTCCTGCTACCTCGGCAGGTGAGTCTTTTACAACTTCACCAATTACAGGCGAGAGGATATTTGGACCACCAAGAGCTATGAAAAAGTAGAGAAAAAAGGCTAGAACAAAGTTTGCAAGAGGACCAGCTAAGAGGATAAAAATCTTTTCTGATGGAGTCTTTACATTGTAACTATCAGCGTCATAACTCTTCTTAGTCGGATCTGAGTCGTCTTGTCCTTTCATACGAACATATCCGCCAAGTGGAATAGCTGAGATGCTCCACTCTGTCTGCCATTTTTTAAATGTAAGCATTCTCTTACCAAAGCCAATACTAAAGACTTCAACTGAGACGCCCATAGCCCTTGCTGCTGCGTAGTGACCAAGTTCATGAAAAAAGATAAGTAAAGATAAGACTAAAAGGGATACTAAGATACTCATGATATTTCACTCCCTAAAAGGGCTTTTCTAAAACCCCAAAGATATTCAAATCCAGAGTATAGTGTAAGTGCTACAGCTATCCAAAGTAAGGCATCTCCAAATGGCCAGTGCATAAGTAAAAAACCAATGGCTATCATCTGCGCTACGGTCTTTACTTTTCCAGCCCATGAAGCTTTTACATCAACTCCTTCGCTAACAGCTATAGTTCTGATACCAGTTATAAAAAGCTCGCGAACTATAATGATGTAAATCGCCCAAGCAGATGCCTCACCTATCATCATAAGCCCTAAAAAAGCGGCCAGTGTTAGCATCTTATCAGCTAGTGGATCTAAAATGCCACCTAGTAGTGTCATCTGGTTCCACTCACGAGCGATATAGCCATCAAAAAAGTCAGTCGCAGATGCTAGAACAAACAAAAGTGAAGCAAAGTAGTAGTTCCATGAGATATGAAAGCCATTATCTGTAAAAATATCAGGATTTAAAATAACCCAAAACATCAAAGGAGCTAAAAGAATCCTAAGAGAGGCAAGGGCGTTTGGAAGATTTAACAAAAAAAGTCCTTAAAATTATAGTAGAGTGATTTTAGCTTTTTTTTGCTAAATTACGGCTCAAAGAATTTAAGCAAGTTATTTTTTAAACTATAGTAGTCCTCTTTTTAGCTCCAACAAGCCAGTAAGCCATCGCTAAACCAACTATAACAATACCAATAGTTAAGAGTTCATCAGCTTTTTCAGAGGATAAAGAATAGATTAGAACTTTTCTAATAAGTGCCGCCATGGCGAGCATAATAAATGCACCAATAGCAAAGCCTTTTCCTTGGAGATGATTTATCTCTTCATGGATAAGCTCTATCGCAGCCCAAAGAACAAGTAAACTTCCTAAGATGGTTAATATCCCCTTTTCTATACCAATATCTGAGAAAAACAGAAGGTAGATATCATAAACAAAAAGCCCAATAGCGAAAAAAGCAACAAGAGCTAGTGCCCCAGCTAAAAAGAAGTTTATATATGAGTTGAAATCTTTAAGTCCTGAGAGTATTGATTTCTCAAACTTTGAGAGAGATAAAAACTTACTAAGTTCTCCATCTCTATATGAACTTGTAAGTACATCAAGGTTCATATCTAAAATCTTCTCAACCGCTTTTATCTCTTTCATATGAAGCTCTTTATTTTCAAAGTTTTCTTCTATATTTTGGAGAATATAAGTCCTAACAAAGGTAAATGCCGAGTTTACATAGTGAGTTGGTAGTCCGATTCTTACATGGATTTCGCCTATGCTATATATGTACATAAAGTAAGTCATTTCATATTTGCCACAAAAAAGATTTACAAACCACTCTTTGATTTTTTTGCGGTGATTAGCGATAATTTCTTTGTTTTTTAGAAACTGTGCAGTTTTTCCAAAGCCCCATATATAGTCATAAAAGCCATCTATAAACTCTTCTGCTAAGAGTTCCATCCTAGGTTGTAGGTTCTCTAAAAGCTTAGCCTCTTCATCAGTAAATCTATAGTGAGCTTTTAGGTCTATATACTCTTTCATCTAGCTATCCTTTAGTGATTTATTTTTCTATTTAGTTGTGTCTCTATTGATGTTATTTTTGTTTGGAGTCTGTTTTTAGTGTTTTTTCTGATGTCAAATTTGAGTGAAGAATAAACCCTCTCGCAATCACCTAGCTGCTCATAAGCAAGTTCGATAATATCAAGTGCCTCTCTCATAGTCTCTGTCTCAACAACTGTCCCCATGGGAGTAAGTTTATAACTTACCCCTGACTTGTCTATAGCATCTATAACTCTACTAACATATGCCGAGACAGAAGAGCCATCACGACACTCATCAGAGGTAGGAAACATTGCAAATTCTAGTAAAACACTCATATAAAGCCTTAAGGATGTAGTTTTATACACAAAAAATAATTTATAGATTGTATCAAAAAAAACAAAATAGGTATATGAATAGTTCAACGTAACTTTAAATATTAGCAAACACTCTTACTTAAACGATTTAACAAATGCTCAGCCACTCTAAAAGAGTTAGCATAAATGGTCCAAGTATATGGAACGCTTCCTCCTGTTGGCATAAAACTTGCATCTGTTACATAGAGATTTTGAAGTTCATGTGCTTTGCAGTTTGCATCTAGTACTGATGTTTTTGGATCCTTTGCAAAGCGGCATCCGCCTGCTACAAGATTTGGTGGTGGTGAAGATGAGATGCTCATAGATATATCGCTTGCACCCATCTTTTGTAAAACTTTTACCGCCTTATTTGCCAGATGAGTTCCTACTTTTATATCATGCGGATGTCCATATAGGTTTATCGCGCCTACTGGCATATCAAACTTGTCTTTAAGCTTATCATCCACGCTAACAAAACAGTAATCACTTGGAAGCCAGTCATTAAAAACCTCAAATGTTAAAACTCTTGAAGTTGTGAGATTTTTGCGAATCTTATCGCTTAATTTTTCTCCCCAGATAAGCTTGCCATTCTCATCATAAAACTCTTTTGTTGCACGAGATATGATGTTTGCATGTTCAAATAAAAAGTCAATTGTTCCACCTTTATATTTTTTCCCATTTTCATCATATTCGTACCAATCTTGCAAAGAGCGGTTAAAAAACAAGCCCGTTTGCATCAGCTCGTTTTGTTGCTTTTGCGTAAGTGACTCAAAAGTAAAGCGACCACTACCAACTCCGCCCGCTGAAAAAATAAGGTTTTTTCCAACTTGTCCACTATTGTTTGCTAAACCATTTGGAAAAAACTTATTTTTTGAATTTAGAAGTAGGCGAGAACTCTCTATCGCCTGAGCAGCTACAACAAAAATCTTAGCATCCACTACATGAGAGACTCTGTTTTTGTCATAATAGTGAGCCTTAGTTACTTTTTTATCATCGCTATCAAGTCTATATACAAAGGCTTCGGTGATTATTTTAGCACTGCATCTTTGTAAAAGTGCTGCTCTTGCACTCCCTTTTGCTCCTGTCGCACAGCCATAACTTCCACAAAAGTTTGAGTAGGAACAGCCTTGTCTGCCAAGCGCATTTAGAGGTAGGATCGCTCTTGGAGTTGGGATACTTTTATAAGCCAAACTCTTGCATGCTTCATCAAACCATTGCGTAGCGCCATTGACTGCTAGAGCAGGGTAAGGAAAATCTGAAGTGGAGCGAGGCTCTAAAAATCTGTGTTTTACTATCTTGCCTGAGACTCCAACAATCTTTTCTACTTTTGTATAGTAAGGTTCTAAATCTTCATAACTAATAGGCCAGTCAACAATATTTGCTCCATCAATCTCCCCATAAACAGATTTTAGTTTAAAATCATTTGGCTTCATTCTATGAAAAAAACCGCTCATAAGATTAGATGAACCTCCAACCATAGAGCCGTTCCAGAAGTTCCAATTGTACTTTCTTCCCTCGTAGCGCGTGATGGAGCCATCAGCATCTCTTTCGTTTATAACATGTTGTTCTTCTTTTAGAGGAGGAGTAAAGATTTCTCTTCTACAAACAGCTAACTCATCTTTGTTAAAATCCTCTTCTTTGTAATCTTTTCCTTTTTCTAAAACTACAACATTAAAACCTGCATTTGAGAGCTCATAGGCTATAGGCGCACCTCCTGCTCCGCTTCCGATGATGCAAATATCATAAATCATAGATATGGCTCTTTTGGCTGAGGAAGCCCTGGGATGTGCTCTAGCCATTTCCAACCAGCGCCATCTCTATTGGCCCCATAAATAGGGTCGCTAAGAGTAGCTTCTACTATGTAAGTAAGCATCGTATATATCCAGTTATCTCCCCACCTCTGTTTTGAAATAATCTGGAGTATATTTTGCCGCTGAGATGAAGAGAGTTTTATATAAGGATGTTTGTAGTGAAGAATGGCTTCTTCATTGAGCCACTGCACGCCATTTCGCAAGAACTCTTTCTCATCATCTGCTACGCGGCTATGATGTAAAATGAGAGATAAATAAGAAGAACTATTGATACCCAACTCTTTTATACTTCCAAAGAGGTCCTCTTGAACCAAGGAAATAGTCTCTAAGAGTGAGACTGCCCCAAAGAGTTCGCTCTTAGGCATAACCATTAGGGCAGTTGTAAAAAAAGTGTTTTTTAAAAAAGTTCTACGCGCTTTTAAAAACATTGGTGAATATGTATCACTTAAATAAAGACTCAAAAAATGACTCCTCTCATAAACAAAACCATCCTACTCGATTATAAAATTTCCATACCATTTCATAGAAAATTTATACTAATTTTTTTCACCAAATATCAATCTATCTAGACTAAATTTTCCTGCCCCATTTGTTACAAATATAAACAGAAATAACATATAGTAAAATGGAATTTCAAAACCATTATCTCCAGCTGAAAAACCATTTGGTAGATGCACAGTTACAATCGCCACAATCATAACAACAATAAGAGGTAAAGATATAAGGCGAGTGAACAGGCCCAATGTAAGTAAAACTACACCCAATGCTTCCGTACTTGCCGCCATATAGGCATTTAGTGTTGGAAATGGGATACCAAGTGAACCAAACCACCCAGAAATAGAGTCGATATCTTTCCATTTCGTCATTGCTGGTCCATAAAAACCATAAGCAATGGCTAGCCTAGCAAAGAGTAAAGAGAAAGGTTTAGCATATCCACTTAAACGGGAAAACTCCATATACATTTGTTTGAATTTCATAACAGACTCCTCATACTAATTGGACCATCTGATTAATCTATAAACTGGATTCTGCGTCAAGCACTAAATGGCGTGACACGCGTCATCCTGAACCTGATTCAGGATCCGATTTAATAATCCTTCAAAACATCCAATTAGAAGTAGTATATCAAATTTTTAAATATTTGTATCTATATAAGTTATATGCCAGTTTGATATGATTGAGGGTTTATCTAATGAAAAGGATAGCAAAAGTGCTTAGTAAATAGAAAAAGGTCTAAACTTTTATCTATTTAACATAAGCACTTTTTTAAGAATGATTATTTATTTCCGCCACACTTGCCAGTTTGTTTTGCAGCTTTTTTATCAGCACCGCACTTGCCAGAGCTCTTTGTAGCTTTCTTATCAGCACCGCACTTGCCAGAGCTCTTTGTATCTTTTTTAGCAGCGCCACACTTTCCATCAGCCTCAATGGGCTTTTTCATAGAACTTCCACATTTACCAGCACCACATTTCATACTCTCTGCACTTGCAGATGTTACACCAAGTCCTGTAAAAAGAGCAGCACCGAGCAAGAGAGCCGTTAGATTCATTTTTTTCATTTGATATCCTTATACCTTAAGTTGAGATAATTGTAGCACAAAAATTAGTAAAAATTATATGAGATATGTTATATTTTATATGCAAGAGTTGTAAGATGTCAAATATGTGAGGTTTTTTGAGTCTTTATATAAAGTAATACTTTAACTTAAACATCTCTACCTAAGTAGAGAGTCTATTTATTGAAAAGAGGTTCCACCATCTATGACGATAGTTTGTCCTGTTAGCCATGATGAAGAGTTTTCGCATAGAAAAAGACAAGCACCAGTGAGGTCAGTTGCATCTCCCATACGACTTAGCGGTGAGCGTCTTACAACTTCTGCTTTTACCTCTTCGTAGTTTGGAAATGCTTTTAGTGCATCTGTGTCGATTGGGCCACCGCTTACAGCATTTACTCGGATATTTTTCTCTCCAAGTTCAGCTGCAGCGTACTTAACCATAGTCTCAACTGCTGCTTTGTTTGTTCCATGACCTGAATAGTTTGGAGTATAGACTAAGTTACCAGTAGAACTCATACTTATGATACTTCCGCCACCAACTTTTTCCATTCTCTTTGCTGCTTCTTGAGCACCAACTACAAAAGCTTCAACTGTAGCTGTAAAAATATTACCAAGACCTTTTGGTTTTAGTCTCATAAAAGGAGCAAATCCACCAACAACAGCACGACCAGAGATGATAGCGTTTGATATAAAGTAGTCAAGTCTATCAAAGTCTTCATCAAACTCTTTATAAACATCTTTATATGTAAGTGGTTCTAAGATGTCTAGCTTATATGCACGAGATTTGATTCCATATTTACTCTGTATATCTGCAATAATCTCATTTGCAGTATCAGCACTAGATGCATAAGTAAACGCAACATCACAACCTTTTGCTGCAAAAGCGTAAACTATAGCCTTTCCGATGCCACGAGTCCCACCGCTTATAAAAAGAGTTTTACCTTTCATTACGCCATTCTCCTTTTTGCAGAAGTGAATTCTGTGAAAATTCCCCTCATAAAAGATTTATCTTTCTTCAGAAAAGCTTTGCCGTTGACAAGAAATATGTTTTTATGCATCTTAAAGTCCTTTGATATCATAGTTTTTCATGACTTTTTCTATCTTTTTCATGTTCTCTAAACTTGGAGCAACTAAAGGAAGTCTGTACTCTAGCGTCTCTATAAGCCCAGCTATAAACATAGCGGCTTTTATAGGAACTGGATTTGATTCGCAAAACATAACTTGGTTTAGTGGATAGAGTTTTTCATTTATAGCTCTTGCAGCCGCAAAGTCGCCACTTAGAGCTAGTCTTACAAGCTCACTCTTTAAGTCTGGCATCAAGTTTGAAGTTACCGAAGTAATCCCAGCCCCGCCACTTGCGAGGATAGGGTAGTCTATAGCATCATCGCCTGAAAATACTTTAAGTTCAGGGCAACGAGATAGAAGCTCAACCGTTCTCTCTAGGCTTCCACTTGCTTCTTTTACACCAAAGATGTTTTTACACTCATTAAAAAGGCGGATAGTAGTATCAGCACTTATATCAACTCCAGTTCTCCCTGGTACATTGTAGAGCATAAAAGGAACATCGCTTACACTATCAGCTATAGCTTTATAGTGTTGAAAAAGTCCCTCTTGAGATGGTTTGTTATAGTATGGGCTTACTGAAAAGATAGCATCTACACCACAATCTCGTGCACGTTTGGCAGTCATGATAGCCTCAGCTGTGGAGTTACTTCCAGCACCAGCTAGTACTCTAGTTCTAGTTCCTTTGCAGACTTCAACTGCGATTTCCATACATCTTATGTCTTCTTCGTAAGTAAGAGTAGCACTCTCTCCAGTAGTTCCAACAGGGCACACTGCGTCCATGCCGTTGTTGATTTGTCTTTTTATAAGTGCCGCATATGCTTGCTCATCAAGTTTACCGTTTTTAAATGGGGTTATTAACGCCGTTGAAGAACCAGTGATTATATTCATTTGTTGACCTTTAGTATAAAATCTTGCTAAGTTTTAAGTTTTATTTATAAAATTAGCTCAAGCAAGAGGGATTTTTATCTGTTTAATAATACAAAACTATATCAAAAAAGTGCTAAAGAATAGTTAAAAAGCTACTTTATCTGTCTTTTGCTTTACTTAAATACTCTTTAAAATATAGCTCTATCTTCTCTTTTGAAAATGAGCTTTCTTTGTCTCTTATGCGGTAGACTCTTTTGTAAAAGATATACTTTTCTATGATGTTCATAGTGTGGAACTTATCATAGA
>Ga0265294_10003748_pt1 | contig 19254 bp, 17 predicted proteins | sample MunlanPumphouse3_FD_192504 | JGI IMG/M metagenome (GOLD analysis project Ga0265294, IMG submission 192504) | Groundwater microbial communities from a municipal landfill in Southern Ontario, Canada - Pumphouse #3 | ecosystem: Environmental > Aquatic > Deep subsurface > Groundwater | place...
TCTGTGTTTACACCTTTCATTTACGCATTCCAATCATTCAGTTTACTGATTCAGTCAGAATCTTACTTCGATGATAAAGAACCGCTAATAACCTGTCGCAAAGAATCTGGTTGCAGTTGTGCAAAACCAATGCGCCACGCCAAAATCGCTGCCTGAGTTCTATCACGCAAATCAAGCTTCTTTAAAACGTGACTTACATGATTCTTAACTGTTTTCTCAGAGAGAACCATCTTAGCTGCCACTTCGGAATTGCTCAGCCCCTGTGCAAGCCAGTATAATATTTCCTTTTCCCGGGGCGTCAATTCATAAAGCTGATCATTTTCCTCTTTGCGTCTTGAAAATGAAGTCAATAGTTTTCCCGCAACTCGCGGGTCCACATACGGTTGATTACGATTGGCAGAACGAATTGCCGACAACAATTCTACTCTGCCCGAAGCTTTAAGCACAAATCCTAAAACACCCGCTGAAGAAAGAGCTGAAAGACTATCTTCATCATCGTAAGCACTCACGGCAACATATTTAATAGCATGTGTATAGCTGTTCAATTCCCGTACAAGCTGAATTCCGTCTATTTTAGGCATATTGATATCAAAAAGAAGAACATCCGGCTCTTTCTCTCGCACGACTTTTAAAGCTTCTTCACCATCTCCAGCTTCACCAATTACATCAATATCAGACTCAAGTTCCAGAAGTTTCTTTACGCCATCTCGAAAAAGCCTATGATCGTCAGCTATAACAAGGCGTATGGAATCCATGGCTCCACCCCCATAAAATACTCTGTGAGTCTTTACATATCCATGACAAATGTCTCTATGATATATAGACCTATGATATAGTTTAGGTACTTTTACAAAAAAGGAACCGTACTTACATCTTCGGGTTGATTAGGTCTATAGACCTAATTATATACCATAATGATCAAAGGAGCACTTAAAGAAAGAACATGACGGATAATTCAAAAGAAATAGTCAACCTTCAGCTTCAACCAATGCTCCGTAAACGCTTTGGAAAAGCTCTCGGCAATTTTTCTATGATTAAAGATGGAGACAAGATCCTCATCGGACTCTCAGGGGGCAAAGACAGCCTTGTTCTTTTAACAGCCCTGGCCGCTTTCCGCAAAAGATCTCCCCGCCACTTCGAGCTTGGAGCCTGTACCATCGATATTTCAGGGGGAGAGATGGATACGCAACCTCTTTCCGATCTTTGCGATAAACTTCATGTCGAACATTTCGTGACGATTTACCCTATTTCGGAGATAATAAAGAGACGAAATGAGAAATCGCCCTGCAGTTTTTGTTCCAATCTCAGACGAGGCATTCTGAGTTCCGTAGCTGTGGAACACGGATATAATGTACTTGCCTTGGGACACAATCTCGACGATGTATCGGAAACAGTTCTTATGAACCTCTTTCAGACAGGTCGCTTTAAAAGTTTCAGACCCAAGTTTTGGCAAAGTCGCACAGGGTTGTGGGTTATCAGGCCACTCATATATATTGGGGAAAAGGAACTTAAAAAAGAAGCGTTGCGTTTGAAATTACCTATCACACCTGAAATTTGTCCCTTTTCGCTCCATACGCAACGAAGTAAGACACGTTTGCTTATAGAGCAGTTAGAGCAAGAGAATCCGAGCATAAAAATGAATATTATTCACGCTCTTTCGTCAGTGCGGTCATCGGATGTATGGGGCATAGAGCAAGAAGATTGCGAGAAGGAGAGACGATAAAGCCGTGAACGATAAGACAGCAAACGAAAAGACAATTAGTGAGTATTTTGCGTGGGATCCACAAAACGACCCCGACTTTTCTTCTCTTATTGTAGGGGAAGGAAGTATCGGAGGAAAAGGTCGTTCCCTCCTCTTTGGCTTTCGCAAGATTCGAGACAGCGTTGATCCCGATCTACAAGAACATGTAACTATTCCTGTCTCACTCTTTATAGCTGTAAGCTCTTTTCGTGATGTTATTCGCCAGATTCCCAACCTTGAAGAACTTCAAAATGGGGATCCTGCCCAATTGGAAGAAGCCTTTTTGCGCACCACGCTGCCTGAAGAGGTACGAGGTCATCTAGCTGCTTTTCTGAGCAAAATGACAGACCCCATTATTGTCAGAAGCAGCAGTATACTCGAGGATTCCCTCAAATATTCCTTTGCGGGAAAATACCTCTCTCTCTTTGAAATAAATGGGGATGCCCCGTTGGAAGAACGTCTTGCCCGTGTCGAAGAGGATATTAAGAAAATTTACGCACGAACCTTTTTCCCCATCGCCACAGCGTACAGAAACAAGCATAAACTCGGAAATGATGAAATGGGAATAATTATAATGCGCGTTGCCGGAAAGTGGCGCGGAAACTACTACTATCCCACCATGGCCGGCGTCGGATTCTCTCGGTACTACAGACGGTGGACAACCCGTATTAAGTCGGAAGATGGCATTATTCGCCTCGTCTTCGGTATGGGAACAACAAGCACTAAGCGAGGGTACGCCAGAACCTTTTCACTGACAATGCCCTGTCTCCGCCCGGAGGGACAAAATCCATTTAACGTTATGCGGCACTCACAGGAGCATTTTCAGGTCGTAGATAAAGAGAAAGGAGAGCTTGTCACCGTTGATATAAAGCAGATATGGAAAGACATAGCTCCCTATCACGAGTGTTTCCCCGACTATGCGCAGATATACCGTTCCGACGACGAGGGAGGCTACTTCTCCCCTATGGCATCACGAATAGGATCCATCATAGAAAAAGGAGACAAGATCTGTTTCACTTTTGAAGAGTTTGCATGTCGCTCAAAGCACTTTTTTGAAAGGATGAAGAAGATTCTTCAACTTCTCGACCATGCCATGGGCGTTCCGGCAGATGTGGAATTTGCCTACCACCCAAGAGAAGATATTGTAGAGATAGTCCAGGCCAGGCCACTGTGGCTAAGCGATACCTTTGAGAAGAGGATTCCCGATCTTTCAGACAAGAAGGTTATTCTGCAAGCTGACCGGATGGTAACAAATGGCGCTCGGGAAAACATACCTCATATTGTGCTTATAGACCATCACCTCTACTCCAGGGAACGTCGTTTCTCAGATATTGCCAGAGGCATTGGAGAGGTTAATCAGAGCATGGGGGATAAGAACTTCATTCTCGTAGCTCCAGGACGTGTGGGATCGAGCAACCCCCTTCTAGGTGTGCCTGTACAGTACGATGAAATAACGAAGTGTTGCTGCATTGTGGAAGTCGGTATTCCCAAAGAAGGCTATATGCCCGAACTCTCTTTCGGAACCCACTTCTTTACTGACCTTGAAATTGATGGCATTCTCTACATGCCAGTCTATAAAGGAGACAGAAATAATATTTACGATGAGGAATTTTTTGAGACAGCTCCATATGCATTGGGGCCTCACCCTGCCATCCGCATCTATACGGGATCTTTCTCCGTCTATACAGATGGAGACCACAACAGGGGAATTGTCATCGTCAATTCTGTAACGAAGCCAGTATAAAAAGAAGCCTTTCCCGTCGAGGAAAGGCTTCTTAATTTTAGTTTCAATATGTTCCCGTTCTCTGCCGGCAAAAAGCTATTTCAAAAGGCCCGAAACAATCATGTCTATAGCTTCGTCGGAAGTAAGTCCCTTCGCCATGAGCCCGGCAATTTTATCATCAGCAATACGGCCAATAGCCGCTTCGTGAGTCACTTCCGCTTCCGGATGAGATGCCCTCACCACAGGCGAGGCATCGGCTATGGCATGTCCCTGAACAACTTCAGTACAATCGACGTGCCCCTTCGCACCAGGAGCAGCTCCGTCGATCATGCCCATGAAACTACCTACGCTATGATCTTTCAATACGGTTCTCGTCTTTATGAGAGCGGAGCTATTCTTCCCTGAAAGCTTCACGACATCCTGAATTTTTACAGAATCATCGGCCTTGCCGTAGACCTTCGATGTCAGCTCGACGCGGCTTCCTTCACCGACAGCATCTATATCTATATCTATGTCGAGAGAGCCGACCTTGCCTTCGACAAGAGTAAAATCATTAACGTAACGGCCTCCCTTATTAACCTTTACCTTCGTTACAGGACGAACTTCCATCTGACTTTCAGGACCATGATAGTGAAGTTCTTTGTAAGAGACATTCGCACCCTCGCCCACTTCTACCGTTCCTTCCATGGCGTGGAGAAATTTCTCCGCATGAGGAAAGACACAATGAGCGAGAAAATCAACTTTCGCTCCCCGTCCCACAGTAATGTGGCTCTCGATAACTTGACGGCCGTTCTTGCGAACATCTCCGAAACAAAGATGGACAGGCTCTACGAGCTGCACACCTTCCTCAATATCGATGAGAGCCTTTACGCCATCGTCTGTCTCGTAGGCTTCAATATGAACTCCCTCAATTTCATGATAATCTACAACTTTATTGGCGTTGATAAGGGCGTAGGCACCTTTTTTATGGTCAAAATGGTCGTATCCTGGCGTGCTGGCAGCAATTTTCAATATTTCCTGAAACTCTTCACTGATCTTAGCCACGGCGCATCACCTCTCCCACTTCACAACCATCACAGGGACGGCATTGAGACATAAAGTATCTCTTTACCGCTCCGGCACTCCCCTCAAGAACAATGCGGCCATCGCACATAAGATACGAACGATCACATCCAGCCGCCACATCTTCGCGGTGAGTAATAACCATGACGCCGCTCCCCTGATCGGCAAGCAGACGCAACAGCCCCAGAACCTCACGAAGGGCCAGGAGGTCAACTCCGGAATCAGGCTCGTCAAGAATGGCAAGGCGAGGCTTCATGAGATAGATAGAGGCCAACTCTATTCTTTTACGCTCACCACCAGAGAGGCTTTTGTCGATTGCCCGGTCAAGGAATGTCGTATTCATCTGAATAAAGTCCATGGATTCTTCTAAATCTCGTTCAGAGCACCCTTTTGTTCCTGTCCGCAGATAGTCTCTGATGCTAATACCCTCATACCGTGCCGGAAGCTGCCACGCAAGTGTTAATCCGGCCTTCGCACGATCGGTAATCGACCATCTTGTAATATCTTTTCCAAGAAAGGTGATAGAACCTTTTACGGGAATATAATCGGGCAATCCCATAAGGGCATAGGCAAGACTCGACTTTCCCGCTCCGTTCCGTCCGAGAACGCCGGTTACTTCCCCGCTTTCAACTTTTAAGCTCATATCTTTCAATATAGTCGTGTTTTCTCTACGAACTGTTATAGAGTCAACACTGAGAAGAGTCGTCCCCACGCTTTCCCCAACTCCTTCTTTTTCAAATTCACGTGTATTGTATCACTTTTCGCAAAATGGCACGGTAATGATTCGGGAAGAAAGAACTTTTGAAAAGGAGTTCACTTCCTGTTTCTCTTCGTCGAATCCCTCTCTTCCCATTAGTCCATAGGTATATCGCTTTCCCTGCTCCACTCCCGGCTGATTGAAGGGATTGATCTCCATAATCAAACCGGTAAGGGCCGTCACATATTCCAAAAGGAAAAGAACTGCTCCAAGATAGAATGGGTCAAGAGTAGGAATCTGCAACCAGAGAACTGGACGACCTGCCTTGACCAGAGCCGACGCCGTAGAAAGCTCTTCTGCTGAGCGAAGCTTATGCATGGATTGACCAAAAAGGTATGAGAGGGGAAGAAGACTTTTTTCATCCCCCTGAGGAATCTCAAAATCATCTTTCACATCTTGAACGTTCAGAAACATAAATAATTTATCATCAGGACCCTCTGTATAAAGTTGCAGTTGAGAATGCTGGTCTATGGTTCCCAAAGCTTTTATGGGAGTGGAACCGCGCCCTTCCTTGCCGAGACTCTCACCCCACAGCTGGGCAAACCATTCGCTCAACATGGAGAGACGGTCGATATAGGGCATGAAGACGAGCATATTTCGCCCACGTTTCGCGTGAAGCCATGCCAGAGCAGATATAATCCACGCAGGATTTTCTTCAATATTTTGGGTAGCAGCCAAAAAGTCAGACATCTCGCGCGCCCCCGCAAGAAGACTCTTGATATCAATACCAAGAGACGCAGCAGAAAGAAGGCCCACAGAAGACAAGACAGAATAACGACCGCCTACTCCCTTGGGAATGGGGAGAACAAAGCATCCTGTCTCCTGGGCAAAGGCCCGTAAAACACCCTTTTCGGGATCTGTAATGACTACTGTTCGTTTTGCAGCCTCTTCCGCCCCTAGTCTTTCTTTTAACTTGTTCCAGAAGAAAAGAAAGTTGGCCATGGTCTCTGCCGTAGTTCCTGATTTGCTTACAACAATCAGAGCTGTATTCTGAGGGTCTACGTTATCCCATATAGACTTGTTCTCTTCAGGATCTACGTTATCTGCCATATAAAAACGAGGTCTGGATAGATTATGAGCAGAATCGTTCCAATAGGGGGGCAAAAGCGCATTATGAAGCATGAGGTTTCCTAAAGCGGATCCTCCAATGCCAATTTGAATAACGTCACTCATAGAAGCTAAATGAGAGGCAATTTCCAAAATCCGAGAAGGGGATTCATAAGGAAGAAGGAGCCACCCTGCACCTTCCATGCCATTTTCCTGGTGGCTCCTCAACAAAGAATCCGCCTTCTGTAAATGAGGCAGTAAATTTCTTACATTTTTAAATGTCACAGCTTCCGGGGCCGAAGGCTCTCCCAGCGCTGCACCATAATGGAATTCAAGACAACCTTTCATACAATGACCTCCCTACATGGAAGCTAAGGTTAGGCCACTATTATATTACGTTCCCCTTATTCCTGGTTACTTCCCTATTTTTTCAAGTTCAGCATCTATGGCAGGTCGGTCAAATCCTACTATATATACATCATCGAACTGAACAACAGGAACGCCCATCTGTTTCGTCTTTTTAACCATATCCATAGCTGCTTCTCTATCTTGGGAAACATCAACGACTTCAAATTCCACGCCTTTTGAAGTAAGATATTCTTTGGCTTTGGTGCACCAGGGGCAAGTGGGTGTTGAATAAACTTTTATCATTATTTATCCCTCCGTTTGAATAGGACTATTTATACCCTCTATGGGTATATTACATAGTTCCCCTTCATTCGTCAACCCTGAGAATAAATCATATTTTTCGTGGTTAAAAATAGTAAAAAAGATGAGGTACTGAATGTAAATATATGGCATAATTTGTATTGACAAAATAAATATAACATATAAGGTATCAAGTTGAGAGTAGATAACACGACCCCTAATAACATAACCCCCAGTATATCTTCGATAAACGAGGAGGAAACAAAGTGTACAAAATTATTTCCAAAAAGCTTGTCGTCCCCAAGGAATTCGACATTTGGGTAGAAGCTCCTAGAGTGGCACGACATGTTCAGCCGGGGCAGTTCGTCATCATCCGTACGAACCCCCAAGGAGAGCGTATTCCTCTCACTGTGGCCGACTTTGACCGTGAAAAAGGTCTTATCCGCATGATTTTCCAGATCGTTGGAAAGACAACTGCCGAGTTTGCCGACATGAAAGAGGGAGACTGTTTAACCGATATTCTTGGTCCCCTGGGAATGCCCAGCGAGATCAAAAATTACGGAACAGTATTAATGATCGGTGGTGGCGTTGGTATAGCCGCCCTTTTCCCAATTATCAGAGCTTTGAAAGAGGCCGGGAACAAAGTTTACACCATTCTTGGCGGACGAACAAAGGATCTTGTCATTATGAAGGAAGAGTGCGAGAAGTACTCTGATGAGCTTCTCATCACCACTGATGACGGATCTGCCGGCATGAAGGGCGTTGTTACCGATGCTATGGTGGAGCTTCATAATCGCGGAATCAAATTCGATCAGTCATGGGCCATCGGTCCTTCCATTATGATGAAATTCTCCTCTTTGAAAGCCAAAGAGTTGAATATTCCCATTTTTGTTTCCTTAAACCCAATTATGATCGATGGAACAGGAATGTGCGGCGGCTGCCGAGTAACCATTCATGACCAGATCAGATTCGCGTGTGTTGACGGACCAGAGTTTGACGGATGGGGCGTAAACTGGAATGAGTTTATGAACCGTATGCGTCAGTACAAAGACGAAGAAAAAATGTCTCTGGAAAAATATAAAGCTGAAATGGGTGAAGAGTAATGGCTTTAGACATAACCCCGAAAAGACTTCCCGTTCCTGAGCAGAGTGCCGAGGAACGTGTTCATAATTTTAATGACGTCGTTATAGGCTATAACATTGAAGAGGCTGTAGCTGAGAGTTCCCGCTGCCTTCAGTGCAAAAACCCTCCATGCGTGAAGGGCTGCCCTGTAGGTATCAATATTCCTGAATTTTTGAAAGCTATCAAAGAGAGAGACCTTGAAGGATCTTGGGAAGCTCTTACAAAATACACCAACCTTCCAGCCGTATGTGGACGTGTTTGCCCTCAGGAGAAACAGTGTGAAGGCGTCTGCACCGTAGGAAGAATCAAAGGCTATGAGCCTGTTTCCATCGGTAAGATGGAGCGTTTCATCGCCGATTGGAAGGGTGAGCACGGCAGCAAAGTTGCCCCTAAGGTTCCTGAACAGAACAAGGGGAAAGTTGCTGTTGTCGGTTCTGGCCCTTCAAGCCTTACAGTTGCTGGTGATCTTGCCAAAATGGGCTACAAGGTCACAGTCTATGAAGCTCTCCACGCCGCTGGCGGAGTTCTTATGTATGGAATTCCCGAGTTCCGTCTTCCCAAAGCCATTGTTCGTAGAGAGATCGAGAACATCAAGGCTCTTGGCGTCGAATTTCAGACCAACGTTGCTGTAGGACGCAGCGTAACTATTGAAGAGCTTAAAGATAACTATGATGCCGTCTATATTGCAACTGGTGCCGGTACCCCTCACTTCATGGGCGTTCCCGGAACAAGCTTGAACGGTGTATATTCTGCAAGTGAATATCTCACACGTATCAACCTTATGCACGGCTACGAGTTCCCCAAATACGATACTCCTACAAAACAGTCTGAGAAGGTTGTCGTTGTTGGCGGCGGAAACGTTGCCATGGACGCGGCACGCTCCGCTCTTCGACTTGGAGCCAAGAGTGTTCAGGTTGTCTATCGTCGTTCTCTTGAAGAACTTCCTGCCCGTATTGAAGAGTACCATCACGCAGTTGAAGAGGGAGTTGTCTTCAACTGGCTCACCAACCCTGTTGAGTATGTTGCTGGCGAGAGTGGTAATCTTGTAGGCGTAAAATGTGTACGTATGGAGCTCGGTGAGCCTGACGCATCTGGCCGCCGCCGCCCCGTTGAAATAGAAGGCAGTGAATTCACAATCGAAGCAGACACCGTTATCGAGGCCATCGGACAGGGCCCCAACAAGGTGTTGCTAAGCGCCTTCCCCGAACTTAAGCTGAACAAACGTGGCTACATCGAAGCTGATCCTGAAACTGGTCAGGCTGATCCTGACTGGGTCTTCGCTGGTGGAGACATCGTCACCGGAGCAGCAACAGTCATCCTTGCCATGGGTGCAGGCAAAAAGGCTGCCGTCGCTATCGACAAGTACATCACTGAGAAAAAAGCTGCCGGCAAGTAAGGGAAACGTGCTTCTAAATTAAAACATAAGGAGGAATGCTGAGATGTCTATTGATGAGAAAAAAGCTGCCCGTTGGGAAGAATTCAGAGAGCAAACGTTAGAAATAGCAGCTCGGCGCAACAGTCCGGAGTTTGACGCGTATATTGGTTCTTTAACTGAACGAGCATGGAAACATGTCATTTCTGAGGGGAAACTTGATACTCAAAATGCAGAAGCTACCATGTGGAAATTCTTTTGTGAAGACCAAAAAAATCGCTAACTCAACGTTTTAGCAAACCTCCACACACCTTACGTTTCAAAGAAAAGCAAGAGAGGGACTGATTTTTCAGTCCCTCTCTTTTTTTATACATAGTGAACAGCATTTCAGACGCTATTCGCTATTCCTCTTCCTCTTCTTTCTTGTGCTCGGCTATAACCTTCTTGGCCACGTCTCCAGGCACGTCCTCATAGTGGTCGAATTCCATAGAGAACGTTCCACGTCCTGATGTCATAGAACGAAGCACGATAGCGTATTTAAACATTTCTGCCAAAGGAACCTGAGCACGTACAACCTGTAAACGGCCGCGGCTGTCAATTCCAAGAATGCGTCCACGTCGGCTGTTCAAGTCGCCCATTACATCGCCCAGATAATCTTCTGGAACAATAACCTCAATCTGCATAATAGGCTCAAGCAACACTGGGTTGGCGTCAAGAATACCTTTCTTAAACGACATGGATGCTGCGATTTTAAAGGCCATTTCAGAGCTATCTACATCGTGATATGACCCGAAGAAAAGTTCGGATTTAAAATCAACTGTGGGAAATCCTGCCAAAGGCCCTTTAGTCAATGCTTCACGTAAACCTTTTTCAACGGCGGGAATGAAGCCCTTGGGAATGGCTCCTCCCACGATCTTATCTTCAAAGACAAATCCTGACCCGCGGTCGAGAGGAATAAACCGAATGTGAACGTCTCCGTACTGTCCGCGTCCACCAGTCTGTTTCTTATATTTTCCCTGGGCTTCGGCGGTTTTACGAATTGTTTCCCGATAGGGAACCTGAGGTGTCTTTGTTTCAAGCTCTACTCCATATCGCTCACGGATACGAGAGAGAAGAATCTCTATATGCATATCGCCCATTCCGGAAAGAACGTTGTCGCCTGTCTCGGGATTCTTTGCAAAGGTGAGAACAGGGTCCTCTTCCAGAATCTTATGAAGAGCATTGGAGAGCTTATCTTCGTCTGCCCGGCTCTTCGCCATAACAGCTACGCTGTAAACAGGTTTGGGGAATTTAATCGGCGGGAAGATGTATTCGGTGTTCTTCGTTCCCAATGTGTCTCCCACTTGAGTGCTGTGAAGTTTCGGAATGGCAATAATATCTCCAAGAATAATTTCCTTTTCGTCAGCGCCGTCTTTTCCTTTCATAATTTTGAAGGAACTTATGCGTTCTTCCTCTTGTTGGCTGACATTGTAAATAGTGTTCTCACTAGACAGATGTCCTGAGTTCACACGAATATATGAAAGTTTTCCTACATAGGGGTCAACCATAATCTTAAAGCAGAGTGCCGAAAATGGAGCTTCAGGATCTGGTTCGATAGTTAAGGTTTCTTCGCCCTTTTTAGCCTGGCGTGAATGTGATTCCAGAGGAGAAGGAAGCATCGTTCCAATAAAATCAAGAAGATGCTGCGTTCCTACATTAGATGTTCCCGAAACGGGGAGTACCGGATAAATCTGACGTTCCCGAATTGCTTTTCTCGCAACAGAAAGAATCTGTTCTGGAGAAAGCTCTTCGCCGTCAAGATACATCATCATTACTTCATCGTCAGCTTCAACAATCGTCTCAACCAAAGACTCTCGTGCAGCTGCTACGTCGTCTGCCATATCAGCAGGAATATCGCATTCTTTGAAAGAACCTGTCGCGTCTCCTTCATACATATAGGCTTTCTGATTCAAAATGTCGATAACTCCCTTGAAGGAAGCCTCTTTGCCTATGGGAAGGAAAAATGGAACAGCCTTTTCTGTAAGCTGTTTCTGAATATCTTCTACTGTTCTGGCAAAATCCGAATGTTCGCGATCAAGCTTACTGATTGCAAATGCTACAGGAATACCAAAATCTTCTGCAAATTCAAATGCTTTGCCTGTTTGAACCTCAACACCATGAAGACCGCTTACTACTGCTAATGCCGAGTCTGAAACTCTCATTGCTGAACGCATATCACCTATGAAGTCAGCAAACCCCGGCGTGTCAAGAAGATAGAATCTTTTCCCGCTACGCTCAAGTGTAACAAGTGCAGTATTGATGGAAATCTGTCGCTTCTGTTCTTCGGCTCCGAAGTCTGCAACGGTGTTGCCATCTACGACATTCCCCATACGACTAATGTCACCATTAGCAAAGAGCATCGCTTCAACAAGGGATGTCTTTCCGGCCCCACCGTGAGCCACAATGGCAACACTTCTAATGTCTTCAGGTTTGCGCGTTCCCATACCCTACTACCTCCTCTAAGACGTCCGACTGCCTCCCTCTCTATTCTCTTCCGGTCAGCAAGCCGGCAGATTTATATCTTCTTTACATTGCTTTATCTTACGCATTGCTATTACGATAGTCAATAAAGAAGAGGGCAGGGAATACATTCCCTGCCCTCAATCATTATTCTTCCAAAAGTTGAGCCAACACAGATGCCGCCTCTTTGGGGTCAGCTTGTCCCCGTGCTTCCTTCATAATCAAGCCTTGGAGGAACTTTTGCTTTTTCCCCTTCTTATCTTGTCCCGTCTTGATGATTTCAACGACATCGGCATTATTTTTCAAAATACCGCGAACCATATTTTCAAGGTTCGATCCGGAAATGCCGCCTTCCTCCACTCCACACTCCGACATAGCTTCTTCAAGAGAAATTCGACGAGCTGCCATCATGTCGAAAACCTCTCGCGCCGCTGTTGTCGATATCTTATTATCGTCAACTTTAGAAACGAGCTGGGCCAAAACCGCAGGCTTGATGGGGAAGTCCTCAATTTCGATCTTCTGTTCGTTCATGATGCGAAGAACCTCTGTCCGCACCCAGTTTGAAGCTCTCTGAGGGCTTGCTCCCGCCTTGACACACGCTTCATAGAAGTCGGCAAGAGGAATATGCTCTGTCAGAATCATAGCGTCAGTTTCGTTCAATTTATAGGATTTTTCGAAACGATCCACTTTCTGCCAAGGCAGTTCAGGCATAGTCTCTTTTATTTTGTCTACATACCCGTCAGGAAGAAGCAGCGGAGGCAAATCCGGCTCCGGGAAGTATCTGTAATCGTGAGCCTCTTCCTTGCTTCGCGTAGCCATAGTCACACCCTCTACGTCATTCCAGTGCCGTGTCTCCTGAGTGACAGTTTTACCCTCGGCCAAAAGCTGGCTCTGACGTTTGAACTCGTATTCAAGTGCTCGCTCAAGAGCGCGTAGCGAGTTCAGGTTCTTTACCTCGGCACGGTCTCCCCATCGTCCGTCAGAACATTTCACCGAAATGTTGGCATCGACACGAAGAGAACCTTTTTCCATATCTCCGTCAGAAACACCAAGATAACGAACAAGCTGGCGAAGACGGGCCACATACTCTTTCGCCTCTGCAGCAGAGCGGATATCCGGCTCTGAAACAATCTCTGCCAGAGGAACACCGCCTCTGTTGTAATCGACAAAAGACTGGTCCGCACCTACAAGACGGCCGTCACTTGCTTCATGAACAAGTTTACCGGCATCTTCTTCAAGGTGAAGTCGTGTAATACGAACGTGATATCGTCCGCCATCCTCTGTTGGAATCTCCACATAGCCCTTTTCAGCTAAAGGAAGATCGTACTGGCTGATCTGATACGCCTTGGGCAGATCTGCATAGAAGTAATTTTTTCGGTGAAATCTCGTCGCTGTATTTACTGTGCAGTTCAGGGCCAATGCTGCCTTAACGCCATATTCAACAACTTTGGCATTGAGTACGGGAAGGCTTCCCGGCAACCCCAGACAGACAGGGCAAACATTCGTGTTCGGCACGGCACCGATGTAGTCAGTGGAGCACGAACAGAAAATCTTACTCTTCGTTGCCAACTGCACGTGAATTTCAAGACCGATAACAGGTGTAAAGGTCAATTCAGACATTAGCAAACACCCCCTTGGGCAATAGGAGCGGTTCCATAGGCTTTTTCGTGAAGGGCCGCTATGGAAAGCAAATCCTCCTCACCCCACCATGATCCGATAAACTGAACACCAAGAGGCCGGCCATCTTTTGAGAAGCCAGCGTTGAGAGAGAGACCGGGAAGCCCCGCCAGGTTTACAGGCAACGTAAAGACATCCGCCATGTACATCTGAATAGGATCGTTCACTAGTTCTCCCTTACGGAAAGCCGGTGTGGGCGCTGTGGGAAGAAGTATTGTATCTACAGACTTAAAGGCGTTTACAAACTCTCGTTTAATAAGCTGCCGCACTTTCTGAGCAACAAGATAATAGGCATCATAATAGCCGGAACTCAACACATAGGTTCCAACCATAATACGACGTTTGACTTCCACTCCGAAGCCCTCGGCACGTGTCTTCATATAGAGATCGATCAAAGACGCCGCATCTTCACTTAAGCCGTAGCGAACGCCGTCAAAACGGGCCAAATTGGAGCTAGCTTCCGCTGGAGCAAGAATGTAATAGCAAGGAAGTCCGTACTCGATCATTGTGGGAAGAGAAATCTCGACAATTTCAGCCCCCTGCTCCTTACAAAACTTCACTGTTTTGTCGAAAGCTTCTTTGATTTCCGGATCCAATTTGTATCCCAGAGTCTCTTTAATAAGACCAATCTTCCGTCCCTTCAAGGAATCCGCGCGCAGAGCCTTTTTGTAATCGGGACGGGAACGACGGCTACATGTGGAATCATGATCATCTTTCTGTGAAATAACATCAAGCACGAGTGCCATATCTTCGGCAGTTCGTGTAAAAGGTCCGATCTGATCAAGAGATGAAGCGAAGGCGACAAGACCACGACGGCTTACAAGGCCGTAGGTCGGTTTCAGACCGTATATACCGCAGAAAGCGGCTGGCTGACGAATAGAGCCGCCTGTATCGCTGCCAAGGCTGAAAGGAACATATCCGGCAGCAACAGAGGCCGCACTTCCGCCAGAACTACCGCCTGGAACGCAATCCAGTTTCCAGGGGTTCGAGGTTACGCCGTAGGCCGAATGCTCAGTTGAGCCGCCCATGGCAAACTCGTCAAGATTCGCCTTCCCCATGAGGATGGCACCCGCTTCATCGAGAAAATCGACTACGGCAGCATTATAGGGAGGCTTCCACTGTGCAAGAATTTTGCTCGCACACGTAGTTGGAATGCCTTTGGTGCACATATTGTCTTTCACAATAAAGGGAACCCCGGCAAGAGGACCAAGTTTTTCTCCTGACGCCAAAGCCTTATCCACTGCTTCCGCCTGAGCCATTCCGCTCTCTTCAGTAAATGAAAGTAACGCGGATATGCGAGGTTCCAGCATCTTAGCCCTATTCAGGCATGCTTTAAAAACTTCACTTGCCGAAAAGGTGCGGTTCTGAAGGCCTTCTATGATTTGCGCTACTGAAAGCTCAAAAAGTTCCATGCTAATCCTCCTCCACTATACGAGGCACTCTGAAGAAATCTCCATGCCGATAAGGAGCTTCATCTAAAGCATCTTCCCGCACAGAACTCTGCACCGCTTTATCCTCTCTCCAGGGGATTTCTTCGTCAACTTTCAATGCAAACGCATCTATCCCTTCGAGATCAAGTTCGTTCAGCCTGTTAAAATATCCTAATATTTCTTCGAAATGCTGGTGCATAGCCTGAACCTCATCGTCTGTGATCTCAAGACGAGCCAAGGCTGCAACATGTCTAATATCATCTGCTGAGACTGCCATGATCACTCCTCCTTCGCTGAAATATGTTTATCTTCGAATGATTCTTCTATATAGGGACGAATCATCGTTAAAAACTCTTCTTCATCTATAACTTTTACGCCAAGCTCCCTGGCCTTTTGAAGTTTGCTTCCGGCACCAGGCCCCGCAACGACTATAGATGTCTTTTTGCTCACGCTGGAGGAACTCGCCCCTCCCAGATCTTTCACGAGAGCTTCGGCATCGGCCCTGGCCATGGATTGGAGTTCACCGGTAAAAACAAAACGCTGGTTTTCAAAGGGCGTATCCTCCCTTGACGCTTCTTGCTTCTCTTCCATCTGAACACCGGCTTCCTTGAGGCGGCGAATCATTTCCCTGTTAGACTCGTCGTCAAAAAAGGCCCTGATGGACGCCGCGATCTTAGGTCCTACGCCTTCAAGAGACGAAAGATCCTCTTCCTTCGCTGAGGCAAGGGCATCTAAGCGACCGAAATGGTCTGCCAGTATTTCCGCAACCTTCTTTCCTACAAGAGGAATGCCCAGAGCGGTAATCAGATTGGAAAGTGATCTCTGTTTTGACGTATCGAAAGCCTTTAAAAGTTTATCTGCCGATTTTTCGCCCATACGTTCGAGAGAAAGAAGCTCCTCTCGACTGAGAGCGTAGAGATCGGCCATATTCTTAACCATATTCTTTTCGACAAGCTGCTCTATGAGCTTATCGCCAAGGCCACGAATATCCATGGCGGCACGAGAGGCAAAATGGGCCAATCCTTCTCGAAGCTGGGCAGGACACGATGCCTTGTTGGGACACCGCAACGCCACTTCGCCAGGTATGCGAATAACGTGAGAACCGCACACCGGACAGGTGTCAGGCATGAGGAATTCCTTCTCATCTCCAGTACGCTTCTCAACAAGCACCCGCACAACTTCGGGAATAATCTCCCCGGCCTTTCGAACAGCCACTCTATCTTTAACGCGAATATCCTTGCGCCGTATCTCATCTTCGTTATGCAGGCTTGCCCGCTTAACGATGGTTCCGGCAAGATGAATCGGCTCCAGATTGGCCACAGGGGTAAGAACGCCTGTGCGGCCTACTGAAATTTCGATGTCAAGAATCTGGCTTTCCTTCTCTTCCGGCGGATATTTAAAGGCAATGGCCCAGCGAGGCGATTTAGCCGTATATCCCAGGTCTCCCCACAAATCCACAGTATTGACCTTCAACACCACGCCATCAGTGCTGTAAGGCAAGGAAAAACGCCCTTCCCGCCACTTTTCTATAAAGGCATCAATCTCATTCCGAGTGGAACAGAGTTTCCAGGCCTTCTGAACGGGAAAACCAAGATGCTGAAGCCACTCCAGTATCTCCTTTTGAGTCGATAGACCGTACTCCTGAGGCTGAGACACATAATAAAGGAAAATCGAGAGCTTCCGTGACGCCGTAATCGTCGAGTCGAGCTGCCGCAAACTTCCGGCAGCAGCGTTCCGGGGATTGGCAAAAAGCGGTTCCTCAGCCTCTTCACGAGCCTGATTCAGCGCTGCGAACTGCTCTCTCATCATGAGCACTTCTCCACGGACTTCCAGCCGTCCCGGAACTTTTTCGCGAAGACGAAGGGGTAGCGAACGGATGGTACGCAGATTTTCCGTTACATCCTCGCCAATTTGACCATCCCCACGGGTTGCACCTCGCACAAAGACCCCGTCTTCATAGACCAGTGAGACGGCCAGACCATCTATTTTCAATTCGCAAAGATAATCTATATCGTTCAACCCTAAGGCTGATGAAACTCGATCTGCAAACGACCACATTTCATTCTTCGATAAGGCATTATCGAGGCTGAGCAGCGGCGTCTCGTGAATTACCTTTTCAAAATGATCTAAAGGAATGCCTCCTACCCTGTGGGTGGGAGAATCAGGATCGTCAAATTCAGGGAAGAGCTTCTCTAAAGAAAGAAGCTCTCTCAAAAGGGCATCATAGACATCATCCTCTATTTCAGGAGAGTCCAGAACATAGTACAGATAAGCGTGATGGTTGAGTTCTTCCCTTAAAGCTTCAATACGCTTTTGAGCCTCGTTACGATCCACAAAAACAGCCTCCTCTTACGCTTTTGGACGCATTGTCGGGAACAAAATAACGTCCCGTATGGAGCGAGAGTCAGTAAGGAACATAACTAAACGATCTATTCCAATGCCAAGACCGCCAGTTGGAGGCAGTCCGCACTCGATAGCATTAATAAAGTCTTCGTCAAAGGCATGAGCCTCTTCGTCTCCCTCTTCTTTCTTGCGAAGCTGATCGAGGAACCGCTCTCTCTGATCGAGAGGATCGTTCAATTCACTAAAGGCATTAGCCACCTCGGAGCCATAGATAAAGAGCTCGAAACGGTGGGTGTAATCAGGATTCTCGGGATCTCTCTTCGCAAGAGGAGAAATCTCCGTCGGATGTCCCAAAACAAAGGTAGGCTGCACAAGCTTCTCTTCGACAAAGGCCTCAAAGACCTCGTTAAGAACGCCAAAACGGCTCTCTGTACCCTTAAGCTCAACGCCCTTTTCTCTGGCAATCTTGCGTGCATCTTCGTCTGTCTTTATGGTGTTGAAATCAATGTCTGCATATTCTTTCACGAGATCCAGCATGGATACTCTGCGGAAAGGCTTGCTGAAGTCAAGTTCAACGCCCTGGTATGTAACAGTCTGCTCGCCTACGACCTTTGCCGCGTTGCGTATAATCTCTTCGGTAAGATCCATCATATCGTTATAGTCAGCATAGGCCCAATACACTTCCATGGCTGTAAATTCAGGGTTGTGCATTGTATCTATGCCTTCATTTCTAAAGTTCTTACCAATTTCAAATACCCGCCCGAACATTCCTACGACAAGGCGTTTGAGGTAGAGCTCCGTAGCAATACGAAGATACATATTGGAATCAAGGGCATTATGATAGGTAACGAAGGGGCGCGCATTAGCTCCTCCTGCAAGAAGAGAAAGAATGGGCGTCTCCACTTCGAGAGTTCCATGATCTACAAGAGTCTTTCGTATAGATGCGATGATGGCAGATCTCTTTCTAAAGGTATCTTTCACATCGGGATTTACCATCAGGTCAAGATAACGCTGACGATAACGAATTTCAGTATCCTTCAATCCATGCCACTTCTCAGGGAGGGGACGGAGAGCCTTCGAAAGAAGGGTGCACTCCTTCACCAACAGGGTAAGTTCTCCCCGTCTCGTTCTGAAGGGAATACCGACGATACCCACAAAATCTCCACCATCTATCCATTTTTTGGCGAAATTATAGGCTTCTTCTCCCATGGCGTTAAGCTGGAAGTAAAGCTGCATAGTATCAGTTTCGTCTTGAAGATTTGCAAACATGGCCTTACCATGCTTACGAAGGGTCATCATACGACCGGCAATAGTAAGGTTTGCGTTCTCATCAGCTTCGTCAACACCGAGATGATCGAAACGTTCCCTAATATCTTTAAGGAAATCAGCGCGTTCCCAGCGCTCTATGAGGTACGGATTGTACCCCTCTTCCTCTACTAATCTTTGAAGCTTATCTTTTCTCTGGCGGAATATTTCTTCCTCTGGCAGAGCAATCTCATCTGTCTTGTTTTCTACATTGGCCGACACAACACGTCTCTCCTTTCAAAATAGTGCTCGCAGCCGCTCATGAGTCTTCGAAGTTCGTCCCAGCCATGGAAGCTGGCGCAATCCCTTCGAAGTTCTGCTATTCCTGGAATGCCTTTAAACATACCGGAGAGAAGCCGCTTTATCAATATTTCAGCCAGTCTGGGACTGGCCATTTCTGCAATGTGGTCCCCCAATTCAATAAGCAAGGATATTTGCAACTCTATGGAAGGACATAACAATCTATTATCCACCGAAAAGCCTAAAGTCGCCAGTGTTTGGGGAAAAATAAAAGGATCTTTCAACGCC
>Ga0265294_10003749_pt1 | contig 19254 bp, 19 predicted proteins | sample MunlanPumphouse3_FD_192504 | JGI IMG/M metagenome (GOLD analysis project Ga0265294, IMG submission 192504) | Groundwater microbial communities from a municipal landfill in Southern Ontario, Canada - Pumphouse #3 | ecosystem: Environmental > Aquatic > Deep subsurface > Groundwater | place...
GCTATAACGCTGCCCTCATAGCCGGCGTTTTCGGCGATTTGTCTCAGGGGCTCCTCAAGGGCTCTCAGCACAAGCTTAATGCCTGTTTTCTCGTCGCCCTCGGCGGTTTTGAGAAGTTTCTCAACCACGGGGATAATATCGATGAGAACCGCGCCGCCGCCCGCGACAAAGCCCTCCTCAATCGCCGCTTTTGTGGCGTTGAGGGCGTCCTCGATGCGGAGCTTCTTTTCTTTCATCTCGGTTTCGGTCGCCGCGCCCGCTTTAATGACGGCTACGCCGCCGGCGAGCTTGGCAAGGCGTTCTTGCAGCTTTTCGCGGTCAAAATCGCTGGTGGTGACTTCAATCGCGGCTTTTATCTGGGCTGTCCGCGCCTTTATGTCTTCTTTATCGCCCGCGCCGTCGACAATTATGGTGTTTTCCTTTGTAACCTTAACTTGCTTTGCCTGCCCGAGCATGTCTATGGTGGTGTCTTTAAGCTCATAACCCAAATCGGCGGAAATCACGTTGCCCCCCGTAAGGGTGGCTATATCCTGCAGCATTTCTTTTCTTCTGTCGCCAAAGCCGGGAGCCTTGACCGCCACGCAGGTGAAGGTTCCCCTCAGCCTGTTTACGATTAAGGTGGAGAGCGCCTCGCCCTCGACGTCCTCGGCGATAATAAGGAGCTTTTTGCCGTTCTGGACAATTTGTTCGAGAAGCGGGAGAATTTCCTGAACTCCGGAAATTTTTTTGTCGGTTATAAGGATAAGCGCGTCGTCGAGCACAGCCTCCATTTTTTCGGTGTCGGTGACCATATAAGGGGTGACATAGCCGCGGTCAAACTGCATGCCCTCGACAAGGTCATAGTAGGTTTCGGCGGTTTTGGATTCCTCGACGGTTATGACGCCCTCGGCGGTGACTTTTTCCATCGCTTCGGCTATTATTCTGCCTATTTCCTCATCGCCGGACGAAATTGTGCCGATTCGAGTGATATCTTCTGTGCCGTTGACCGGTATGGAAGACGCTGAAATCGCCGCGACAGCGGAATCGACGGCTTTTTGGATGCCTTTTTTAATCACCATCGGGTTAGCGCCGGAGGTGATGTTCTTCATCCCCTCGCGGATAAACGCCTGTGCGAGGAGCGTGGCGGTGGTGGTGCCGTCGCCGGCGACGTCGTTTGTCTTTGTGGCGACTTCAACCACGAGCCTTGCGCCCATGTTCTCAAAAGCGTCGTCGAGCTCGATTTCCTTCGCGATGGTAACGCCGTCATTTGTTATAAGCGGGGAGCCGAATTTTTTGTCGAGAACGACGTTTCTCCCCTTAGGGCCGAGCGTGATCTTAATGGTGTCCGAAAGGGTGTTGATCCCCTTTAAAAGGGCGTCTCTCGCCTCAACCGAGTGTTTAAGTTCTTTTGCCATATTAAGAACCCTCCTATTCAACTATGCAAAGAACGTCGCCCTGACGGATCACGACATATTCTTCGCTTTCAATTTTGATTTCAGTCCCGGAATACTTGCTGGTTATGACCTTGTCGCCCACTTTAACCTCCATGGGGACAAGTACGCCCTTGTCGTCGTAAGCTCCGGGGCCCACTTCCACAACAAACGCGAACTGCGGTTTTTCTTTGGCGGATCCGGCAAGGACAATGCCGCTCTTTGTGGTTTCCTCCGCCTCCGCCATTTTAATGACGATTTTATCGCCAAGCGGTCTTAGTTTCATAGCTTTTCCTCCTGTATATTAATTTATTTATAAGTAAAAGCGCAGGCTTTTAGATAAGCATATATATGATAATGATATTTAATAAAAAGTCAAGACATTAAAATTAACTTTAGCGTTTAAAATATTGATAAAAAAAGCATTTTATCGGTCCGTTGTAAAGTATTCTTTTTTTGTTCGCCCTCCGGCCGAAGTTTCTCTCAAAACTCTCGTCCGACGACAAAAAGTACATATGCCAGTCGGGCACCGAAGACATAAAGGCTTTTCCAATGGCCTCTTCCAGTTTCGCCACGCTTGCTTTGTCCATCATCCGCTCGCCGTAGGGCGGGTTGGTGACGATAGTTCCCCTGCCTGTGTTCGGCGGGGTGAATTTGGCGGCGTCGCGGGTTTCAAACTTTATCCAGCCCCCAACCCCCGCGCGGCCGGCGTTTTCCCTTGCCGAATCGATTGCCGCGCCGTCGATGTCAAAGCCGAAGATTTCCATTTGCGGCGGGGTAACGGCGGAAAGCCCCTCCTCGCGGGCAAGGGTAAAATATTGCTTTGGTATAAGCCCGTTTTCTTCGCCGGCAAAGCTTCTTTTCGCGCCGGGCGGGGTGTTTGACGCCAACAGCGCCCCCTCGATTGGAATTGTGCCCGAGCCGCACATCGGGTCGACCGTCATGACTCCCTGCCTTGGCCTTGAAAGGGAAACCATCGCGGCGGCAAGCGTTTCGCGTATCGGCGCGGCCGAGACTACCGGCCGGTAGCCCCGCTTGCGGAGCCCCTCGCCGGTGGTGTCGAGCATAAGGCAGGCGAGGTCTTCCATTATAAAAAACACTATTTGCTTTTTTTGCCCCGTTTCGGGGAGGGTTTTAAGCCCGTACGCCGCCCCGAGACGGTCGCAAACCGCTTTTTTAATGATAGACTGGCAGTCGGGGACCGAAAAAAGTTTTGACTTTACCGAATGGCCTTTTACGGGGAAGGAGTCGGCCTTTAAAATATAGTCTTCCCAAGGAAGGCTTTTTGTCCCCTCGAAAAGCGAATCAAAACTTTCCGCTTTGAATTCCCCAACTTTTATCATAACCCGTTCGGCGTAGCGGAAGTTGACGTTGCTCCTCGCGCCGGCGGATTCCGGCCCGGTAAACTCAACTCTGCCGTCGCGGGTGGAAATTCGTTCACAGCCAAGCTTTTCAATGTCAGACCCGACAAGCTTCTCAAGCCCGAACAGGCAGGTGGCAATAAAATTCATAAGGTATTTTCCTTTGGTAACAGCAACTATAGCAACAAGGCCGCTTTGCGGCCTTGTTGCTATAGTCGCGGCGATAAAACGGTTTATTCCGCGGGTTCTATAAGGCCGTAGTCGTTGCTTTTTCTTTTGTAAACCAAGTTTACCTCGCCTGTTTTGGCGTTTTTAAACAGAAAGAACTCATGTGATAAAAGGTTCATCTGCAAAATGGCCTCGTCGACCGTCATGGCGACAAGCGCAAAGCTTTTGACTTTTGAAATCTTAAATTCCTGTTCTTGTTCATACAGGTTGTCTTCGGTGGCGGGAGCGGGGGGTATTTGCTTTTTCTTTTCAAGGCGGGTGCGGTTTTTGCGGACTTGCCTTATCAGCACGTCCATCGCCTTGTCGAGCGCGCAGGCGGCGTCGCGGTCGGTCTCTTCCGCTCTGAAGATGTTCCCCTTGCCGTAAACGGTAATCTCCACCCTTTGGCCAACTTTTTCTTCATAAAGCGTTATGGTCGCTTCCGCGTCTTTGTAAAAGAATTTGTCAAGCTTGGCGAGCTTTTTCTCGAACCTTTCTTTGACGTCGTCGGTAAGGTTAAACTTGCGGGCGTTGAATTTCAGCTTCATAATGGCGTCCTCCGAAAGTATAAATGTAAGGTTTGTTTCCGTTTACATTCCATAGTATTATTATACCATCGACCCCTCTTATTGTCAATAAACGCCGTTTTAATTTTTATTACTTTTTACATTAATTCTATAAAAATACAAAGAATAAAGTTAAATTTCGGCGTACGCGTGGCGGGTGGCGTGGCAGGATATGTTTACCGCCACGGGGAGAGAGGCGATATGCGTGGGGTAGGCCTCTACCGCGACCTTTAGGGCGGTGATATCGCCGCCAAGCCCCATAGCCCCCACTTTTGTTTCGTTGACGCTTTTTAAAATCTCCCCCTCAAGGTCCGCGAGCGCCGCGTCGGGGTTCGCCCCGGTTCGGGTTAAGGCCTTTTTAGCCAAAAAAGGGGCATAGTCAAAACTCCCGCCTATTCCGACGCCAATAATAAGCGGCGGGCAGGGTCTCCCCCCCGCCTCCTTTACGGCGGAAGTCACAAAGTTTATTATATCGCCTTTCCCCGCGGAGGGGTCAAGCATCGCGAGCCTTGACATGTTTTCGCTCCCGAAACCCTTGGGGAGGACAAAGAGCTTTATTTTATCGCCGGGGATTATTTTTGTATAAATTACCGCCGGGGTGTTGTCGCCCGTGTTTATTCTGTCCAGCGGGGTGACTACAGATTTGCGGAGATACCCTTCGGTATAAGCGGCCGAAACCCCGCCGTTTATCGCGTCCTCAAAGCAGCCGCCCGTGACGTGGACTTCCTGCCCGACCTCGGCAAACACAAACGCCATTCCCGTGTCTTGACAAATCGGCAGCGCCGCTTTTTGCGCGTAGGCGCTGTTTTCAATTATTTTACCGAGTATTGATTTGGCGGTTTTGCCGCTTTCGGCTTTTTCCGCTTCTTTTATAAGTTCCGTCACATCGTCGGGCAAAAACACCGCGGCCTTTATAAAAAGCTTTTTAATTTCTTCTTTAATTGTCAGGCAGTCGATATTCCTCATTTTGTTCCCCTTTTGGTTTTTATCGGTCAGGGCTTTTTTTACGCCCTATCGTAAAAAAACTGCCTTTTAGCAGTTTATGTTAAGCTTTATTTTTTTGGTTTTTTGGTTCCCTTTCCCCGCTTGCTGTCGTACCCCTTCTTGAGGTCGCCTATTTTTTCATCCGAAACCGTTTTAAAGCGCGACATCATTGACTCGAAGTTTTTATCCTCTGTTTTCCGTTCGGTATAAAAATCGGCGGGCGGAAACGCGGAGGCGCTTTTCTTCTGCGGCAAGGCGCGTTTTAACGACAGCGCCAGCCGTCCGTTTTCGTCCTCCGAAATCACCACCGCCGAAACCTCCTCGCCCTCTTTGAGGTAGTCGCGGATATCCTTGACAAAGGCGGAGGAAACTTCCGAGATATGTATCATTCCGCTTTTTCCGTCCTCGACCGCCACAAAAGCACCGAAGTTGGTTATTTTTGTGATTTTGCCTTTAACGACTTTCCCCAAGCTTAAAACTCCCAATCTAATTCGCGAGTCCGTTGTAAAAAATAATTTCGCCCTCCATGCGGCACCCCAACTGCTCCCTTGCCACGCGCTCTATATATTTGTCGGTAACCGGCGAATCAAGGCGAATGTTCACTTCTTCTATAATATCCTCTACGGCGCTGATTTGCTTTGTTATGGCAAGCTTTTTTTCTTTTAGTTCTTTAAGTTCAATTTGAATATTAATGACCGCGAAGATGAGTATGATAATTATGCAAATTACCGCGAATTTTACTATGAGGTTGGTGTTTGTTCCCTTTGTCATACTGATTTTCGCTCCTTCCTTAATAAAACACAACTTTATTTTTAAAAACTAAAAGCCAAAGCCGTTTTTCGCGCGTCTTCTCGCGCTGCGGATTCGGTTATACATATACGCGGCGCGGTAAAACGCTTTGCCCGCGCGCGAAACCCTGAGTTTTAAAGCTTTGTAAAACTTTAAAACAAGCGCCGCCGCCGCTTTGACGGCCCTGCGCGTGAGCGTGCCTACGGTAAAATAATAGGCGGAAAACCCTCCAGCGACCCCCGCGAACGCCCAGAATCTTATTCTTCCCTCGGTGTAGTTGTAAAACAAAATCATTAGCGCCGCCGCGACGAACAGGCAGTATATCAAGTCTTCCGCAAACACCAAAAAGGCGTTTTTTGGGGTAAAAACTCTCAAAATCCTGAAAACGTCATAGACAGCCCCGCAGACCACACCTATGAGCAGCGAGGCGAAAATAAGATAGTGAGAAAGCGCGTAGGTTATATCCATTATTTAAAAAACCGCGAGAAAAAAGTTTTTTTCATTTGGCGGTCGGAGTATATGACGGCATCGACAACACCCTTGACGGCAGCCTCCCCCGTCTCAAGCGAAAGTTTGGTCACGCAGAGCTCGCTCCCGGTCACGGTGAGGGTGGAATCCCCGAGGTCAAACACAACCCCGCTCTCGTCAAAGCTTTGCAGGTCGTCAATGCCGCTTACCAAAAGGAGGTTCCTTTGGCTAAGAGATAAAAAATGTTTTTTTCTGTCTTCTTGCATCTGAATCCCCCGTTTGACTTTACTATAAAAGAATATGACAAACCGGGGGAAGATATTACATTTGAAACCTGTCTCAACAAAAACGCCGACGGGGGGAATTGCCGGGGAAACCCATATGATTTTTATGGGTTGCCGACAACTTCATAAAGCAGTGAGGATTTTTCTTTTGTGGCTTTTTCGTCCAATTCCTTAACGCGGAACGATGTCGAGCTGCCGCCGTATTTTACGGTTATTATATCGCCGACTTTTACGGCGTAAGAGGCCTTAGCGGTTTTTCCGTTAACGCGGACATATTCGCTGCCGCAAGCTTCGGCGGCGACTGTTCTCCGTTTGATAATTCTTGAAACCTTTAAAAACTTGTCAAGCCGCATAAGACCTCATTTTCGCAAACCTTTCCGAAATTAAGCCGCAAACCGCCGCGAATCGTCATTGCTTGGCGGGCGTAAAACTTGGGTTGTTTTATCTAAGTGTTGACCGAATCCTTAAGACCCTTACCCGCCACGAAAACCGGGGCTTTTGACGCGGGGATTTTAATTTCCTCAAGCGTTTTGGGGTTTCTGCCTATTCTTTCGCCCCTCTCTTTAACTTTAAAAGAACCAAAACCGGCTATTTGCACTTTTCCGCCTTCGGCGAGATCTTTTTGGATCGCCGCGAAAACCGCGTTCACGGCAGCCTCGGCCTCTTTCTTTTTAAGGTTAGCCTGATCCGCGACTACTTCGATAAGATTTGTTTTGTTCATATATGAACTCCTTTCTTTTGATTGCCTGCATAGTATAGCATGGTTTTTTTATTTTCGCAATAGTATTTTTAACTTTTTTTGCTAAAATGTCCTTTATTATCAGCACTTTTAAGCTTTTTCGCCGGCTTTGGCGGCATCTATAAACCTGTCGGCCTCGCGATAGAGCGCTTCTTCCGCGTCAAAGCCTTTTTGTCTTAATATGTTGGTGACGCTAAAGATGATTTTCGCGGCGGCGGTCACAAACTTTTCTGTGTCATTTTCGCCTTTTAATTCCTCCGCGAGAAGTGTTACCGCGCCGATTTCCTCTTCGATTGTTTTTTCTTTTATAAGCCCCGCCGACTTTTCAAGGGCTTTTTTCGCCCTCATAAGCGCGGGGAGGGAGGGGGGAATCCCGTCAAAGGCGGAAAGACGGGATTTTTTGGTTTTCTTCTTTATTGTTTCCCAGTTTTCCAGCACCTCGCCTACGCTCCCGACGACGGTTTCCCCGAAAATATGAGGGTGACGGACAATAAGTTTACGGCATATCCCGTCGCAGACGTCGTTAATATCAAAATCCCCGCTCTCGGAGGAAATTTTAGCGTGGAAGACCACCTGAAGCATTAAGTCGCCGAGCTCCTCGCAAAGGAGTTCCGGGTCGTCCTTATCTATCGCCTCTACCACTTCATAGGTCTCTTCGATAAGGTTTTTCCGAATTGATTTATGGTCCTGCTCTTTGTCCCAAGGGCAGCCGGGATCCCCCCTTAAAATATCCATGATAGCGCAAAGGTCGTCAAAATCGCGGCGTTTCTTTTTTACTATTTCCAACTTTTCCATTTTTATGTTTACCCCTTCTTTTAGGAACGAAAACTTTTTATAGGTAGATTTAAATTTATTTAAATTCTGTACTTACCTCTTTCAGCCAAGCCGCAAACTTTTTGATGATAGAAATTATATTTTTTTCAATTCTGTAGTTATCTTCTTTAGCTAAACCGTAAAATTTTTGATGATTTCGCTTTAGCGAAATTGCGGTTGTCTAAACCGCAAAATCAAAAATTTTACCGCTTGAAAGATTTATCTTTCAAGCATGCGGTTGTTTAAACCGCAAAATCAAAAATTTGCCGACTTAAATTTATTTAAGTCATATCGTTGTCCAGAAGCCCTTTTTTGATAAGAAAGCCGCTTATCGCGTTGCCTTTTGGAAGAAGCCTTACCTCGCTTGCCGTTATCCCCCTTGTCAAGAGAAGCCCCGCGGCGTAAATCACAACCCCCGCCCCCCCCGCGAGACACAGGGTTATAAGCGAGTTGAGTCTGCTCTCGCCGCCGAGAAAAACCCTTGACAGCGCCGCCATTCCGTAGGCTCCCGCCCCGCAGGCGGCCCCGCAAACGAGGGGCTTAAAAAACAAATTTGAAAGCGATTTGCCAAGCGACCCCGACCGTTTTAAAAACAGCATGTTAACCGTCAGCGCCGAGGCGTAGCAGGCGACAGATGCTATCGGCGCGCCGTAAATCCCGATTTTTGGGATCGAGACAAGGCTTATTTCAAGCACAAAGAGGACAGCCACGCCGATACTTATCGATATCATCGGGAGACGCTGTCTTCCTATCGCCTGCAAAAGCGCGTTTGTGGTGGAGAGAAGCGACACGAATATTATCCCCACCGATAAAATCATAAGCGCCGTAGACGCTATGTCCACAGGAATGTAAGGCTTGCCGTTCCAGACCCGGCTTAGCGTGTCGGCGGAGCCAAAACCCACTCCGTAGATAAGCGTTATCGCGGGGCGGGCGACGGCGAGCATTCCGAAAGCGCCCGGGAGAGCCAGCAGCGCCGTTATCCTTATTGACGAGTGTATGTAGTTGTCGGCTTGCTTTTTATTGTTAACCGCGAGGGCGGCCGAAACCGCCGGGAGGATTGATATGGCGATGGGAAAAATAAGCGTGGCGGGGAGGAGGTCTGAAATGGACAGCGTAAGCCCCGTGTAAGCGGAGTATAAATCCTCGGCGATTTCCCGCGCCACTCCGGATGAAATAAGGTATTTGTTTATTACCAGCGTGTCTAAAAACTGCGACAAATACAGCGCGGACGAGGTTATGGTCACGGGGATTGCCACCCGGGCGAGGTTTTTTGATATATGCCCGTAGCTTTCGGTGTCCGCCGAGGTAAAGCCCAAGTGATTCTTCCCGCGCGCGAGCTTGTATAAAAAGAGAAACACAAGCGACAAAAATGTCCCGACCGTTATCCCCGAAATGGCGAACGCCGCCTGAACGACAAGCGAATATCCGGCCTGTTTGGCGAAATAAGCGGCGGAAAGCCCGAGAGCCAGTTTGGTAAACGCCTCGATAAACTGGCTGACGGCGGTGGGGACCATATTCCTAAGCCCCTGAAAATATCCTCTGAACGCCGAGGAAAGACAAATCAAAAGCAGAGTGGGGGATATCACGCGCATGGCGAGCGCCGAATCGGCGTGTTCGGTTCTTACCGCCACAAAGTCGGCGCCGAAAAACATCGCCAGAGTAAACACAAGCCCAAGCCCGCCGAAGATAATAAGGCTTAGCCGATAGATACGTTTTATCTCAATGTTTCTGCCGAGCTTGCGGGAGGCCGCCACCATTCGGCTTATCGCCACGGGGAGCCCCGAGGTTGAAACCATGTAAAGCATGGCGTAGACTGAATAAGCGGCGGTATACACGCCGATTCCGCCCTGAAGTATATCGGCAAGGCTTTTGCGAAACACAACGCCAATAATTTTGACCAAAAGGTTCGACAGGGATATTATAAGCGCGTCGGTTAAAAACGAGGCGGATTGTTTTTCATTCATTCTGAGTTCTCACAATTTTATTTTAAAAATTCCCAAAGCAGCGACCCGTCGGGGATAAGCCCTTTGCCGAGAGCTTCGGTGCCCGAAAGAAGACCTAACAGTCCGTCCGCCATTGTCCGATAAGGGCTGTTTTCCCCCACGGCCGACAGCACTTTTTCGCCCTCTTCCTTGAAAGCCGAAATTTCATAATCAAAAAACGTGTTTATTATTTTGTCGGACACCGATTTATAAGGGTAAATATACACGGCTTCGCCTTTTTTTACGTTTTCCCAAAGGGAGAAAGTCAGCTCCGCCGACGCTTTCCTAAAGTGATAATCCCTCACGAGCCGCCTTAGCAGTTTCGCGTCGTAGGCGCCTACGCCGTCGCCGTCGCTAACACTGCTCTCGCAGATTAGATAAACTTTATAGGCGGCGTCCCGGCTTTCATTGCCGATAAGGTCGGGGTTTAGCGCGTGGAGCCCCTCGACGATTATAAAAGTATCTTTATCGGGGGTGATAAGTCGGGGCGTTTCAAGCCGTTTCTTTTTTTCAAAGCTGAACTCGGGGACATGTGTCGGTCTCCCGTGCGAAATATCCGCCATGGTCTTTTTAATAAGCGGGATATCAAGGCATTCAGGCGCCTCATAGTCGGGGCTTTCGTCGGAGGCGAAAGGGCTGTCGGCGGGGTTGTGGTAAAAGTCGTCAAGGGATACGGTTTGCGCTTTTCCCCCCGATTTTTCTATTTCCAGCGCTATTTTTTTTGAGGTGGTGGTTTTCCCCGCGCAGGACGCGCCCGCGACAAGTATAAGCCGGTTGTTGTTTTTAACGGCTTCTGTGGCGGCGGATCTCACTTTTTCCTCATAGGGTCTTTCAAGGTTTTCAATATATGACTTATTGATAATTATTGTATTTCATCCTTTCAGCAGAAATTCGCGTATTTTTTCCTCCCCCACGCCTTTGCCGCTTTTTAGGTATTCAAAGGGATATTTTGGGAAAGCTATCCGCTCTATACGGTTTTTATCGGGGGATACGAGCTTTGTTATCGCCCCCGCGCCGCACGCGAAAACGGAAGAGGTTTCTTCCATCATCATAACATTATATACACATTCGTGGCCGGGGAGTGAAAATCCGGTGTTTTCGCCGTTCCCCACCGTTCGCTTCTGGCGGTACAGGTAATAGGGGAAATACCCTTTTTCACCAAGCAGATCCCCCGCGTGGGAAACGCATTCCCCCGCCAGTTTCCCAACCGGGTCGAACAGCCCGCCCTCGCTTTTTATAACTGAGGAATTTTTTATCGACAGGGTGTGAAGAGTTATGTTCTGGAACCCGATCCCCAGCACGTCGGTAAGGGTTTTGTGAAAAGTTTCTTTGCCGTCGCCGGGGAGCCCCGCGATAATGTCGGTGTTCACGGTGGAAAATCCCTGCTCCATCGCCATTTGCGAAGACGAAAAAAAGTCGTCGGGGGTGTGTCGCCTGCCGATAGCGTCAAGCACGCTCTTTGAGGTCGACTGCGAATTTACCGAAATCCTGTTAACCCCGCCTTTTTTAACGGCCGTCAGCTTTTCTTTTGTAATGGTGTCGGGGCGGCCGCCCTCAAACGAAAACTCGCGGAGGTTTTCGGTCGGGATGTTTTCCCCGATGGCGAAAAACAGCCGGGAAAGCTCTTCTATGCTTAAAAAAGACGGTGTCCCGCCGCCAATATATAAAGCCGCCGGGGTGAGCCCGGCTTCTTTTATAATATCCCCGGTCAGTTTAATATCGCCGCACAGTCTTGTTATATAGTCGGGGATAAGTTTAAACAGCTTTTGATTTGAAAAAGAGACAAACGAACAGTAGTCGCATCTGGTGGGGCAAAAGGGAATTGAAATATAAACGGCGCAGTCGGTGTCCTTTACGGAAGAGAGAATTTCAATTTCTTTTTTGGCGGTGGCAATCGAGAGGAGGGTTTTTTCTTTACTCACCCCGTAGTCGTTCATAAACAGTCCCGCCACTTTTTCGCCGTCACACCCGCGCTCAAGGTAGTATTTCGCCCGTTTTACCGGCCTTAGCCCCGTTAGGTGCCCCCAAGGGGGGACAAAGCCGAAGATTTTTTCTCCCGCCGCTAAAAACGCCTTGCCGGCAACCAGCGAGACCACACCCGCTTTGTCGGCGGGGAGGGTGAGTTTTAGCGAGAAGCTGTTAAATTCGGCGAACGAGACGGCGTATGGCGTGGTTATTTCCGCTTTGGCGGAAAAGCCGCCGTTTTCCCCCTTGATTTTAAACGAGGCGCTTATTGTCCCGTCGTCGTTTTCGGGGAAGCTTTCGCCGGGAAAATAAATAAGGCAAAGGGATTTGAAAAAGTAATCGTTTAAAAACCCCGTGTCGTTATAAATAAAAACTTTCATTATAATTATAATTCGTCGCTGTCAATAATAAGGGTCACCGGGCCGTCGTTTTCGGCCTCTATGTGCATATGCGCGCCAAAAACCCCCGCGCTCACGGGGATATAAGACGAAAGTTCCTTTTTAAACAGCTCGTACAGCTTTTCCGCGCGGTCGGCGGGGCAGGAGCGGGTAAAATCGGGGCGGTTGGTGCGGGCGACCCTGCCGTAGAGGGTAAAGTTTGAGATGACAAGGGCGCGCCCCCCGACGTCGGAAGTGGATTTGCTTATTTTACCGTTTTCGTCGCGAAATATACGCAGCTTTCCTACTTTGGAAGCGGCCTTGACAACGCTCTGCTCGGTGTCGTCCGAAGAAAACCCCACGACGACCAAAAGACCGGCGTTTATTTCCCCCGTCACGTTTCCGTCCACACTACAGACCGCCCTGTTAACTCTGCTGACGACAGCTCGCATATGCCAATTCCTACCTTTCGCCGCGATTTGCTCTGCTAATTTTTGCCCCTTGAAACGTCTCTCACCGTGCTGACTTTTTTAAGGTTTTTAATAATATTCTTAAGGTGTTCAATATTGCTGCACTTAAGCACCACGTTTAAAATCATATCGTCGCCGTTTTCCCTCGCTTTCAGCGACACTATCGCGACCTTCATGTCGCTGAGCGCCATTGTCACGTCGGCGATAAGCTTTTGCGAGTAGGACGCGTAGATATTTAAGCTCGCCTCAAAGTCGCCGTACTCGTGTTTTTCCACCGCTTCCGCCCAAGACGCGACCACCCAGCGGTCTTTTTCCTCGGAGTGTTTTAACCCGTCAACCACGTTTTTGCAGTCGTATTTGTGAATTGAAATGCCGTGCCCCTTGGTTATAAAGCCGATAATGCTGTCGCCCGGAAGCGGGTTGCAACATTTGGCGAACTTGACGTCGCAGCCCTTGACGCTGTCGATAATAACCGATTGGGATTTCGGCGTTATGGGTCGTCTCTCAAGCTTTTTCTGCTGCTCCTGCGCTTTTTGAAGTATGTCTTCGGGGGAGAGCGGGTTTACCACCCGGTCAAACTCTTCTTTTAGTTTTGAGGAAATTTTGCTTATTGAAAACCCGCCGTAGCCGATGTTGTTATAAACGTCTTCGGTTTCCGGCAGTAAAAGCCGTTCGGCGATATTTCTTATGATTTCTTCTTTTTGGCTCTCGCTGAACGGTCTGCCGTACCGCCTGAATTCTCTGTCGACCTCGTATTTGCCGATAAGTATGTTTTCCCCGCGCATTTCTTTTTTAAAGAACTGCCGGATCTTGTTCCGAGCCTCGGCCGAGCGTACCATTTTAAGCCAGTCGCGGGAGGGGCCCTTTGAGGCGGATGAGGTTAAAACCTCAACGATTTGACCCGTTTCAAGCACATAATCGATGGGCACGATACTGCCGTTTACCTTCGCCCCTACCATTTTGTTCCCCACCGCGGAGTGTATGGCGTAGGCGAAGTCAATGGTGTTTGAGCCCGCCGGGAGGGATACCACGTCGCCCTTTGGCGTGAACACAAGCGTTTCGTCGTCGAACAAGTCTATTTTAAGCGGTCTTAAAAACTCGTCGGCGTCGAGCAGGTCTTTTTCTGTTTCAAGCAGCGTGCGTATCCACTTGTATTTTTCATCGATAGGCTTTTTCGCCTGATCGCCGGATTTGTATTTCCAATGCGCGGCAAGCCCGTATTCGGCTATGACATGCATATCCTCGGTGCGTATCTGAACTTCAAACGGGATCCCGTCGTGGCCTATGACGGTGGTGTGAAGGGATCTGTACATATTGGGTTTCGGGGTGGAGATATAATCTTTGAACCTCCCGGGCATGGAGTTGAACTGTTCGTGTATCACCCCTAACGAAGTGTAGCACTCCATTTCGGTCTTGACGATAATTCGTATGGCGTAAAAGTCATAAATTTCGTCAAACGGCCGGTTTTGGTTATACATTTTCCGGTAAATGCTGTATATGGATTTTATTCTGTCTTCAACGCGGAAGTTGATCCCCTGCTCCGAAAGGCTTGAGTTTACCATATCCCCCGCCTTTTGCAAAAACCCCTCGTTTTGGGCTATCCGTTTTTCAATGAGGTCTTTTATCTCGTCAAAGCCGATAGGGTCAAGGTATTCGAGAGCAAGGGTCTCAAGTTCCTGCTTAAACCGCTGGATACCCAAACGGTGGGCGAGCGGCGCGTAGACATGCATGGTTTCAAGCGCGATGGAGCGCTGTTTTTCCTCGGTTCGGTAGTTTAGCGTCCGCATGTTGTGGAGACGGTCGGCAAGCTTTATAAAAATCACCCTTATGTCTTTTGACATGGCGATAAACATTTTTCGCAGGTTTTCAATGGATTCGTCCTGCTTTGTCTTAAAGGGCATCTGAATAAGCTTGGTCACGCCGTCGACAAGGCTTGCCACTTCGCCGCCGAACGACTTTTTAATAAAGGGCAGGTCGACTTTCCCCTCACAATCCTCCAAAGTGTCGTGGAGGAGGGCGGCGCAAATAGAATCGGTGTCAAGCTGGAGGTCGGCGACGATTTCCGCCACCGCAATCGGGTGGATAATATACGGCTCGCCGGAAATCCGCTTTTGACAGCGGTGGGCTCTTTCCGCGAACTCATAGGCTCTGACGACTTTTTCCATGTCGTAGACCCCTTTTTCGGCAAGCGTGTTATAGAGTTGTTTAAATTCGGGTATCTCGGCCATTATATAAAACGCCTTTTAATAAATTTTTATCTTTGTAAGAAATTTTCAGCAGTAAAGGTTTTTAATGCTTTTGAGTATCTTTGAATTATCTATATTGATTTTTTCACGGCAGGGGAGGAGCTTGATTTCAATTATATCGTTTCCTCTTATTTTAATAACCTCCGCCAGCCCGAACTCGGCTATCACGTCTATTACCGTTATCAGCGTGCAAAGGTCAATTCGGATTTTTTCGGTCAGCTCGATTTTCCGCTTTAAATATCTTGCCGAAACCCGTTTCTTTTCGCCGGAGAGCTCCCGCTTCAGCACCCTGAACACCGCCCGGAAATCGTTTATGGCGGGGATAATAAATTCCGGGATCGAAGCCCGGTTTTGCCCCGCCGCCGTTTCATGGATGGGAGAAACAGGGCAGATTTTGTTGTAATATTCCCGCGAGCGGCGTATTTCGCGTTTTTCGTCCTCACGGGGTCTGGCGTCTTTAATAAATATTTGCGGGGCTGAATAGCCGTGGTAATCGTTTACCCCGAGAGTGCAGGCGAGATCACAGCAGTCCCCGCGGCAAAAGGGAAACTCAATGTGGCTTATGCCGAAATAAACCCCGCTTATGTCTTGTTTGTGTTTGAAGTCGGGGGACTTTATTTTCACCCTTATATGCCTGTCGCGGGATATCGGGGAGATCTCGGTTATACACGCGTTCTTTAAAATAAACAGCGGCGAGGCGTTGGCAAGCCCGAAAGGTTCCAAAAGGCTTAGCTCGCGGGCGTTTTCAACCGTGATCTCGTTAAAAAACATCTCACAGTCTATTTCCAGCGGGGGCGGGGAGGTTTTTTCCGCAAGGCTCGCGGCGGCGAGGGATTCAAACCTCTTTATAAATTCGTCAAGGTTTTTTTTGTGTATGGAAAGCCCGGCGGCAAGCTCATGCCCGCCGAACTCGATAAGCAAATCCCCGCATTCCCCAAGCATATCGGTAAGGCTAAGCCCTTTTATCGATCTTCCGCTCCCCTTGCCGATATCCCCGTCAAAAGAAAAAAGCAGCACGGGAAGAAGGTATCTCTCGGCTATTCGGCTCGCCACAACGCCGATAACGCCCTGATGCCACGCGTCCGAAGATAATATATAGCTGTATTTTTCGCCTTTAATGGCGCCTATTTGATTTATCGCTTCCTCAAAAATAGCCTGTTCGGTTGACTGGCGCTTTTTGTTGACCTCACAAATGTCTTTCGCGAGGATGTCGGCGGCTTGGTAATCGGTCTCAAGCAGCAGCCTTAAGGATTTTTCAGCCGAGGAAATTCTTCCCGCGGCGTTAAGGCGGGGGGCGAGCGTATAGCCCACAACCGTGGAATTGACCTTGCGGAACCCGTTTTCCTCGGGAACCCCCGCGTTGTCCATAAGCGCCGCGAGCCCCGGGCGGTTTGTGCGGCTGAGGAGCTTTAGCCCATGGATGACTATAAGCCTGTTTTCGTCGGTCAGCGGCATTACGTCGGCGACGGTTCCAAGCGCGGCAAGGTCGGAATATTCGTCAAAAGCCCGTTGGGTGTCGCCCATAAGCGCGCAGATAAGCTTGAAAACCACCCCCACGCCGGCAAGCGACTTAAATGGGTACGGGCAGTCGGGGCGGCGGGGGTTTACAATGGCGTGAGCAGGCGGGGGAGTCTCGCGGCAGTTGTGGTGGTCGGTTATTATGACGTCAACCCCGAGCGCCGCGGCGAAAGCAACCTCGTCGACGGCTGTTATCCCCGTATCGACGGTGATTATAAGGGTCGCGGCTATGGCGATTTTCTCAATGGAAGATTTATTAAGCCCATAGCCCTCGGAGAGGCGTTCGGGTATAAAACACTCGCAGCTCGCCCCCTCAGATTTTAAATAAAGGTAGAGCATGGCGGTGGAAGTCACCCCGTCCACGTCATAGTCGCCGTAAATGCAGATATGTTCCCCGTCTTTAATAGCCCGCTTTATTCTGTCGCGGGCTTTTTCCATGTCTTTCATAAGCAGGGGAGAATGTAAGGTGAGGTTTGATTTATTGAGATAGCTCTTCGCTGCGTCGGGCGCGGAAAACCCCCTTGATAAAAGTATCCGCGAAGTAAGCGGATAAACACAAAGGCTTTTTGATAGGTTTTCTTCGGCTTTTTTATCTATTTCGGGTATGATCCAGTTGTCTCCAAGCAAGCTTATCCCTCCTTCGCGCTCACCGCTATGGTGACTACATAGTCTCCGGTGGGGAAAACTCCCGCAAGGGTGACATTGTCTTTGTCGGTAAGAAGAATTGAAATTGGGACAATATAGGTCTCCCCTTTTTCAAGCGCCATGTTGTCAAGGTCGACAACGGCCCTGAAAGAGCGCTGGTTTAAAGCCAGCAGGCTTTCCCTTGGCCCCATAAATTTAATTGAAAGATTCGCGGTCGTGACAGTAATGTCCTTGTCGGGCGGGGCGCCGATAATATCGCACACCGCAGCGCAGCTCGCGGCGACATAGCGGTCGACAATCTCATGGAATTTTATTGTCGCCGTGACATATTCCTGCCCGCTTATGCACTTAAGCCCCGCGGGGAGCGAGATTTGCTTTATCACTTTGTCGGAAGTTAAGGTGTTCTCGGCGATATTGATTTTGATTTCGCTAACTCCCTCAAAGTCTTCCGCAAGCCCTCTGACGGTGATATAGTCGTCGGAAAGAGTAATTATCGCCGCGTCGGTGGAAAAATACCCCCCCACAAAATAAACTTTAACGGGCAGGTTGACGGTTTTGTAAATGGGGAGCCAAACCGAAACGCTGGTGTCGATAAGGTTAATATACGCGCTTTGAATTTTATTGTTGCCCGCGTCGTAAAGGGTGACGGAAGTGTTAAACCGGCTTGAGGAAGTCAGGCTCCCCGGCGAGATAAGCCCCAGCGCGTAGGAAATTTTTGATATTTCCGTTTCGGGGCCCTCCACGCTGACGGTGGACGGGGTGGTGGTGTAGTCCCCCGCGCTGTAGCCCGAGGGCAGGGTGTAGTCTGAGATGGTGAGCGTGACGGGTATTTCCGCGACGACGTTTCTGTCAATAAAAATAATAGCCGACTCAACGCTTTTTTCTGTTACCGTTACGCCGTTTTTGTTGGCGACCGTAACGCTGATGGGGAGGGTGTTGTTGCCCGGCTCGCTGACTTCTGAGACGTCGACAAAGGCCTTTATATCCCCGGCTCTAAGCTTGTTAACCTCGGTCTGCGGGCCAGAAACCACAACTTTGATTGAAAACCCAAAGTCTGAGAGCACGGTAAACCCCATGTTTTCCCGAAGAGTCGCCTCGCCCGAAACGCTGACGGCGACGTTAAACTCTTTTTCATAGTGGGGCGAATCGTAACCCAGCACATAAAACCAAAGCAGCAGGGAAGAGGCGAACGCAATTAATGTTACGAAAAACGAGTACAAGCGGCCTTTGGAGGGTCGTTTTTCTAAAATTATTCCGTTTTGGTCTCCGCCGTACGCGCCGTTCGCGCCGTTTGTGTTATTCACCAAAGCCATCTCCCTCGTCATCCTCGGCTCTGCCGCCGAAAAACCGGCTTTTCATGCTCTTGTGGTCTTGTTCCCTTATGAGAAGCGATATCAGAAAATGCTCGAGTTCCTCCCTGTTAAACCCGCGCTTGAGTTCGCCGTTGGTGGCGACGCTGATGATTCCCGTCTCCTCGCTTACGATTATTATGGCGGCGTCGCTGTTTTCGGACATCCCAATCCCCGCCCTGTGACGGGTTCCCAAATCCTTTACGATATCGGGGTTTGTGGAAAGGGGGAGAAAGCACCCCGCCGCGAGGATTTTCAGCCCGCGTATAATTACCGCGCCGTCGTGGAGCGGAGCCTTGTCATAAAAAATGTTGCCGATGAGAAACGCGGATATATCGCCGTTGATAAGCGTCCCCGTCTTTATTACGTCGCCGAGCTTTGTGGTCCCCTCGATAACTATAAGCGCGCCGGTTCTGTTGGAGGAAAGCCCCTCCACCGCGTAGCAAATTTCGCCGATGATGTTTTTATAATGGGTGGCGGTGGATTTGTCAAGCTTTCCCTTAAAACCTTTGAGCGATTCGCCCCCCATTTTTTCAAGCATGCTTCTGAGTTCGGGCTGGAACACTATGAGAAGGGCGATAAGCCCCACGTTGACCACCGCGCGGAGTATAAAATTAGTCGCTCTCATGTCAAACAGCTCGCTTATAAAAAGCATTATCAATATTAAAATAACGCCCAGCGCCAACTTGCCCGCTCTCCGCTCGCGGACAAATTTAAACAGGTAGTAAAACACAAACGCGACGATAAGAATGTCAAAAATATCGGCAATGCCCACCGAATCAAGCTGGTTTATGATATAGTGAAAATCAAAATACACCTGCCGTCTCCTCCAAAATGAATATAAGCCGTTTTCGCGTAAAACCGGCTTGCGGGCGGAACGATAAAATATCAACCGTAAATTCTTATTTCAAATATTAAATAAAGGATATCACATATGCTTATTATTTGTCAAGGCGGAACATTTTAATTAATTTTTCGACCGCTTTTAGTTAATTCCCAAAGTAAATTCCACAGTGGGATTTACGATGGAAGTTACATTGGGAAGGAAAATATAGTAGAATTAAGTCTGGGAAATATCCCAC
>Ga0265294_10003750_pt1 | contig 19248 bp, 16 predicted proteins | sample MunlanPumphouse3_FD_192504 | JGI IMG/M metagenome (GOLD analysis project Ga0265294, IMG submission 192504) | Groundwater microbial communities from a municipal landfill in Southern Ontario, Canada - Pumphouse #3 | ecosystem: Environmental > Aquatic > Deep subsurface > Groundwater | place...
TCCCCTGCCGATCACTGCCTGTGGAATCTCTCCGTGCCAGAGTTTAAAATCCCCCTCTGACATATAATTTCTAAGTCCTGTGAATGATTGAAAAGCAGAGTCAACTCCCTTTATGGTAGCAACTGACTCCTCGTTGTTGTACTTCACAAAGATATTCTCTTCTATAGTTTCGCAAAAGTGAGCGATTTGCGGTAAACTTCTCACCTTTTCAAAATCAGCAGTTTTGGGATCAAAACTTTTGCCGGTGACAGGAGTTATCAACAGATCACATTCATGAGTGCTGTAGAGTGACTTGATCAGGTCTTCAAAGCCGTTGTAAACCGACAGGATAATTATCAGAGCGGCAGTGCCCACTGCTATTCCGGTCGCACTTATCACAGATATGATGTTTATCACATTGTGCGACTTCTTGGCAAACAGATATCGCCTGGCTATGAAGAACGGAAATTTCAACAGTAAAATTTTGAATTACAATAGTAATTAAACAACAAAGCTTATTTTTTAAGCAGGGAGTCAATTCTCCCGGCATAATCAAGTGAATCGTCAATAAAATATGTTAGTTCAGGAACTACTCTCAATTGTTTGGATACTCTTCTCCCCAGCTCACCCCTTATGGATCTGGAAGCTGCCTCTACCATCTCCAGCACTGCAGAAGCTTTTTCTGAGGGGAAAATACTTAACCTTACCTTGGCAGAGGCAAGATCGGGGGTCACTCTGACGGATGTAACGGAGATCAAAGCTCCATTGAAGGCAGCCATCCCTCTCTCGCGGAAGATCTCCGAAAGGTCTTTCAGTACCTGCCTGGCAACTTTTTGTTGTCTTGTGCTTTCTGCCTCCATAATTATTTGATTTTTAAAATGTAATAATTCTTCTTTCCTTTCTGGACCAATATATACTTTTCATTGAGAAGATCACCGGCAGTGATCATGATTTCAGGACTTTCCACTCTCTCTTTATTTACAGAAACCCCTCTCGCCTGTATCATTTTTCTGCACTCACCTTTGGATGGAAAAACAGTTGTTTTTACAGAGAGCAGGTCAATTACAGAAACAGGAAGATCGTCTTTGTCAATCTCAAAACCCGGAACGCCGTTGAATACCGACAAAAAAGTGGCTTCATCCACCGATTTTAACTTGTCTGATGTAGACTCCCCAAAGAGTATCTGAGAAGCATCCACTGCTTTCCTGTACTCACCCTCGCCATGGACCATCGTTGTAACCTCCTTAGCTAGAAGCTTCTGAAGCTCCCTGAGATGAGGCTGTTGGTTGTGGACAGAGATTGCCTGATCTATTTCGCTCTTTGTGAGCATAGTAAAGATTTTTATATACCTTGCAGCGTCTTCGTCACTTACATTCAGCCAGAATTGATAAAATTCATAAGGAGAGGTATATGCAGGATCCAGCCAGATGTTACCCTTTTCTGTCTTGCCGAATTTTCCTCCATCGGCCTTTGTGATAAGCGGACAGGTAAGGGCAAATGCCTCACCACCCTCTTTTCTGCGAATCAGCTCGGTACCTGTAGTGATATTCCCCCACTGGTCGCTCCCGCCCATCTGGAGCTTGCAACCGTAGTTTTTGTATAAAAAGAGATAATCGTAGCCCTGAACCAGCTGATAGGTGAACTCGGTAAAAGACATTCCCTCCCGGTCCTCACCCGATATCCTGCTTTTAACAGAATCTTTACTCATCATATAGTTGACCGTGATGTGCTTGCCTATGTCGCGGATAAATTCCAGAAATGTATATTCCTTCATCCAGTCATAATTGTTAACCATAATGGCGGCATTCGGACGGTCCGACTCAAAATCCAGAAACCGGGAGAGTTGTTTTTTAATTGCCTCCTGATTGTGTCTTAAAGTCTGTTCGTCAAGCAGATTTCTCTCGGAGGACCTCATAGAAGGATCTCCGATCATACCTGTTGCGCCTCCCACGAGGGCAACCGGCCTGTGTCCGCACATCTGCAGATGCCTGAGCATCATTATACTTACCAGATGCCCTATATGAAGGGAGTCCGCTGTCGGATCAATTCCCACATAGGCAGTTGTAAGCTCTTTCTGAAGCTGCTCCTGTGTCCCCGGCATCATGTTGTGTATCATTCCTCTCCAGGAGAGCTCCTCTGTAAAATTGTTCATCGGGATTTAAGATTTCAGGCAAAAATACAGTTTTTTCTTTACTTTTGCCGTATGAAAAAGATAATGATTAAACTAAACTATTTGCTTTTAGCAGTAGCCACTATTTTCCTTTTTAATCCTGCAAAGGCGGCGGCACAGCACGAACAGGAGGACACTCTCTTCACAAAAATCAGCTCAATCAATGGAGTTGTTGATTTACAGAGAATAAACAGCTTTGGCTTTAAAGATAAATATGTACTGAAATTCGAACAGCCTATAGACCACAAAAACCCGGAAAAAGGGAAATTCGGCCAGAGGGTCTTTGTAATGAATGCCGGAGTTGACAGGCCTACGGTAATTGTGACAGAGGGGTACGGTGCCGCCTACGCATCCAATCCCCGTTACAGGGACGAAATATCCAAACTTCTGGATGCAAATATAATATTCGTTGAACACCGCTACTTTCTGGAATCGGTGCCTGATCCGGCCGATTGGAAATATCTTACTGCAGAGAATTCAGCATACGATCTCCACAGAATAACAACTGCATTTAAAGAGATTTACAAAAACAAATGGATTGCAACCGGCATAAGCAAAGGAGGTCAGACAGCCCTTATATACAGAGCGTTTTTCCCCGATGATGTAGATATTACAGTACCTTATGTGGCCCCGCTTTGCAAAAGCAGGGAGGACGGAAGACATGAACCATTCCTGAGGGATTTTGCAGGGACTCAGGAAGATCGTGCAAAACTTGAGGATCTGCAACGGGAGATACTTTTAAGAAGAGGCGAACTTCAGCCGAAGTTCGACACCCTGTGCAAAGTTAAGGGATATAGCTTCAGGCTGCCAAACGAAGAGATTTACGACTATTCAGTGCTGGAACTGCCCTTCTCCTTCTGGCAGTGGGGAAGTGATATCACAAAAGTTCCCGGCAAGGGGGTGAGTGCCGATTCTCTGTTTAAATACTGGATGAATATGAGCTCTCCCGACTACTTTAGAGACAGCTCCTCCACACTGTCTTTTTTTGTTCAGGCAGCAAAAGAACTTGGTTATTACGGTTATGATACAAAACCATTTAAAGGATTGCTAAGTATCAGAAATGCAAAAGGATATCTGACTAAAATATTTCTCCCGGAGGGGTCAGAAGAGAGGTTTGACAGGGGTCTTTACAGAAAGCTAAAAAGATTTGTCGCCCGCACAGATGAAAAGATGATGTTTATTTACGGTGAGTTCGATCCATGGAGTGCGGTAAAGGTAAATGAACCAAAAAGCTCCAACGTTGTTCTCTTTGTGCAGCCGGCCGGCAGCCACAGAGCGAGGATCAACACCCTGCCAGAAGAGATGAAAAAAGAGGCGGTTGAAACTCTTAAACGCTGGATTTCAGAAGAGTGAAAACCACTGCCCCAAGAGGAGTGATTAGCCCGCCCTGAGACGAAAGCAATGATTGCCCGATTTTCATAGGAGAGGTTGCTTTACTGTCAGAAAAGTGATTAGCCGGCTGTCAGAAGAATAATTTATATGATAGATTTCAGAAAGATTGAATTAACCGACAAAGAGTGGATAGATACCCTGTTGGGGTATTCCGATTACAGAGGAGCCGAATATTGTTTTACCAACTTGTTTATCTGGGACGGAGTTTATAATTCCCGGATTGCCAGATATAAAGACTTTTTGCTATTGATATCCGGCGAGGGAGAGAACACAAGATACCTTTACCCTGCAGGCAGGGGAGATAAAAAGGAGGCGATAGAACGTTTAAAAGCAGATGCGCAGAAGAGGGACGTCAAAATGGTTCTGATAGGTCTATCTCCCGAAGCAGCCACAGAACTGGAACATCTTTATCCGGGTGAGTTTACAATCCATCCTTACAGAAGCAGTTTTGATTATATCTATGAAAAGGAGAAGCTTATCACTCTGTCCGGAAAGAAACTGCAGTCAAAGAGGAACCATATCAACTTTTTCAAAAGCAACTATAACTGGGATTTTCAAGAATTTACACCTGAAAATGTGGAAGAGATAAAGGATTTCAACCGGGAATGGTGCAGAGAGGTTGACTGTTCGCAGAGCGAATCACTGGATCTGGAAATATGTGCCGTAAAGAAGTGTCTCGAAAATTACGCTCATCTTGGATTGACAGGTGGAATTCTCAGAGTCGACGGCAAAATAGTAGCCTACACAGTGGGTGAGCAGATTAATTCTGACACATTCATTGTACATATAGAGAAGGCTTTTGCTAATGTGAGAGGTGCATATCCGGTGATAAACAACGAGTTTGTAAAAAGAATGCCGGCCGGAATAAAATATGTAAACAGAGAGGATGACGCAGGGGATGCAGGCCTGAGAAATGCTAAAGAGTCATACAATCCCTTGTTTATGCAGGAGAAGCACTCGGCACAAATCATCGACGAACAAAATTTTCGTCGTTGAATATCTTTTTATTTATATTTGCAACATAAACCATTAGTTTTGAGAATTGGAACCTCCGAGTAGTTTGTCCGACGATTATTTCTCCCAGGGGATTGCCCTGATCATTATTCTATTTTCATATTTAGTTCTCAAGTGCGCAGAGGCGCTCTATTTTGCTATTACAATTTCTGACCGGGAAAGTCTTAAAGCAGAAGGCTCTGAGAAATCATCAGCATTGCTAAACCGGCTTACAGACAACGACATTCTGATCAGATCGGTTCTGCAGGCTGATACCTTTTTTACTGTAACCTCAGCAGTTATTTCCTTCTCACTCTTTATAAAGCTTATGGGAACACCGGAATCCGGATTGTTCTGGAAAACTCTTGCAGTTGTAGTCATTGTAATGATTTTTCTCAGGTGTATTACAGCTATTGCCGGAGCAGAGAGATCAAAAGAAAACTACCTTGACAAATCAAAGCGTTTCACCTGGGTTTACTCTGCAATGATCTTTTTTGCATCCCCGGTAAACAACATGTTCAGGAGTATAGAGAGGTTATTTAGTAAAACTGTCCGGGAGAGGAATGCCCAGTCATTGGAAGAGATAGTGGAGATTACTGACGAGAATGATTCCCGTGAGGTAGAAGAGAAGAGACTGCTTAAAGGGATTGTTGATTTGCCTAATAAAGTGGTTTCCAGAATCATGAAGCCAAGGGTGGAGATCTTTTCCCTGGATATGGAGATGAATTCAGAAGAGGTGGTTGACAGGGCAATGGAATGCGGCTTCTCGCGGATGCCGGTTTACGGCAGTAGTCCTGATGATGTAAAAGGATTTCTCTATGTAAAGGATCTGGTTAAATATCTGAGGGATGACATAAAAGATTTTGACTGGCACAAGCATATCAGAAAAGTATATTTTGTGCCGGGGAGTAAAAAAATCAGCGATCTTCTGGAGGAGTTCAGGCAGAAAAAGATACACATTGCGATAGTTGTTGATGAATACGGAGGGACAGATGGAATAGTAACACTGGAAGACATTCTGGAAGAGATTGTGGGTGAGATTTCTGATGAGACCGATATTGTTGAGTAGAGACATTGTAGAACCGAACAGAATTAGATCAAAGAATAGAATTAGATCAAAAAATAGAAATATATCAATTTAAAAAATGGCACTTTTTTATAGCAGGGAACTGGAAAACGGAGCAACGATATCGGTCTGGGAGATTACCGAGAGTGAAGAGGAATTGCTCTCCCTGAGTTCTGTCCCGAGTGACGAACTTGAGGAACTGGCCCTGATAAAAAACACTAAAAGAAGAAGAGAGAGGCTGGCAGTCAGGGCTTTGCTGAATGAAGTCTTTGAGGGAAAGGTTTATTTGGGTCACCACGATAACGGCCGTCCCTTCCTCCAGAACAGTCTCATTGAGATAAGTATATCTCATACAGAAAGATTTGTGGCAATACTAACTCATCCGGAAGAGAGTGTAGGGATTGATATTGAGTCTCTCGACAGAGATTTCTCTGCTGTTGAAAAGAAAGCCCTTTCTGAGTCAGAAATCGAATTTCTGAGCGACAAAAACAGAGATCTTCACCTGGCTATCTGTTGGAGTGCAAAGGAGGCAATATACAAAAGGATGTCCCTCTCAGGTGTTGACTATTCAAAGCAGATTTTGCTAAAAAGATTTTCTCCCAGAGATGAAGGGGAGATAGAAGCTTTCTTTATCCACGAAGATGGTGAGCAAATGGAGTTTGAACTGGGTTACACACTATTTGAAGGCCATGTAATGGTTTGGATGATTGGCTAGTAGGCCACCCTTTGCCACTGCTCTCTTTTACCATCAGCCCAAGATTTTATCAACAGCCCAAGATTTTACCATCAGCCCAAGATAATTTTAACGAAAGCTAATTTCTTAGTTTGTGGAACTTTAGACGGGCAATTCCAGTTTAATATATCATTTAAGTATCTGAGCCGAGTGTGCTTTTGTATCGACCTTTTCGATAATTTCTGAGATATAGCCGTTCTCGTCAATAATAAAGGTTTTTCTCAAAATCCCGTCAAACTCTTTACCCATAAATTTTTTGCGCCCCCAGGCGTCATAGGCCTTTAGAATTTCCAGAGATGTATCTGAGATAAGAGGAAATGGAAGGTTGTGTTTTTCTGCGAAACCCTTGTGAGATTTTACAGAATCTTTGCTCACTCCGATAATTTTATACCCCAAAGCATTAAACCTATGGTGGTTGTCTCTTAAATCACAAGCCTCGGCAGTGCAACCGGGAGTGTTGTCCTTTGGGTAGAAGTATAACACTAATTTAGAACCTTTAAAATCCTCAAGTTTAATTAAATTACCATCCTGATCTAAACCTTTAAAGTCAGGTGCTTTATCTCCCTGTTTTATCATATTCTAATAGTCGTTTTATAATATTAAGTTGATTATTTATAACATTTTACCGGTTATCCATCTTCTGTGAGCAGTGCCGGGAGACTCTTTCTGTAAGTGATTCCAGCAGAGAGTAGTTATTTTCTATATATCTCTCTGCACAATCCATCAGGGCAAGGATATTTTTTGCGGAGACATTGTCCATCCTGGAATCAGAATTCAACAAGGGAGGTTCCATTCTGATATATCTGTCAGGCACACAGTTGGCTGAAAAAAGTTGTCTCATTTGAAAGTCAACTGTTTCTGAGACAGAAGAGGTGAGAATGTCTATCACCGGCTCCAGCCATCTAAGATAACCATATTTATGAGTTTTTTCCCACTGATACGATTTCTCCGCCTTACCTGTGCCGACAGAGAGCATAAAATAGTCCTTTACAGATGTATCGGGCCACAGTTTGACAGCCTCCACAAAAGCACACATAGCGGGATTGTTTGCATAGACACCCCCATCCACAAGATGCCGCTGTGTGTTGTCTCTTGCAGAAATTCTTGCAGGAGAAAAATAGGTAGGTGCAGCAGAAGTTGCCCTCGCTATATCTGCCAACCTGTAATCTGCCGTATCACCATATTTAAGTACATTGTAACGGCTGAACAGAAGAGCTTTGCGGTTGTCCATTTCGTAAGAAGTAACAAGACAATCCTTAATTACCTGTGATATCCAGCAATCACCAAGATACTTTTTGCAATACACACTTATATTCTCCTCACTGTACCGGCTTTTGAAAAGGCCGAAACCGGAGGAGATTCTGTAGAAAAAGGACCTTTTAAAAAGAACCGGACCCATATCCCTGTAAAAATCCCTTATCTGCAGCGCTGTGTATCTTGGTCTGGAGGGATTTTCTACAGAGGGGGTAAGATAAAGACAGACAAGTATTCCTCCTGTTGATGTACCTGACAACAGATCAAAACAGTCGGAGATCCTTATATCTTCATTACCGCTGATTCTTCTCACACTTTCTTCTAAATGTGCCAGTATCGTTGCAGTGATAATTCCTCTGATTCCGCCGCCATCCAATGAGAGTATCATTTTCCCCATAATAGATAAAAGCAATAACTATATTTCTGAGAGATCTATGGTTTACTGAAATTCAGATCATTGATAAACAAATCTTTTGAAAATGATTTGTTGAATCTTATGCCTGTTAAATTGGGGGCATATCTTTAAGGAATCAGGGAGACAGTACTTTGTATCGCTGCAAGAATTATGTTAACAAAAGGATTTAAAAAATTTGTACAAAGTACTGTCCCCGAGATTAGTTTGTTCCCAGGATTGGTTTTCTGGTTATTCTTTTAATTCATAAAGTGTATATCCCTTTTCTGACAGAACAGTGGTGTAAATTGTTCCATCATCAGATACTGCTATTTGGCCAAAGCCGGCAGGAGACTTATATACCTTTATAAGCCTGCCACCCCAGTCAAACAGCAATAATCTGGAGTTCTGCAGGTTGTTGATATCTTCAAATCTGTTTAAATAACAGTATTTTCCTGTAGAATAAATATCTCCGTAGTGGTGAATAAACTTTCCGTCAGAAGCAGGGGTTGGAATGTCAGAAAAAATATTTTGCCTGATAACATAACCGCTGCTGTTAAAAAGAACAACCCTGTCAAGTATGTCTAAAGCAACAAAAAAGAGTTCATTGGTTTTGTCTGCTGTAATAAATGAACGATTGAGCATTATGTTATTAATGTAGTCCAGGTTTGTAAAATACTCTATAAAAGGTAGTTCTCTCTTACCTCCACTACTCTTCTGAAATATTGTAATGGGCTCGTCACCAATTCCGTAGAGAATATAATTATCATCTGAAACTTTTGTAATCCCGGGATATTTATCCAGGTCAGGAATCTGTAATTTCTGGAAAAGGCCTGGTGTTAAAGATATTGACGCTCTTTTGTCAGATAACAGATTGCGGTAGTCAAGACTGTAAAAAGATGAATCAGACCTATCTTTTACAATTGCTATCCGCTCCTCCTCTCCAAGGTTTGTGATAACAGGCATTCTTAACATACCCGGATCATCTCCTAACTCACCAACTTCTGCAATTTTTGATAAATCCTGAGAATCGAAAAAGTGAAAAGCACTCCGGGATAGTACGGTTTCCTCGTTGGTTTTAAGGCTATTAGTTATGATAATCAGAGAGTCTTTAACCAGAATATCTGCGACGGATAAGTCAACCAGACAAAGAGAGTCTGTTACTTTCAGTTCAACAGGGGCAGGTAATTGGGGAATATAATAATTGCTTCTGCAAGAAATGATTGTCAGCAGAACAAACGAGTAGTTAAGCGAGTGTATAAAATATCTTTTAAGGAGCCTCATTTTGTCAAGTTAAAAAAACAGAACCCGGAATTTTCCTTTATTTATGTAGGAACTAACCCCAAAAAACTATGTGAAAACAATAAATAACAGTAAGGAAGAACCGGGTTTCTGTTTTTTGTTTGGAACAATAACCACGGCGGCAAATATATTTAATGTTTTACTTAAAGGACCATTTAAAAAAGCTCTAGCAAAAAATAACGCAAAACGGACGATTAAACACCAGATAATCAATGATTCCAAAAAATGCTCTAGCAAAAAATAACGCAAATCCAATCCCGGATTAATGATTACCTATATTTAGTCCTTAATAGCAAAGTGTAGAAAATCAAACAAATAGAAAATCATGAAATATTGACATAACTAAGAGATATCCAACAAAAAAATAATTGTTAAATTTATGGATTAAATGAATTAACAATGAGAATTTTACACGGTTGTAAGATTAGGGATGTCGCTGGGGATAAGGTGGTTATAATTAAAGGGAAAGAAGGTATGGACCTCACAAGAGTGGTTATGCTCAATAAGAGTGCGGAATTGTTGTTTGAGAAGCTGCGTTTAAAGGATTTCAGTCATAAGGAGGCAGCAGAGATATTGATGGAGGAGTATGGAATAGAGAAGGAGCAATCCATGAAGGATTCGGAAAACTGGATAGCATCTATGAAGGATGCAGGACTGATAACAGAGTAGTCAGTTCGTCACAGGATAGGCAGTCTGTTTAAAAAAACCGGCAAAAGAATATGATTGAAGAATGGATTAATAACGGGAAGGATAGAAATCTGCTTACTCTAATTGGCAGGATAGCAGGATCAAAGGGTGCTTCTCCCCGGGATCTGCACAATCTTAAGGACGGGAAAGGATGGACAGAGCTGATGGAAACAGCTGCAGCACATGGAGTGCTTGCCCTGGCAAAAGACTTACTTACAGAGCAGGAGTGGAGAGAGGTGCCTAAAGAGGTGAGAATAAAGTGGCAGTTGAGTGTAGATGAGATAGAGGAACGTTATTTTAAACAGGTGGAGGTTTATAACGCACTCAAAGATATCTTTGAATCAAACGGTATAAAAGTACAGCTTTTAAAAGGGATAAAACTATCTGAATATTATCCGGTTCCATGTCACAGGGAGTGTGGGGATATTGATATTTTTATTTTTGACGATTACGAAAAGGGCAACCGTTTGATAGAGAGCAAAGGTAAAAAAGTAGACAGAACCGGTCACAAACACTCCAAGTTTAATTTTAAAGGAGTTACGATAGAAAACCACAAGAGTTTGCTGAATGTAGTAACTAACCGTTATGACCGGATACTGGAGCCTGAACTGAGAAAAATGGTTGAAAATAGTGAGACACAGGCAGAATTTCATTTGCTGTTTAATATCAGACACATTATTGTACACCTTATCAGTTCCGGCATTGTATTAAGGCATCTGACAGATCTTTATCTCTTTCTCAAAAAAGAGATGGAAAAGATCGATTTCGTCAAAGTGTTTGATATTCTTAAAAAAAGCAGACAATATAAAATTTTTGCACAGCTACTCTATTTTATTTCTGAATGTTTTGGAGACAGAGAGATTGTTTCACTGGTAAAAGGCACACCCCGGGCAGACAAAATCATTGAGAAACTTTATGAGGACACTTTTCACAATATATCTAAGAGGGTCGCCACTGAGGATCTTCTTACAATGCCGGTTTACAGGAGAAAGTTAATCGGAGCCAGAGCTGTCATAAGGTCAAAATGGAAATACGACTTGATCAGGAGGGGCTATTTTTGCAAAGATTTTATTATAAGAACGGGTTATGCATTCGGTATCAACAGACAAAAGAGTAAGTAGAGTCACATACAACATTGGTGGATTATTGACGGAGATTGTCTACCCGGAGCAACTTTTGATCCCGGAACGGCTTAAATCCTTTAAACCATTTATTGATAAGACAGAAGAGGAAATCACCACCGGAAACGCACCTCGCTGTAAAACCGCTGCAAGGATAGTAATGAAAGAGGCAGAAACCCTCAACCGGCAAAATTCTCTTTCATCCCCTTTTCTTTTGAGCACATTTGAAACCGAATCCGGAGTTTGCAGTCTGTACAGAGAAGAGATCCCCGCATATGGAGGTGGTACCGGAAATGAAAGCAATACAGGGTATTTATTTATAACGAACCATAAGGATACAGAAAAAGAAAACAGATCTGGTATAAGAGTCACAATGAATAGAGAGAACAAAGATGTAATTTGTGAATATAAAGAGCAATTAAGTTATGCTAACCTGGTTTTTTCATTGTGGATGATATACGCATTTGGCGCAATTAAGAGCCAAACTGTTCCCATACACTCGTCGGCAGTGATAAGTGATGGAAAAGCAGTGCTTTTTCTTGGAGAATCCGGAACAGGAAAGAGCACACAGGCCTCTTTCTGGATGGACAAAATAACCGGAACCATTCCTCTCAATGATGACAGTCCTGTTGTGACTTTGTCGGACAGAGGGGAAGTATATACCTGCGGCTCTCCCTGGAGCGGAAAGGGCAAGATATATATCAACAAAAAATATCCTGTGGCTGCATTTGTGCGGATCGAACAACATTCCGGGGAGGAGATCGTCAGAATGGGAAAATTAGAAGCCTTTGCAGCATTATACCCGTCATTCCCTCCCCAGTTTATTAAAGATGAGTGGTTTGAGGATAAAGCCTGTGCAATGATTTCTGAAATAATCAAAGCGGTTCCGATTTACAGGCTAAGATGCAGGGCTGTTCCTGAATCTGCAATTTTGGCTCACTCTGTAATATTTGAGAATAAAGATTAGTCACAATGGGATCATCTAACAGGCATCAGACTAAATTAGTTGAAAACGAGCAGGCTCTTGCAATTATTGAAGAGATACTCAAAGAAGGCAACAGTGTAAAAATTGCTGTGAGAGGAAACAGTATGGCACCTGCTCTGATAGACGGGAAGGATTCTGTTACGCTGGAACCTGTAGCGATGCAGAAAAGAGACTTATCGGTTGGTGATGTGATCCTTTTCAGGTACAAAGGGACTTTTCTGATGCATAGAATAGTTGCAATCAACAGCAGAGGAAAAGCATCCGGAGCAGAAAAAATTATGATTACAACAAAAGGGGATGCTCTTGCTACAAGTGAAACAATCTCATCAGAAGATGTTCTTGCTGTTGCCAGGTTTAAAAGGCACAATCGTATAGAATTGTTGTTAAGGAGAATAGAAATGTCCCGGTATGTAAGATTTCTCCAAAATGTATTAAAGAAGTGAGTCCTTAATCAAGGATTCTAACTCAGATGTTAAGGATTATAACTCAGGCGTTGGAATCGTTCTCTCTTGAGAAAATAGCAAACTGCACGCAAGGATCAAAAGGAAGGTCAGATATTGAAAGAAGTTTATCTTTTATCCTGTACTTGAAAGCCCTGATTCCGGACGCAGTGTTACCAAGAAGGTTTGCTATCTCTTTGGTTTCGTATCCTGCATCATACAAAGCAAGGATAAGTTTTTCGAATGAAGAGAGTACTGAGTCTAAAGAGGCAATATCTGGGAACAAATTAATAAAGGTCTCGTTTTTAACAATATCAGAAATGTGGTCTTTTGTATTTGTCCGTAAATTGTCAATCATCTCTGTAATGCTCTTACATACAGAAGGGTTGGGGATGCGACATCTGGCGGCCTCTTTACCTGTCTCCTCCACAAAGGAGGTTGTAAGACTTATAGACGTCCTGAGAATTTCGTTTGAAAGCCACAACCTGTTATTGACAGCAGTGGATTCCGCAAGAGCTGTTTCTGTCTGATTCATTATTTCCCGGGATCTTTTCCTCGAACGGGTAATGATAATCATTGATGTAACCAGCAGGAACACAAACAGAGAAGAAGAGACAATCCCAAGGATCAAGGCTCTCTCTTTTTGAACTATCATATTCCCAAGCGTTTCATTTAATGCACTGATATGCTTTGAAAGTTTCAGCCTTGCTTTTATGTTCACACTTTTAGCATTATCAAAGTTGAGTTTATGCAAAATTTCTACTGTAGTGTATACATTTTTATAATCTTTTTTTTGAAGATAGTATTCCAGAAGAAGAGGATAGGCGTATGTTGCTGAATCAATTGAGCTTTGGGAATAATCTTTGCATAAATTGATATATTTAAATGCACTGTCAAGTTTTCCTTGTTTCAGATAGCTGTTGGCCAAATATGACAGAAATTTTGCAGTTGTAGAGGAGTATCTTATATCTCGAGACAATTTTTTTGAGTAATACTCTTTGCTGTAATGGATAGCTTTTTCTAATTTGTTTTCAGAAAAGAGAATGTTTATTAAGTTTGAGTAAGCCTCTCTGAGTATATCGGGATGTATTGTGTCGTAAGTAGAAATTAAATTAATAAACTCAGACTCAGCTTTCTCGTTAAATGTATTCTCTTCGGTGATAAAATTTCTGGAAGAGGAAAAAGTATTCATCACAACATAATGTTGGGGAGAAAACAACAAAGGATGTGTTAACTCAAAATCAACCAGGTGGTAGTATCCAAGACTATAGAATAGCATTATACTTTTGTTAGAATACTTTTTAATATTAGCCTGCACACTGTCAGTCGTTATGCGTAGACTTTTCAAAACAGGCTGGATTAGAGCAAGATATTTGTTAAGTACAGCCTCTGTTAAAAGATCATTTAGTTTGTTATTGTAATAAATTGATTCTGCCTCTTTAAGCCTCGCACATATCGTTTTAGCAGGTAATAATTTATTATTATATCTTACTCTTGAACTATAGAGTAAAGCCCTGGATAAATTTCTGTAATCCGCATTCTTTCTATACCAGTTGACCACTTTTGACATAACGGTACTGTCATTCATACTGGTTTCGCTCCAGTAAGAGGCGATACAGGTCAGCAATGATTTATACATCAGATTCTCTTTATTGAGATCTTTATTGTTAACTGATCCCAGAGAATCCAATATCATTGCCGGGGATTTCACAGTAAGAGAATCCCAATGTTGAAATTTTTTATAAAATGAATTCTGTTTCTCCCTTTCAGCACTGCAGGAAAGGAGTGAGAATGTCAGAAAAACAAATAACACAAAACGGGAAGAGGTAAAAAAGAATATAATTTTTCTGATCATTTGCTTGTTGTTAAATAAATACTTCCGGTTGGATAATCTTTCATTAACCTTTTTCATAAGCAAATTGTTTTATTCAGAATGGTTAAAAATAATTAATATTTTCAATACCAACAAGGGATTCAGCGATCAGGCAAGCTTGCCAAGCTAAGAGTATGTAATAACTTTATTAGTAACAAAATTGTTAGGAGTATTAAACATGCTTAAACCAAAGTTAATCAGTTTTTAGTTTCACCCTGACAAAGACATAATTATCTGTTTCTTTCAACCCGTCAGCAATCTTTTTGAACTTTTCTGACACTTTATGACTCTCTGCGTGTGCAATGAACTCCTCTGCAAGAATATAGGAGACCATATAATTATCTGCACTCACATATTTTGGCCAGATTGCCGGTCCTCCCTCAATATCATCTACAAAGCCCATTTGATCTATTTCCGGCTGGTCAAGGAATGTAAATTCTTCTGTTTCTTTGTTGAATAATGCACAGGCATTTGGATCAATCAATTGTCGTACAGATCCTTTCCAATTCCTATGCATTTTATAGGGCTTATCAGAGAGAGAACCAAGATGAAAACGCATAAACAGGTAATTATCACTTTCAAAAACGTTACTATGTCTCCACAGATATGGTGCTGTGGATGGCAGCCTACTTCCTGCATTATCACGAACATTGTATTTACCATAATCAATAATAAATACAGTATCAACAGATAGATCCTTATTTATACTTAATACATATTTATTTATCCCGTTAATCAGTCGTATTCTATCCTTATATAAGTAAATATAAGACATCAAATGTGATATACTTATTTCAACATCTTTTACAAGATCCACATCCTCAGGGGGATACTTAAGTTTTTTAATAAAATTTAAAGATCTGTCGGTAATGATGACCGGATATATATAACCACCTAAGAAGAAATAATAATCACCAAGCTTGCGAAAATTACCACTTATAGGAATATTATCAACCATACCTGGTGCCGGGAGAATAGCATTTCTAATAAATTCACCATTCCGGGAATACTCAACTACTTTATTGATTGATTTAATGATAATATTCCCGGATTCATTGTCTATCTGTAGTTGTCCCAATTGTTCATATTCCTGAGGTCCTCTTCCCAATCTGTTAAATGTACTGACATATTTTCCCTTAGAGTCAAATATTTTTATTATACCCTTTTTTTGGGAGAAATAAAGGATGTCCTTTTCATACAATATTCGTTCATGAGGAGGATTGGAGAGTAAGGATTCTGGTGTTGTTTCCAGAGGGATGTACTCAATTGTATCTGCTATCTCAGAAAGGTTAACCTGCCGACTTTTGCCCACTCCGCCGGCTACATCTATCACTTTGAGCCCTTCCTCTGTATTCTGATTGTCAGAAGAACAGCCCGGTTGAAATAATAGGAAGGGGATAATAAAAAAAATCAGATGTCTCATAACAAAATATGATTAGTTAATAATTCCTGATTCTATGGTAAATGTATTAAAATTTCTTTAAATCATCTGAATATGCTCCATCTACACCTTTTACCCGCTCTTTGAAATTCCCGAAGGTAAAGCGCAACCAGAATCTAATTGTCCTGCCCAACTCCTGATGCTCTTCTTTTATATAGTAGTTATCCGTATGCATCTCATTAATAATTGTCTTTCTGTTTTTGAAAGGATTACTGACAGATATACCTCCGTACAATCTCTCTTTAATTATGCTCTGATTCAACGAAAAGTAGAATGATGACATTAAGTTGGAACTGACGGATTGTGCAAACAGAGGATTGTTTCTCAGGTCTATTAAGGCAGTCATTTTACCACCCTTCCAGATTGTGCCGGAAGCAAACAAATTAGCGGAAATACTTGTATTGTCGTTTTTGATATTTACCCCAGAATAAAAAATCCGGTTAATTCCTATCTGGGAGGATATTGATATTTTTTTATACAAGCTATAGCTTAATTGAACATTTGCAAAGAATATTTTTTTCTTTCCCAGATTTTCATATGATGTAACTGTTATATTTTCTTCATTTACAATTGTCATCCTCTCTATCGAGTTGTCAACAAATTCTCCGCGCAGGGTTGTCATAATAGCAAAATTATTGCGACTTCTGTATGAATAATAGAGGTCAAAAGAGTTTGCATATTCTGACTTTAACCCGGGGTTTCCCTGAACAATATTATAAGGATCTGTTTTATCAAGATATGGATTGAGTAATGAGATCCCAGGTCTTTGCTCAACACCCAGATAGGTGAAACCTATGGATTTGTTGTTTTTAAAACTATAGGAAACAGTAAAACGAGGAATAAGAATGGTTTCGTTATATGAGAGCTTTGATCTTATCCCTGAGTTAATATATTCTCCCGAATTTGATAAACTGTTCAATTTTAAAGATGCAGAGGCACTGATCTTCTTTTTTTGATAAGAATATCCCGATGAGATTTCCATTATTTTCTGAACATAGTCAAGGCCATTGTTATCCCTTAATATACCATCGTTCACAGGGGAAATAACAGAATAGTCTGAAATATTGCTGTAATCTCTTAATACATAATTTGCAGAAAATGAGAGCTGGTTAGTTTCGTTAAGTCTTCTGGAAAGATAAGCTTTAATGTTTTGCTGCAGGGTGTTTGTATTTTGTTTTGTTGTTCGGACTATTGTTGAGTCAAAAGGTAATAGCCAATGATCGTTATTTAATTTCTCTTTGTCTAAAACAGAATTATTAAAATTATACATTACCTGAAGATGTCCGCCGTTATTTTTCAGGGGTTTGTAAAATTTAAGCCCAAGATTTACACGGGGGAGAGTGGACTGTTTATTGGTCGTGGTTACAGTAAGTTCTTCATTCACAAAATTCTGATAATTATTGAGTGAGGTGTGATTTATACTTTCCGATAATGTTTTCCCAAAATCGGTTCCCACCCCCAACGACACATATGACTTATCCCTGAATGTGTAGCTGGCCCCAAGAGACACACCCTGATTTGTTGAGGATGATTCGGTGGAATTGTTTTTAAAAGTAAATCTGAGGTTTTCACTTAAATAATTCTCCTGATAAAACTTGTTTGCAAGAGCGGGAGGATCGCTTGTCTTTAGTGAATAATCGAGAGAAACAACTACATTGCCCAACTTGGTTACCACTTCCGGGTCAACATCAAAGCTGTTTCTTGTAGTTGCACCGGAAGAAATCTCAAATGTGTACCCATCCGGAAGCGGCTTACTTAGAATAATGTTAATTGCCGCATCATACTCAGAGAATCTTGCAGGAGGCGGTGAAATGATCTCTATGTTCTTCATATATTCAGCCTTGATAAAAGACATAGGATATTGCCGTGAGGAGGTTATCAACCTGTACTCTTCACCGTTTATCAGAATAATATATTTTATGTCCGGAGTCTTATGCTCAATCCTTCCTTTTTCATTTATTCTTGTGAACGGTAATTTCTCCATCATCCTGAGCATACTAATTTTAAACCTGTCCGGGTCACGGGAGACATCGTAAGAGATTTTAAATGGTTCATAAGTTAGCAAAGGCGTTTCTGCAGAAACGGTTACTTCATCAAGCACAAGACCCTCTTTGAGTCTTATATCTCCCAAGTCCAGGTTGCTGTTCCCTTTCTCCAGTTTAATGTTTTGAATATGTTTGTTATACCCCATCATGCTGATATACAAGGTGTACTCCCCCTCTTTTATAACTTTTACACTAAAACGGCCATTTGTATCAGTTACGCCATACCCGATCAACCTGTCCTTTTTTGCCTCAACAAGAGCGACCTCTGCATTTGCCAGAGGAGTAAAGGTTTTTGAATCTGTTACAATTCCCCGAACATTAAACACGGAGCTATCCGGCGTTTCCAAATAGTTGAGGGAATAAGCAAGAGAACTGCTTAAAAGGAAGGATATAACAGCAAATAATTTCATTTCAATTTCACCCTGACAAAGACATAATTATCTGTTTCTTTCAATCCGTCAGCAATCTTTTTGAACTTCTCTGACACTTTATGACTCTCTGCGTGTGCAATGAACTCATCTGCCGGGATGTATGAGATCATATAATTGTCTGCACTTACATATTTTGGCCAGATTCCCGGTCCTCCCTCTATATCATCAATAAACCCTCTTTGATATTTTTCCGGTTGGTCAAGGAATGTAAACTCTTCTGTTTCTTTGTTGAATAATGCACAGGCATAAGGATCTGTCCATTCCCCTCCGGATAGATTAAGCATTTTAAAGGGTTTGTCAGAGAGTGAACCTAAATAAAAACGCATAAACAGGTAATTATCACTTTCATAAAAAACATTATACATCCTCAGCAGGTACCATGGATTATGCGAGGACCGACTACCCGATTTATCATTTTCCGGAAAGTATTTACCATAATCAATAATAAATACGGTGTCAACAGAGAGATCCTTATCAATGCTTAATACATATTTGTTTACCCCGTTAATCAGTAGTATTCTATTATTATGCAAATTAATATGTGGTTCCAAGAAACTATAAGGAGAATGTCTGTTTGGGGTTTTAATAAAATCCACCTCCTCCGGAGGATACTTTAATCTCTTTACGACCTTAAAAAAGCTGTCAGTAATGATAACCGAATATGTAGATAAAGCATGACAAGGGAAAAAATAGTAATCACCAAGCTTCAGGCAACGATTATTTTGTACAGAAATATTATCAATCTTACCTGGTGCCGGGAGAAAGAAATTTCTAATACATTCTCCGTTTGGGAAATACTCAAGTACTTTATTGGTAGTTTTAATGACAATGTTTCCTGATGCATTATCTATACGTGGGTCCCATAATTCGTCATATTCCTGAGGTCCTCTTCCCAACCTGTTAAATGTGTTGAGATATTCCCCTTTAGAGTTAAATATTTTAATT
>Ga0265294_10003751_pt1 | contig 19246 bp, 12 predicted proteins | sample MunlanPumphouse3_FD_192504 | JGI IMG/M metagenome (GOLD analysis project Ga0265294, IMG submission 192504) | Groundwater microbial communities from a municipal landfill in Southern Ontario, Canada - Pumphouse #3 | ecosystem: Environmental > Aquatic > Deep subsurface > Groundwater | place...
TACAGCGCTCGTTGCATGGGCTACGGTTTTTCCGGGGGCGAACTGGAAGGGGAATTCATCCTGTACGTGAACAAGGGCGAACTCTGGTCCAGCGCGCGGCTCGCGCTGGAACGCCCAGCGATCTGGATCGATTCGCCGGAGTCGGCACAACAGGTGGCCGACTCGCTCGGCATGCCGCTTCAGGAAGCGCTGGCCTCGCTGCAGGATTCGACGGGACGGATTGGTTTGAGGCTGGGAGTCAGCGGCAGTCTGGACGAACCCGCGTTCGATTTCTGCACCGAGCTGAAAAACGCCCTGGTGGGCTTCCTGGGACAACGGCTCCAACAGGATGCGCGCTATCGGTCGGCAGACGCCAAGAAGGAAGCGACGGATTTGGCGAGCGGCGAGGCGAAAAAACAATAGGCGCGAGTCCTCGCCCATCAATCCTTTTCATCTCCTTGTGCCGCCTAACTGGAAGTCGGCGAACTAATGATCGCCGCATGGCGGTTGGCCATGCGCAGTCGGTGGGTGATATCATGGGCTTCGGTGCATGAGGCTTCTCTCCGATGCGCCGCTGTCATTTCCCGCTTCGTTAACTCCTTCGAGCTATCTAATGAACAAAGACGACTGGGGCCGTTTTCTTGTTGCGCGCTGGACGATCTACGTCATCCTCGTGCTGGCCTACATGCTGAGCTACTTCCACCGCATGGCGCCGGGTGCCGTCTCGGCCGATCTCATGGCCGCATTCAATGCGAGCGGCGCCGCCTTGGGGTCGTTGGCCGCCATGTACTACTACGTTTACACGATCATGCAGATTCCCTCGGGGGTGTTGTCCGATACGCTCGGGCCGCGCGTCACGGTGGCGATCGGCAATGCCGTGGCGGGCATCGGCGCCATCGCGTTCGCGCTCGCCGATACCTTGACGGTGGCGGCGGTGGGGCGATTTCTGGTCGGCCTCGGTGTTTCCGTCATATTCGTGTGTCTCATGAAGAGCAATACCGTGTGGTTCAGCGAGCGCCAGAGCGGTCTGGTGAGCGGCTTCACCATTCTGCTCGGGAACCTCGGCGCGGTGCTGGCGGCGGGTCCGTTGGCGGCGGCCCTGGCGCTCTGTTCCTGGCGCTGCATCTTCGTGGTGTTGGGCGTCGTGTCGCTGGCACTGGCGGTGTTGTCGGTCCGGTTCGTGCGCAACAAGCCGCAGGATGCGGGCTTTCCGTCCCTGCGCGAGCTGGAGGGACATGTGGCTCATCCGGAGCGCAATACGCACTGGTGGCAGGATCTCAAGGGCGTGCTGAAGACGCGCGCCATCTGGCCGGGCTTTTGGCTGAACTTCGGCATGGCGGGCGGGTTGTTCGCCTTCGCGGGATTGTGGGGCGTGCCGTTCCTGCGAGACGTGTATGGCTTGAGCCGTACGGCCGCGGCCTCATACACCACGATGACACTGCTCTTCATCGCGCTGGGCACGCTGACGGCGGGCTGGCTCTCGGATCGGCTCGGGCGCCGCAAGCCGGTGATACTCGGCAGCGCCGCCCTGTACTGCCTGGCCTGGATCGGGCTGCTGTATCTGCCCTGGTCGCCTGGCATGAGCGGCTATTTGTTGTTTGCCTTGCTCGGTTTCGCCGGGGCGGGGTTCGCCGTGTCCTATCCCGTCGCCACCGAGATCAGTGCGCCGGCGCTTTCCGGCATGGCGATCAGTGTCGTCAATACCGGGCTGTTTCTGGGGGCGGCCATCGCGCAGCCGCTTTTCGGATGGGTGATGGATCTGACCTGGAACGGTGCACTGCATGAAGGCGCGCGGATTTATGGGAGTCACGACTATCGCAGCGGCCTGATGCTGCTGCTCGGGCTTGCCGTGATCTCGCTGCTGAGCGCGGCGCGTATCGACGAGACCCACTGCAGGAACATGACCGTCCGCAAACTGAAAGTGGCATCCGCCTACGAGAATTGAAACGGTTTGGTGCGGGCTGCTGCGTGATCGCGATTCTATATATAATTCGGTCGTTGTTGAGTAACCGCTCGAAAAAGGAAAAGTTAATCCGGAATGCGAGGCACCACTTGTATGTCTTCTGGACGGTGGACCGGGAAGGCGGTGGACAACGCGGCCGGCTTGAGGCCTTTTCCGCTGCCGTGGCTACACCTTGAAATTGGTGGGCTATTATTCTGTTTCAGTCACAAAATTAACGGTTAATGGAGGCGGTTCCGCTGGAACAGTGGATTTAGGGGGGATCGCTTGGGTATGATGGCGGCCTTGTCGTTCAAGGATTCGATATCCGCATTTTTATGTCGATCAGGGACGGGTAATTGCAGTTAGCGTTGTTTGGTGGCGCCTGGATCGGCCGGGTTGTTGCGCCGTGAACTTGCATGCCGTTCTTGTATCGGAAACCGGTTGTGCTTGCCTGAGAATTTGCAGTCTTGTCGTACGCATCGAGCGAAATGACGCGGATCTTTACCGCCATTATGGCGGCGGTCGTATTGGTCTTCGCCGCGCTGCTGCCCGTCCCGGGGATCGGCGCGCAGGGCGCGAGCTGGGAGGTCCATGGCCTGGCGCTGCACGGCGACCTCAAGTACGGTCCTGATTTCAGACACTTCGACTATGTGAACCCTGACGCTCCCAAGGGCGGTAACGTGCGCCTGAATGCCATAGGCACCTTCGACAGTCTGCACCCGTTCATTCTGAGGGGGGTCAAAGCGGCGGGGATCGGCATGACGTTCGATACCCTGACGGTCGGCTCCGGGGACGAACCTTTTTCGGTTTATGGACTGATCGCGCAAACCATCGAAGTGCCACAGGATAATTCCTGGGTGGCGTTCAAGTTGCGTCCGGAGGCGCGCTTCCACGACGGCAGCCCGATTACCGTCGAGGACGTGATCTTCACGTTCGAGGCCCTCAAGACCAAGGGGCATCCCTTCTACCGCACTTACTACGCCGCTGTGACCAAGGCGGAGCGGGTCGGCCCGCGCAAGGTGAGGTTCAGCTTCAACGTGAAGGACAATCGGGAACTGCCGCTGATCGTGGGGCAGATGCCCGTGCTGTCCAAGGCCTATTGGTCCACACGGGATTTCGAGCGGACCACGCTGGAGCCGGTGTTGGGGAGCGGCCCATACCGGGTGGTCGCGGTTGATCCGGGCCGTTCGATCACTTACGAGCGCGTGCGGGACTACTGGGCCGCGAACCTGCCGGTCAACGTGGGGCGACACAACTTCGACAGGATCCGCTACGACTACTACCGCGACGCGACCGTGGCCCTGGAGGCCTTCAAGGCGGGCCAGTACGACTTCCGGGCGGAATTCGTGGCGCGCGATTGGGCCACGGGTTACCAGAGCCCGGCGCTGCAAAACGGCTGGATCAAGAAGGAGGAGATCCCCCACCAGCAGCCGACGGGTATGCAGGGCTTCGTGTTCAACACGCGCCGGCCTGTATTCCAGGACCCGCGCGTGCGCCAGGCGCTGGCCTACGCCTTCGATTTCGAGTGGACCAACCGCACGCTGTTCTACGGCGCCTATGCCCGCACCAAGAGCTACTTCTCCAACTCGGAACTGGCATCGCGCGGCCTGCCGAGTCCCGCTGAGCTGAAGATACTCGAGCCTTATCGCGGACGCATCCCGGAGGAGGTGTTCACCCAGGAGTACGACCCGCCCCGCACCAACGGCACGGGTTTCATGCGCGAAAACCTGCGGGTGGCCTTCAAGCTCCTGAAAGAGGCGGGCTGGGAGGTGAACGACCGGGGCGTGCTGGTCAACGTCAGGACCGGCGAGCCGATGGAATTCGAGTTCCTGCTGGTCAGCCCGACTTTCGAGCGCGTGGTGCTGCCCTACGTGTACAACCTGAAGAACCGGCTCGGCATCCAGGCGCGGGTACGTACCGTGGACAGCACCCAGTATCAGAACCGCATCGACAATTTCGACTTCGACGTGATCGTGGAAACCTTCGGCCAGTCGCTCTCGCCCGGCAACGAGCAGCGCGATTACTGGAAGTCCGACCGGGCGGACGAGCCCGGCAGCCAGAATGTCGCCGGCGTAAGAGATCCGGTGGTGGATGAACTGGTGGAGCTGGTGATCGCCGCCGAAGACCGGCAGACCCTGATCGACCGCACGCGGGCCTTGGATCGCGTGCTGCTGTGGGGCCATTACGTCATTCCGCAGTGGCACATCAAGTCCTTTCGGGTCGCGTACTGGGACAAATTCAGCCGCCCTGCCGTGCAGGCGAAGTACGACCTGGCGTTCGACGCTTGGTGGGTGGACCCGGTGAAAGAGGCCAGGCTTGCCGAGGTCAAGACCCTGCTTTCCAGGAGCAAGAAATAACGGCATAACACCATGTACGCTTACGTCGTCCGTCGTCTGCTGCTGATGATTCCGACGCTGTTCGGGATCATGGTGCTCAACTTCATCATTATCCAGGCCGCGCCCGGGGGGCCGGTGGAACGGGTGATTGCGGAGCTGCGTGGCGCCGGAGTGGAGGCCACGGCGCGTGTTGGCGGTACCGGGGGCGGCGAAATCGGCCAGCCGGCGGCGCGTATCCAGCAGCAGGGGGGCGGTGGCGGCAGCGCCAGCAAGTACCGCGGCGCGCAGGGCATCGATCCCGAGCTCATCAAGGAACTGGAACGCATGTACGGCTTCGACAAGCCGGCCCACGAGCGTTTCTTCCAGATGATCGGCAATTACATCAAGTTCGATTTCGGCGAGAGTTTCTACCGCAACCGCAACGTGGTGGACCTCATCAAGGACAAGCTGCCCGTCTCCATCTCCCTCGGGCTCTGGACCACGCTGCTCGTCTATCTCATCTCCATCCCCCTCGGCATCACCAAAGCCGTGCGCGACGGCTCGCGCTTCGACATGTGGAGCAGCGCGGTGGTGATCGTCGGCTACGCCATTCCAAGCTTCCTGTTCGCCATCCTGCTCATCGTGCTGTTCGCGGGCGGCAGTTTCTGGGATCTGTTCCCGCTGCGTGGACTGGTGTCGGAGAACTGGGAAGAGTTGAGCTGGCCCGCGAAGATCGCGGACTATTTCTGGCACATCACGCTGCCGGTGACGGCCATGGTGATCGGCGGCTTCGCCAGCCTCACCATGCTCACCAAGAACTCGTTCCTGGAGGAGATCAACAAGCAGTACGTGATTACGGCGCGCGCCAAGGGCATCACGGAAAAGCGAGTGCTCTACGGCCACGTGTTCCGCAACGCCATGCTGTTGGTGGTGGCCGGATTTCCCGCCGCCTTCATCGGCATCCTGTTTACCAGTTCGCTGCTGATCGAGGTGATCTTCTCGCTGGACGGCCTGGGGTTGCTCGGCTTCGAGTCGGCCATCAACCGCGATTACCCGGTGATGTTCGGCACGCTCTACATCTATACGCTGATCGGGCTGATTATGAATCTCATCGGCGATCTTACCTACGTCGCGATTGATCCGCGCATCGATTTCGCGAGCCGGGAGGTATAGCGCGCCATGGCCCTTCGCTTAAGCCCCATCAATCGGCGCAGGCTGGAGAACTTCAAGGCGAACCGGCGCGGTTACTGGTCGCTGTGGATCTTCCTCGCTCTGTTCACCATCAGCCTGTTCGCGGAGTTCATCGCCAACGACAAGCCGCTGGTGGTGCGGTATGACGGCGAGTGGCATTTCCCGGTGGTTAAGTTCTATCCCGAGACCGCTTTCGGCGGCGAGTTCAAGACCGAAGCGGATTACCGCGACCCGGAAGTGCAGGCGCTCATCGAGCAGAAGGGCTGGATGATCTGGCCGCCCATCCGCTACAGCTACGACACCATCAACTTCGCCCTGACGCAGCCGGCGCCGTCCCCGCCCAGCGGGGAAAACCTGCTGGGCACCGACGATCAGGGACGCGACGTGCTGGCGCGGCTCATCTATGGCTTCCGCATCTCGGTCCTGTTCGGGCTCACGCTCACGCTTGCCAGTTCCGTCATCGGCGTGGCGGCCGGCGCGGTGCAGGGCTATTTCGGCGGCTGGGTGGACCTGTTGTTCCAGCGCTTCATCGAGATCTGGTCCGGCCTGCCGGTGCTTTATCTGCTGATCATCCTCGCCGCCATCGTCGAGCCGAATTTCTGGTGGCTGCTGGGACTCATGCTGCTGTTCAGTTGGATGGCGCTGGTGGGCGTGGTGCGCGCCGAATTTCTCCGCGCGCGCAATTTCGAGTACGTGCGCGCCGCGCGCGCCCTGGGCGTCAACAACGTCACCATCATGTTCCGCCACCTGCTGCCGAACGCCATGGTGGCGACGCTCACCTTCATGCCCTTCATTCTGAACGGCGCCATCACCACGCTGACCTCCCTGGACTTCCTCGGCTTCGGGTTGCCGCCGGGTTCCCCTTCCCTGGGCGAGATGCTGTCGCAGGGCAAGACCAACCTGCGCGCCCCGTGGCTTGGTATCACCGCCTTCATGGTGCTCGCCGTCACTCTGAGCCTGCTGATCTTCATCGGCGAGGCGGCGCGCGACGCCTTCGACCCGCGCAAGACCTTCGCGCCGCGGGCGCGGCAGCGCCTGGCGGCGACCAGGCGGGCGGGTTCCAAGGCAGCAGACAGCTACGAATCAACGCAAAGGCGCCAAGACGCAAAGGGATAAATGGAAGATTCCATGTGCATTGCATTCAGCATTTCGACTTTGCGTCTTGGCGCCTTTGCGTTGCATAGCAAGGGGTGGCGTACGAAACGTGGTGCCGCGTGGCTGATGCCGTCACTTTATTCGGAGGCCCTGTGAGCGAGAAACTGCTGCAAGTCCGCGACCTCTCCGTCGCCTTCGATACCGAGGCCGGGGAGTCGCGCGTGGTCCGCAACGTTTCCTTCGATATCGCGAAGGGCGAGACGGTGGCGCTGGTGGGGGAGAGCGGATCGGGCAAGTCGGTCACGGCGCTGTCCATCCTGCAACTGCTGCCGTACCCGCTGGCACGTCATCCGAGCGGGAGCATCCTGTTCCGTGGCGAGGAACTGCTGGGCGCCCCCGAGCCCGTGCTGCGCAGCGTGCGCGGCGATCGCATCAGCATGATCTTCCAGGAGCCGATGACCTCCCTCAATCCGCTCCACACCATCGAGAAGCAGATCAACGAGACCCTGTTCGTGCACAAGGGAATGAGCCGCGCGGCGGCGCGGGCGCGCACGCTGGAACTGCTGAATCTGGTCGGGCTGCCGGACGCGGCGAATCGTCTCGACGCTTACCCGCATCAGCTCTCCGGCGGCCAGCGCCAGCGTGTCATGATCGCCATGGCGCTGGCGAACGAGCCAGACCTGCTGATCGCCGACGAACCCACCACGGCCCTCGACGTCACCATCCAGGCACAGATCCTTAAACTCCTCAAGGATCTGCAGCAACGCTTCGGCATGGCGCTGCTGCTCATCACCCACGACCTCGGCATCGTGCGCCGTGTGGCGGACCGCGTGTGCGTGATGAGCGCGGGCGAGATCGTGGAACAGGGTCGGACGGAAGAAGTCTTCCAGCGCCCGCAGCATGCCTATACCAAACGTCTCCTGGCCGCTGAGCCCAAGGGCGAGCCGGTGAAGGTTGCGCCCGATGCCCCTGTGGTGATGATGGCGGAAAACCTCAAGGTCTGGTTTCCCATCAAGGGCGGACTGCTGCGGAGGACGGTCGGCCATATCAAGGCCGTGGACGGCATCAGCATGCGTATCCGCGAAGGCCATACCGTGGGCGTGGTGGGCGAAAGCGGCTCCGGCAAGACCACCCTCGGTCTGGCGCTCCTGCGCCTGGAGCGCAGCGAAGGCGCGATCCGCTTTGGCGGGCGCGATATCCGCGGGCTGAAGCCCAAGGAACTGCGCCCGCTGCGCCGCGAGATGCAGATCGTGTTTCAGGACCCGTTCGCGAGCCTCAGTCCGCGCCTGTCCGTGGGCCAGATCATCGAGGAAGGTCTGCGTGTCCACAACATGGGCGGGACTGCGAAAGAGCGTGAGAAACTCATCATCAAGGCGTTGCAGGAGGTGGGCCTCGATCCCGAGAGCCGTCACCGCTACCCCCATGAATTCTCCGGCGGCCAGCGCCAGCGCATCTCCATCGCCCGCGCCCTGGTGTTGAAGCCGCGACTGGTGGTGCTCGACGAGCCCACCTCGGCCCTGGATGTCTCCGTGCAGGCGCAGATCATCGACCTCCTGCGCGAACTCCAGGCCCGCCACAAACTTGCCTACCTCTTCATCAGCCATGACCTGCGGGTCGTGCGCGCCCTCAGCGACGAGGTCATCGTCATGCGCCAAGGCCGCGTGGTCGAACACGGCCCCGCGCAGCAGATCTTCGATAACCCCAAACATCCTTACACGAAAGCTCTGATGGCGGCCGCGTTCAACCTTGAGACGGTGGAAGAGTCAGCGGTTGCATCGTGAACTGATGACCGGACGTCATGCGTCCCTTTGCCCTCCGGGACCGGGAGCGGGAAAGCAGCAGCGACCTGCTGACAAGCGGCGAAGGCCGGATCTTTTATTCGATGGTTTCGGGGCAGTAACGACCTAGCCCAAACGGCATTCTTGCCGCGGGGCTCAGGACGACGAGAAGCATCCGTGGCCGGCGAACAAGCTGGGTAGTGGTTTGAAGCGAGCCTTGCGATTACAATCCAGAACGCATGCGATCCTGCAAATGGAAACAGGGAGGAATGCGTGGACCGCTTCGATCGAATCTATCTCCTGGATGGACTGCTGCGCAATGCGCGCTACCCGATAGCGGGCGTTGAACTGCAACGCAGGCTCGAATGCTCGCGTGCCACGCTTTGCCGTATCATCGAGGATATGCGCGACTTCCTTGGCGCGCCTATCCACTACGACCGCCGTTACAACGGCTACCAATACGCCGGAGAGGAAGGAGGGACCTATGAACTTCCCGGCCTCTGGTTCAACGCCTCCGAACTCCACGCCCTTCTTACCATTCAGCGGCTCCTGGAAGAGATGCAACCGGGATTGCTGGACCAGCATCTCGCCCCGCTGAAGGCACGCATCGAAAAGATCCTCGACCGTCAAGGACTCGGCGCGGGCGAAACGGTGCGGCGTATACGCATTCTCGCCATGGCCGCACGCACCGTGGCCGGCGAACATTTCCAGAGGGTGGCAGGCGCAGTGTTGCAGCGCAAGTGCCTCCTTGTACACTATCACGGCCGTGAACGCGACGCCGTAACGGAGCGCAAGCTCTCGCCGCAGCGCCTGGTCCACTACCGCGACAACTGGTATCTCGATGCCTGGTGCCACATGCGCAGCGCATTGCGCAGTTTCGCACTCGAACGCATCCGCGACTCCAAGGTTCTTCCCGAGACCGCCCGCAACATACCGGACACGGAGCTGGACGCTCACTTCGGCAGCGCCTACGGCATTTTCGCCGGCCAGCCGACACAAACCGCCGTGTTGCGCTTTTCACCCGAGCGGGCGCGCTGGATCGCCGACGAACGATGGCACCCGCAGCAGCAGGGCCGCATGCTGGACGACGGGCGCTACGAACTGCGCATCCCCTACGGCGATGCGCGGGAGCTCATCATGGACATCCTGCGCCACGGGTCGGACGTGGAGGTCGTTGCCCCGGAGGAACTGCGCCGGGAGGTGGCGGAGCGGTTGCGTGCCGCGCTGCGTATCTATGAGGATTGAAGAAAATCGAGTATCCGTCTCAAGAAATTTGATTGGGCGGCAGAGAGAGCCAAAAAGGATTTTGTGCATCACGGATTGAGACAGCGGGTGTGGAGAATACCCGGCATGTCCAAAAAAGGGGGACCTCGCATGGAACGAAGAGCCTTTTTCCGCGCCTGTCTCGCGGCGTGTGCCGCGCCGTTCACCATTCCGCTTGCCGCTGCCGCACCGGCCAAGCACCGCACCCTCGTCATCCAGGAGTCGCCCATCGCAGGGTTCCAATACCACCACGGCGAGGCCGTCTGGTCCATGCTGCGCGTCGGTCAGCCACTGACCCTCGTGCGCGAACCCACCAACCCCTACGATTCGCGCGCCGTGCGCGTGGAGTGGAACGACCACAAACTCGGCTACGTGCCGCGACAGGAGAATACGGCGGTGGCCCAGATGCTGGACCGCGGAGAGCGGCTGGAGGCGATGATCGCGCGGCTGGAACAATCGCCAAACCCCTGGGCGCGGGTGCGGTTGGCGGTGTATGTGGCAGGTATTGCCTGAAGGAATTCGTCGTTGAATATGGTGGGTGTAAGAAACCGTTTTATGGCTCGTTCATTCAAGCATAAGGAGAAGAACAATGAATAACAAACTGACCATGGACATTCTCAAGCAAGCCCTGGCCGGCCATGCCGCCGCTTTCCGGTGCATTACTGAGTATCAGCCCATGAGTGGTCCTGGGGATAAGGTGTTCCCGCCGACTTATGAGGGCGGCAAGTACGCGACCGAGAAACGCGTAGACCCCGAAACGGGCGAGATCGTCGATTGCGTGCTGCTGGATTCCGTGCAGTCGCAGGCCAACCGGATGGAGTTGGCGTTGCTGGAGGCAAGCGAGAACGATGCCGAACTTGTACTTCCTTTGCTCAAGGTGGCGTTTACGGATGTGCCCAAGCCGATCACGGTCACCAGCCTGGAGGCGCCACATCGGATTGCGGATGCCATTTTTCGCGATAGCCTGATCGAGGAGGACGGCGAGGAAAGACCATTCCGTGCCTCGTCCAAAGGACAGTTGCTCGATCAATCCGACCTTGCCAATGCCACGGGGCTGTTCGGCCTGTGTCCTACCGCTCTTGTATTCGGCTTGTGGGACTCGACCGGGCCACGGGGAGGCCTGGGAGCGAAATTCCAGAGGGCGCTGGTATCGGAGATCGTAGGCTATGGGATGGTCCAGGGCGTCAAGACCAGCAGCCGGATCGATCCATTGCAGATCATGCTCGATGCCGGCCCGGTCTATGCGACGGCCAACGGTGGCTGGACCCTGAATGAGGCGCTTGCCGTGCAGGAAAAGGGGCAGCTGAAAAAGGTCGGTAAGGATGGCAAGCCATCGGAGGTCAACCACGGCAACGTCACCCCGACCATCACTGAAGGTGGCGTCACATTCAAAAAGGCCATTCAAACCACCGTGCTGTCGCTGCCCGCCCTGCGTCGTTTGCGTTTCCCGCTTCCACAAAAGTCGGCGCAGGAACAGGCTGCCGTGAATCTTGCCGCCCGCACCACGCTGGCGGCTTTGGGGCTTGCTGCTGCGACCCTGGCGCGCGAACAGGGCGCGGACCTGCGCTCCCGTTGTCAGTTGTATCCCTCCGGTCCGTTCGTCTGGGAGTTGCTGGATCAGCCAGGCGCGGAACCGCGCAAGTTCAGTTTGACGGGGGCCGAGGCCGTGGCCCTGCTCAAAGAGGCTATTCAGGCGGCGCGGGACTTCGGTCTGCCCTGGGAGGGGACGATCGAGCTCAGGCCATCCCCGGACTTGGTGGAACTGGTACGCCGCAGCCAGAACCTTGCCGCCCAAGTGATGGGAGATGAGTGATGTTCTCCCTCGCCCTGCATTATTTGAGCGGCTGGGCGATGGCGGCGGCGGATGGGGCAAAAAAAGAGGTCGCCGAGTGGCCACCGCATCCAGATCGTGTTTTCATGGCGTTGGCTGCGTCCTATTTCGAGACCGAAGATGGTGACAAGGCTGCCGAGAGAGCAGCGCTGGAATGGCTCGAGGGGTTGCCGCCGCCTTTGTTGGCGGCGTCGGGAGCGGAGCCGCGCCGAGTCGTGACACATTACGTTCCGGTCAACGATCCCGGTCTCGGGGGAAAGAAGAAGATTGCCGAACTCGCCACTGCTCCGTCCGTCAAGCTCAATGCCCTCAAGGATGCCGGACTGGGGCAATTGCCGGAGTTCCGCTCACGTCAGCCTCGCACCTTTCCCGTGGTGGTTCCCCACAATCCCGTCGTGCATCTCATCTGGCCTGACGCGACTCCGCCACAGCACTGCCTTGAGGCGTTAAGGCAGCTATGCCGTAAGGTGACACACGTTGGCCATTCGGCCTCCCTGGTGCGGATGTGGCTGGATGAGTCACCGCCGCCGCCTACCTGGGTGCCGAGGAACGGCCTCGCGACCCATCGGCTGCGCGTGCCTGGACCGGGACGTCTGGCTTATCTGGAAGCACGTTGCAACCGCGAGGCCGTGATACGCCATGCCGATCTGCTGCACGAAATCGAACAACTCAAACGTCGCGCCAAGAGTGTCAAGGGTAAGGAGAAAAAAGCCCTCGACATGGAACGGGCGCTCAAGGAGGACACCATGCGGAAAGAATTCCCTAACGGCGCCCCGGCCAGCCTGCGGCCGGAGCCCGGGTTGTGGCAGGGCTACGGTCCCCCCGATGTTGAGAAGGAGCAGACTGCACCGGGCAGTATCTTCGATCCGCGTCTGGTGGTTCTGACGCTCAAGGGGCATCGCCTGACCCTGCGCAGTACTCTCAAGCTCATGGAGGCGCTGCGCAACGTCGTCATGAAGCATTGCCCGCAGCCCGTTCCGGAGTGGGTTTCTGGACACACCCCGGACGGCCGGGCGAGCTCTGAGCCGCACCTTGCCTTTCTGCCGCTTCCCTTTGTGGGGCGTGAACATGCCGATGGCAGACTCATGGGAGTCGCATTGGCATTGCCGCGCGATCTCGATCCCGAAGAAGCTGCCCATTGCCTGAACGATTTGCTGCGCGATGAGAATGGTCTGCCGCGGTCCATCCCGTTGTACGACGGCCAATGGTTCGACTGTAGCGTGGAACTGGAGATGCGGGAGTCGCCGCCGTGGAATCTGCGCTCCGAAACCTGGACCGGTCCGGCCCGAAGATGGGCCAGCGTCACGCCGGTCGTGCTGGATCGCCACTACGACGGCAAGGACAAATGGGAACGTGCGGCGGAAACCGTCAAGACCGCTTGCGAACGCATCGGGTTACCGCGTCCGCGCGAGGTGTTGCTGCACCCCGTTTCCATGTTCGAGGGTGCCCCGACGAGCCGCGAATTCCCGCCGCTCGTTCGCAAGTCGGACGGCGGACGCATGCATCATGCCCATGTGGTAATCATCTTCGATCAGGAGGTTGAAGGGCCGGTGCTGGTCGGTGCGGGGCGCTTCCGCGGCTATGGATTATGCCGGCCTCTGTATCAGGGGGATGGGGATGTTTGACCGGGAACTGACCATTGTCGACTTCGAAGCATTCTTTCGGGCGTTGTGGGACGACAAGTCGCCATTCCCCTGGCAGATGGCGCTTGCCCGCCGCGTGCTGGAGGATACGGACGCTTCCTGGCCGCAAGCCATCACCTTGCCTACGGCCTCCGGCAAGACGGCCTGCCTGGATATCGCCCTGTTTTCGTTGGCGGCTCAGGCTGGACGCCAGGCGCGCGGCGAGATGCTGACCGCGCCGCGCCGCATCTTTTTCGTCGTGGACCGGCGCGTGATCGTGGACGAAGCGTTCGACCGTGCCCGCGCCATTGCCGGAAAGCTCGTGACTGCGTCCGGCGGCATACTTAAGGATGTCGCCGATCGGCTGCGCTACCTAGCCGGTGGCGAAGACGAAGAACCCTTGGCCTGCTTCCAACTGCGCGGAGGCATCTACCGTGACGATGCTTGGGCCAGATCGCCCATTCAGCCCACTATCGTCTGCAGCACGGTGGACCAGATAGGTTCCCGTCTGCTGTTTCGAAGCTATGGCCGTTCGTTCAAGTCCTGGCCACTGCATGCGGGGCTGGCGGGCAACGACAGCCTGATCCTGCTGGACGAAGCGCACTGCGCCCAGCCTTTCATGGAAACCCTGAATGCCGTAGCGAAGTATCGGCAATGGGCGGAATCGCCGCTGCCTTCTCCTTTCAGGCTGGTTATCATGAGCGCAACGCCCCCAGAGAGCGTCGTCGATTGTTTCCCTGACAACGAAACGCTGCAGGCAAACCGCGAACATCCAGTGCTTGGCCTGCGTATCCGCGCGCGCAAGCCCTGTCGGCTGGAAGTGGCCGACAAGGCACAGGGCAAGAACGCTTTGCCGGAACTTGCCAAATTCCTGGTCCGACAGGCGGAGTCCCTGGCCGGGGATACGCCCAAGGCGGTGGCCATTCTGGTCAACCGCGTCGCCACCGCGCGCGAAGTGCACCGTCTGTTGGCAAGCAAAGGCTACGAAACGGCATTGCTGACAGGGCGCATGCGCCCGTTGGACAGGGACGATACCGTTTCGCAGTGGCTGGCGCGTCTCTCGGCCGAGCGGTCGTCGCAGCGTAGACTGGAAAGGTCCGTGTTCATCGTTGCCACGCAGACGCTGGAGGTAGGGGCGAACCTGGACTTTGACGCGATGGTGAGCGAGTGCGCCAGCCTCGATGCCTTGCGCCAGCGTTTCGGACGCCTGAACCGCATGGGGCGGGAGATCGAAGCGAAGGGCGTCATCGTCATCCGTGCCGACCAGGCAAAGGGGAATACGGCCCCGGACCCTGTCTATGGCACGGCACTTGCCGCGACCTGGGCATGGCTCAAAGCCCAACAGGACGAAGACGGACTGGTGGACATGGGGATCGAAGCCCTTACCGAGCGCTTGCCTGAAGATCTCTCGCCGTACTCCGTCCAGCCATCCCACGCGCCGGTCATGCTGCCGGCGCACGTGGATGCGCTGGTGCAGACCTCCCCGGTACCATGTCCAAGTCCTGACGTGGCGCTGTTCCTGCATGGTCCCCAGGCCGGGCCCGCGGATGTGCAGGTATGCTGGCGTGCCGACCTGGATGTGGACCAGAAGTTTGAAACCGATGCGCAACGCGAGGCCGCCTGGATCGATGCCGTTGCCCTTTGTCCACCCGCGGCCGGAGAGCTCATGCCGGTTCCATTTGCCACCTTCCGCCGTTGGCTAGCCGGCGAGGAAGACTTGGCTGATGGCGGTGACGTGGAGGGCGTTGACACGGGCGGAGAGGTGACCGAAGGCATGCAGAAACGGCTGGTGTTGCGCTGGCTGGGACGGGAGGATGCACAGCTCGTCACCGATCCCGACGATATCCGGCCCGGCGACGTGGTGGTCATTCCGGCCCAATTGGAAGGTTGGGCGACTTTCGGCCATATCCCTCCGGGAGCGATGGTCGATCTTGGAGACCGCGCCCACCGCATGGCGCGTGCGCAGGCGGTATTGCGACTTACGCCGAATATTTTGAACAAATGGCCCGATACGCCTGTCCGTGAACGGTTACGCGCCCTGCTGGAGAATGTGGAGGAACGGTTGGAGCAGGATGTCGAGGCCGTGGCCGCCGAGTTGAAGGACGCTCTGACGGCCCTGAGCGAGGACGAAGCCGCACCGGATTGGTTGCGTGAAATCGCCGGCCATCTCGCACGGGAACGACGCCTGGAGCAGGGACTGTCTCTTCATCCCTGCGGCGGACTGGTGGTGAAGGGAACAGGCCGTCTGGCAGGAAAATCCTACATGGCTACGGGCTTCAGCGGGGAGGATGATGCCACCGCCTCCGGCACGGTGCGCGTGCCGCTTGTCAGGCATCTGGAGGGCGTAGCGGAATTCGCCCGTCGCTATGCGAAGCACCTGCCGCGATCCATTGCCGAGGACATCCAGCTAGCCGCCCTGTGCCACGATCTCGGCAAAGCCGATCCTCGCTTTCAGGCGCTGTTACATGGCGGCAATCCCTGGGTTCGGAGCGAACTGCTGGCGAAATCCGGAAACATACCGCAAGACAGGAACGCGTATCACCGCGCTCTGGCAAGCTCCGGTTATCCGCGAGGTGGACGGCATGAGCTGCTGTCGGTGCGTTTGCTGGAGAGCCATCCCGATCTGCTCGCGCGCGCCCATGACAAGGACCTGGTGTTGCACCTCATTGCAAGCCACCATGGTTATTGCCGACCGTTTGCACCGGTGGTGGAAGACCCTGCGCCACAGGAGGTGAGGCTGGAATTCCAGGGCGCCACGCTTGCAGCTTCGAGCCGGTCCGGGCTGGAACGGCTGGACAGCGGAGTGGCGGAGCGATTCTGGCGATTGGTGCGCCGCTATGGCTGGTGGGGACTGGCCTGGCTGGAGGCCACTCTGATGCTGGCGGATCACCGTTGCAGCGAGTGGGAAGAAAAAGCACAGGAAGGGGTAGGGCGGAATGAGCGAAAAGCAGCTATTGCTTAAAGGGTTGGATGGCGGTAATCCGCTGGCATTCCTGGCGGCGCTGGGGACGTTGCAGGCCGTTTCCTTGACATGGCTGGACAGGACGCCGCGTTTGCACTGGGAGGTGGCTGGCGGAGCATACCGTCCTGTCCTGACGGGAATGGGCGACAAGAACGAGGATGATCTGCTTGCAGCCTTGCTGGAACAGATTACAGCGCTCAAGGATAACCCGGCTTTCGCATTTGCCGACGACTTAGCCGTCGCACAGGATGTTTTTCGTCGCATAGCAGTCCAGGCTTATGTGGAGTGCGCGTTCAGGAAACGCCACACTTGCGATTTCATCGCAGCGTTCGGTTGTGACGCGTTGGCCGATGCCAAAAACAGGGGTATCCTGGATACTGCGTTACGCACGATGAGTGGTGCTGGACATCAGCATTTTCTCGGCTTTATGCGTACGCTGATGATAAGTACCTCCGTGGAGCACCTGCGGTCCTGCCTGTTTGATAAGTGGAATTACAATGATCCAGGACCCAGCATGCGCTGGGATCCGATGGATGACCGCCGTTATGCATTACGCTGGAAAGAACCATCAGGCGACCCTATTCGCACAGTTCGCGGCGCCAACTGTTTGGCAATAATCGGTCTGACACTGCTCCCAACGCAACCTGTTGGGGATGCGTTGGAGACAACCGGCTTCACTCAAATCCCCCGCAAAGGGACTTTCTGGACCTGGCCTATCTGGGGTAATCCAGCGTCTGTGGATGTGGCTCGTTCCCTGCTTGCGCTGCGTGAATTGCAGGAGAAAACCCCGCCTCGCCATCGGTTAAGCGCGTTGGGTGTCATCGAGGTGTTCAGAAGCCAGCGTATCACGCAGGGCAAGTACCGAAACTTTACGACGGCGGTTCCAGTTTGAACAGGATTGCAGTTTTTACGCGATCTGGGAGATGAAATCACGAAGAGGCATTTATTGAGAAACAGACGGGGTGCTTAAGGTTGCCCTCGACAGTAGCATACCGGTGTGCTAAATCGGCAAGCGACTATGAGCATGTTACTGCCACTGCGGCGTTGAATGAGTCTAAATGGGCGTAAGCGTTCCGGATGGTTCAGTTCCATAGTGCTGCACAAGCCGGTGTGGATATTACCTAGAGTCATCCATACGGTGTGGTGGCGAATATATTGAGATTGGCGCTGACCCGACGTAGCTTTATGTCGAATCCATAATCTGGCGTGACAGGATTTTGCGCTAGCAGCGAACAAACCGAGCGCAGCAGTTCTTTTACAACTTGGAATAATTTCGTTTCCGTGGCGGGTGACCAGCAAGGCCCGCCACGGCCTCATTACGGTCAGCTCCTTCTGCTGAGATGGGCGTCCGTTGGCGTTGTCCGATAAGCGATGTATCCTCTTTATGGCATTTGTGGTGGAGTTGGGCAACGTCTATGGATGATACAAGCCAACAGGAACTACCTCTTCCATTCCCGGAGCTGTCAGGTGATCTGCCACTGCTGCCTGCGCGCATGGTCAATGAGTACGAGTACTGTCCCCGGCTGGCGTATCTCGAATGGGTGCAGGGTGAATGGGCCGATTCCAGTGATACCGTAGAAGGGCGTTATCGGCATAGACGGGTGGACAAAAAGGCAGGAACATTGCCTGATCCTGAATCCGTCGAGCAGGGCGAACGCATTCATGCCCGGTCCATCACGCTCTCGTCGAACCGGCTGGGTCTCATCGCGAAGCTCGATCTCATCGAGGGCGAGGGCAACACAGTAGTCCCCGTAGACTACAAACGCGGTAAACGGCCACATGTTGCGAAGGGTGCCTACGATCCGGAACGTGTGCAGTTGTGCGTACAGGGATTGATTTTGCGGGAGCATGGCTACGAGTGTGCAGAGGGCGTGTTGTATTACGCCGAGTCGAAGGAGCGTGTGCGGGTAGCGTTCGACGATGAGTTGATCAATAAAACGTTTTCCGCGATTTCCGGGCTCCGTTTCATTGCAGCGGGTGGCCAGATGCCGCCTCCTCTGGAAGATAGCCCCAAGTGTCCGCGCTGCTCACTGGTGGAGATTTGCCTTCCCGACGAAGTCAATTATCTGCGGCGCGGGGATGGAGCGCCCCGACCGTTGACTGTCGGCATCGAAGAAGCCCTGCCGCTTTACGTGCAGACAAACAGGGCGAAGGTGGCAAAGAAGGGCGAGACGCTCGAAATCAGTGTCGAAGATCAGACTGTAGCCACGGTACGCTTGGTGGATGTGTCGCAGCTCGTGCTTCAAGGCAACGTGTATGTGACGACGCCGTGTCTTCAAGAATTGATGGTACGGGAAATTCCCATTACCTGGCTCTCATACGGTGGATGGTTCATGGGCCATTCCATAGGCACGGGGCACAAGAACGTCGAACTGCGCACGGCGCAGTACCGAGCGAGTTTTGATGATCGGATGTGTCTTCACATAGCCAAGGGACTTGTCAACGCCAAAATCCTCAACTGTCGGACCTTCCTGCGGCGGAATTGGCGTGGCGAGGACAAGCCGGCGGAACTGCTCGAAAACATGAAACAGGACGCGCGCAATGCCTTGCGGGCCGAAAGCATACAGGAATTGCTCGGTATCGAAGGTAGTGCCGCATCGCGCTATTTCGGCGTGTTCGGCCAAATGCTCAAGAAGGATACGGACCCTAGCCTTTCCTTTGACTTCACGAAGCGTAACCGACGGCCGCCAACGGACCCGGTCAATGCGCTGCTTTCGTATGCATACACTTTACTCGTGCGTACCTGGACAGTCACGCTGTCCGCGGTGGGTTTTGATCCCTATCGCGGCTTTTATCATCAGCCGCGCTACGGAAGGCCGGCCCTCGCCCTCGATCTCATGGAGCCGTTTCGCCCTCTTATAGCGGATTCGAGCGTGTTGCAGGTGATCAACAACGGTGAAGTACGGCCGAGCGATTTCATTTGTGCGGGTGGCAGTGTCGCGCTTTCGAACGAGGGAAGGAAACGTTTCATTGCGGCCTTTGAAAGGCGCCTCGGGCACGAAATCTCACACCCGGTATTTGGATACACGGTGAGTTACCGCAGGCTCCTGGAATTGCAGGCTCGCTTGTTGGGACGTTATCTTTTGGGGGACATACGCGATTATCCTAACCTCATTACCCGGTAGCGAACGATGGATGAGCGACTCTATATCGTATCTTATGACATTGCGGACGCTAAACGATGGCGAGCTGTTTTCAAGATCATGAAGGGCTATGGTGAGTGGCTGCAGTTATCTGTCTTTCAATGTCGTATGAGCCGACGCAGGCA
>Ga0265294_10003753_pt1 | contig 19243 bp, 20 predicted proteins | sample MunlanPumphouse3_FD_192504 | JGI IMG/M metagenome (GOLD analysis project Ga0265294, IMG submission 192504) | Groundwater microbial communities from a municipal landfill in Southern Ontario, Canada - Pumphouse #3 | ecosystem: Environmental > Aquatic > Deep subsurface > Groundwater | place...
CGACCACGAGGGCCGGGTTGAGCAGGAGAGGGGCGTCGTTGAGAGGTCAATAGAGCCGGAGTACGTTAATATTTTAATATTATGACTATTTCAGCCTTGACAGGACTTAATTTCAACTCTCTGAACCTCCACAAACTCTCGCAGTTCATCCGGTTCGGGTGATTCATTGACTTCAAGGTATAACGAAATTGCCTCGTCAAGTCGTCTTATTAATTCTTCATAAGTCCTTGCCTGTGTAAAACACCCTGGAAGCGAGGGAATCGAGGCATAGTAGTAACCATCCTCGTCTTTCTCTATGAGGCAATTGACTTTCATACCAATTTTATCATATTGTTTTGTGGAATAATATATCTCGTGACGTTCAGTGTTGCTGAAAAATTGGTTCTATGATCCCCACCTCACCGCAGCTCCTCAATCTTCCACCCGAGATAGTCCCGGATCACCGTGAACGCGAGCCCCGGCGGGATCGCCCCCTGCTCGGTGACGATCAGGTCGACATACTCTGCAGGCGTCACGTCGAAGGCCGGGTTCCGGACCCTGACGAAGGGAAGTTTCTCCGCCTCCTCGCGGGACAGCACCTCGGCGGGGTCCCGCTCCTCGATCTCGATCAGTTCGCCGAGGATCGTCCGCGGCGCGAACTTGTAGGTCTCGGCCGCCACGATGACGTTTGTCCGCGCCTCGTGTGCGGCATGCGCAATCTGGGCGGTCCCGATCTTGTTCACCACCGCCCCGTTCACGGATATAGCGTCGGCACCGACGATGACCAGGTCGACGTCGTTGATGAAGTAGCGGACCGCCGAGTCAACAATATAGTTTGTGCGGATCCCGGCATCGTTCAGGGTCTTGATGGTGACGAGCCCCTGGCCGCGGGGACGGACTTCCGTCGCGTAGACCTCGATCTCTTTGCCCTGTCGGTGTGCCTCGAGGATGCACGAAAGCGCCGCCTCGGAGTTGCAGTGGGTCATGAGGACGTCGCCGTCGGAGATATGGCGTGCCCCGATCGCTGCTATCCGCTCGATCGCGTGCTCTGAATGGTCGACGAACTCCGCCGCCCGGGCAAGGACAGCCTCCCGCGCAGCCTCCACGGACTCGAATGAATCGAGAGCCCGCATCACGGAGCGCACCGCGTTCGGGAGCGAGACAGCGGTCGGGCGGGTCGCGATGAGGATATCGGCCGCTTTCTGCATCTCTCGCTTGAACGTCTCAGGATCGGACGTATCGAGATTGCGGGCATGATCGGCCAGTGCCTCCACTGCTGCCCGGGCGATCCTGCCGGCGCCCCGGATCTCCATACTCTTTATGTTTGCTGCCGTCTCACTCAGTAGTACCATAGTCTTCACTGAAAGAGACGACCAGAGACTAGATAGACCTATTGACGTGAGCGTGAATGTCGGTTGCCGTTGTTTTCGATAGTGCGGGTACACTCCTGCGGACCTACCGCGTAGCACGTGATCTCCTGAATGATCAGATGCTGGCCGAGGTCGAGACAACAACCCTCGCCTTCGGGGACGAGGCACGGGTACTCGTCGTCCTCCACCTTCACTCCCGTGACGTCATCGAGGCACCGGAGGACCGGCTCCTCTCGGAGTTCTTCCTCGAACGGTCGGTTGGGTTCGGAGTGGCCTGTTCCCGGCGGGTCATCCCTGCCGAGGAGGTCGCGGAGATCCTCTACGCCGACAAACATGCCCGTGTCGGCGATATGCAGGCCTGTATCCGGCAGGTCTGGAGCTGCTGCAAGAGAGAGTCAATCGTCACCATGAACAGCGGCGTGATCCTGAATATGGACCTCTCCCGCATCGAGTTCACGGTGACGACCGGCGGAAGGCCGTTTGACGGCGCGAGAGAGGCCGTCAGCGAACTGCACCGGATGGGCGTCCCCGCCTACATAGCGTCCGGCGACCGCGTCACGAAGCTCGAACGGATGGGTGACTACCTCGGTATCCCCCGGGAGAGGGTCTACGGCGTCGCGACCCCCTCGATGAAGGCACGGATCGTGGAGGACCTCAAAGAGCAGTATGACCGGGTCGTTATGGTGGGAGATGCCATCAACGATCTGAACGCCTTCCGAAAGGCGGATCTCGCGGTGCTCACCGAACAGCAGTCCGATTGCAAACCCGATATCCTCTATACCATCGCGGACCGGGTGATCCACAACGTCAGCGAGGTACCCGGCATCGTGGCAGAACTCCTCGCGGAAACCACGGAGAGCGGGAAAAGTGCAACAATATAAACCCTAATATGTTCTCACGAGAAGATTAGATTAACGAGGAGCTCAAGATGACCCCACTTATTACGGTAAAGGACCTCTGCATGGAGTTCAACGGGACCGTTGTGCTCAACAATATAAATTTCGAGGTGGCAGAAGGAGAGACGGTCGGCATCATCGGGAGAAGCGGGGCCGGCAAGACAGTTCTTATGCATCTCATGCGGGGTGTGGACCAGCCCCCGACACGAGGCTCGATCATCTATCATCTCACCGCCTGCGATGCGTGCGACTACATCGGTGTCCCGAGCGAGGCGGGGAAGCCGTGTCCCGCCTGCGGTGGTGATCTCAAGCCGGTGGATCTCGACTTCTGGGCGGAAGAGAGCGCGGGGATGAAACGGCGGATCATGCGGAGGACCGCCATCATGTTCCAGCGGACCTTTGCCCTCTACGGCGACGACCGGGTGATCGAGAACATCCTGCGGGCGCTCGACGACATCGGCTACCCGGCGGAGAAGGCGGTCAACAGGGCAGCCGACCTGATCGACCAGGTCAGGCTCTCCCACCGGATGATGCACATCGCCCGTGACCTCTCCGGCGGCGAGAAGCAGCGGGTGGTGCTCGCCCGGCAGCTCGCCAAGAACCCGTTCATGCTCTTTGCGGACGAACCGACCGGGACGCTCGATCCGGAGACCGCCACGCTCGTGCACCGGATGCTCATCGAGAGTGCAGAGGCGAACGATATGGCGATGGTGGTCACGTCGCACTTCTCTAACGTCATCGAGGACGTTGTCGACCGGGCCATCCTCCTTGAGAACGGTGAGATCAAGGTGATTGGAGCGCCGGGGGAAGTCATCCGGCGATTCATGGAGAACTACAGCGACACCGAGCAGCACGAGGTTGCAGAGGTCGGTGAGAAGATCATTGTCGCCCGGGACGTGATCAAGCGTTACCTCTCGGTCGACCGGGGCGTGGTCCGGGCGGTCAACGGGGTCTCCTTTGAGGTCGCCGAGCAGGAGATCTTCGGGATCATCGGCAAGAGCGGTGCAGGTAAGACAACCCTCTCGCGAATCATATCCGGGATCCTTGAGCCCACCAGCGGCGAGATGAACATACGGATCGGGGAGGAGTGGATCGATATGACCAAACCCGGGATCGAGAACCGGGGTCGGGCGAAAGGCTACATCGGCCTCCTCCACCAGGAGTACGACCTCTACCCGCACAGGACGGTGCTTGACAACCTCACCGATGCTATCGGCCTTGAGTTCCCCAAAGAACTGGCGATGAGGAAAGCGGTCATCACCCTCGGGATGGCCGGGTTCACCCCTGAAAAGAGCCAGGAGATCCTGGACCGTTACCCGTCCCAGCTCTCCGAGGGCGAGAAGCACCGGGTGGCGCTTGCCCAGGTTCTCATCCGCGAGCCCCTGATCGTCGTCCTCGACGAGCCGACCGGCACGATGGATCCCATCACGAAGATCGACGTGAAGCACTCGATCCTCCACTCCCGCGAGGAGATGGATGAAACGTTCATCGTGGTTTCACACGACATGGAGTTCGTACGCGATATCTGCGACCGGGTCGCTCTCATGCGGGGCGGCAAGATCATCAAGATGGGCCCGACCGAGGAGGTACTTGCTCACCTCACTGAGGACGAACGGCGCGTGATGGGGGCAGGGACCCCCTGAGGTGTGAAAGATGGAGATTCACCTGGACGGAGAACGTGTAGAAGTCCCGGCAGGTGCCCGGCTCGGGGATCTCCTCCCCGGACGAGACGAACGGTGCAGCGTTGCCGTCATCCGCCTGGGTGTTGAGGAGGGTGCTACGGAGTCGCAGGAGGTCAGGTTCGCCACCCCGGCCGGCGATATGGTTGTTGAGACGGCGGAGTCGGCGGTGGTCTCCCGGCCGGGCCTGGTCGAACACCTTCGCCTGCACTGGCAGGACCGCTACGCCGCCGCTTTTGGGCCGTTCGAGTCGGCTATCAAGCCAGCCCGAGAGCCGGGGCGGTATGAGCGCGGCGATGTGGTCCTCGGGTGCGGCGGTTACGACCCGTCCCGGTCCTACCTGATCTTCGTGCGCATGCGGCATACCGCCGATTACGGTGCTCCGGCGGGCGGCGGCGTCATCGGCAGGGTCGTCACCGGCCGGGGACTGGTCGACCGTATCAGCGATGGCGACCGGATCGTCGAGGTCGAGAGAATATTCAGGCGTGCCGACCAGTCGCAGGCGGTCATCACCCGCGATGCAGAGTTCCCGCTCGAGGACGAGATGCAGGTCATCTCCTACGTGAAGGCAGAGGTGCAGGGCACCGAAAACGGCGGAATCGATACCGGGACCGCCCGGAGCGTCGAGCACTTCCTCCTCTCCGTCCAGAACGGCAGGTTCCCGGTGGACCGTGCGAGCAGCACCTACATCGCCGATACGCACCTGGTCCCGACGAAGGTCCCGGCGGAGTTCTCCGGGCCCCGGCTCGAGGGGACCATCACAGTCAGGACTGCCGGAAAATCCTCCGGAGCAGTCTACATCTACACGCAGGGTGTATCGGCAAGCCCGGTACATACCGTCGTCGGCCGGGTCGTCCACGGGCTTGAACTCGTCCGGTTTGCCGGTGAGGGCGACCTCCTCGCCATCCAGGCCGAGCCGGAACGGTTTGACCTTGTCGGCCTCAACCTTGCGGAGGCACGAGAGGTCGCCCTCCGGCGGGGGATCGCCTTCACCGCCGATGCGGAAGAAGGCAACCGCGCCGTGGTCGGGCAGACCCCGACAACGACACTCGAGGTGCTGGCCGCAGGTAAGGTCAACGTCGTAACGGAGCTCTCCGCCAACGTCATCAATATCACCCTCGACGAGGCTGCTGCACCCCGGTCGGTCACGATCTTCCGTGAAGTGACCGGGCTCAAGCACCATGCCGTCGGGAAGATGCCGCTCTCCTTCAAGTTCGAGGACGTCTTCCTCTTCAAGCCAAGGATCGGGAAGGGCGTCGGCATCATCCCGGAGAACACTCCCACAGGGGAGGTACCGGCGTTCACCCTTGCGATGACGAACGATTCCCGGCGGGGTGCCGGCATGGTCGGATTCCGGACGACAGCCAACGCCGAGTTCGGCCCGACCTCCGAGCCGCTCACGGGTACGAACGTCATCGGGAAGGTGCTCGATCCGGGAGACCTGTCGGGTATGCAGGAAGGGAAAGCAGTGTACATAAGGGAGGTGAGGTGATGGCCGAGTACGTCCCGAAGTACGTGGGCACGGTGACCAAGTATGTCTTCGTCGAGTCACCGATGATGACCCCGGGCGAGCTCGCGCTCAGGGCCTACGAGGCGTCTGAGGGCGTCCTGATCAAGGAGACCTGTTTCGGGCTGCAGGTGACGGGTGAACCGGCGGCGGTCGACCGCCTCATCGAAGAGATCCGTTCCTTCGACCCCACCCACATCTTCATCAAGGACCGTGGGTTCCCACCCGGCGACCCGCGGCGGTGCCGGGCGAACCTCGGCGGAGCAAGACCGGGCTACCTCGGTCACGAGCGCGAGTTCCGCATCCTCCGCTACATCACCCACGGCCTCGAGGAGCTCGACCGGCGGGGCGAGGAGGCGGAGGTGCCGGAAGAGGCACCCAAACGCGAGAAGAAACCCATGCTGGATATCAAACGATTACAAGAACTGATAGAGACAGAGGAGCCCTGAAGAGAATGGCAAAGGTGTTTATTTACCCTGCAACGAGCCTCATCCTCTCCGACCTGGTGGCCCGGTTCGGACACAAACCGCTTGGCGCAGCCCTCGGCATCCGGGAGCGGATACAGACCGGCGGGGTCGACTCGCCACCCCTGCAGATCACGCCCGAAGAGCCCAAGCGCGGCCTGAAATACGCAGCCGTCGAGGTGCCCTCAGGCGTCCGGGGCAGGATGGCGATCTACGGCCCGCTCATCGAGGAGGCCGAGGCCGCGATCATCGTCACCGAGGCCGACCTTGCGTTTGGGTGCATGGGATGCGCCCGCACCGATGAGTTGATCCTCTTCTCCCTGCGCCAGAGCGGCATCCCGATCCTGGAACTGAAATACCCGACGAATGAGGAGGAGGGCATAGAGTTTGTCGCCGCCGTCAGGAAGTTCCTCGCAGGCCTCCCAAAGGAGGGTGAAGCGTGAAGAAAGTGCGAATCGCCCAGCTCACCTGTGGCGCAGAGTACAGCGGCGTCCAGAAGGAGATCTACGATGCCGCCGAGGCAGTGGGCGCCGAGGTCTTCTTCCCCGATGTGGCCCTCGCCTACGTCGAGCGAGCGGTCGATGAGTTCGGGCTGGATGTCAAGAGCGCCGACTTAAAACTGATGATAGCACGGGCCATGGCCCTGGTGGAGGGGAAGGTGGAGGCGGACGGGGTCTTCATCGGGACCTGCTTCCGCTGCGCCGAGGCGGCGATCGTCAGAAACGAACTCCGCCGGTACATCCCCGAAAACTCGAAGCTCCCGGTGGTAAGTTACTCCTTCACCGAGCGGACGACCGCAGGCACCCTCCTCACGAGGATGGAGGCCCTGACCACCATCGCCCGCCGGAGAGCGCTCCTCGCCCGCGAGGAGCAGACCGGGATCACGATGGGCGTCGACTCGGGGTCGAGCACCACGAAGGCGGTCGTGATGAAGGACAACCAGATCGTCGGCACCGGGTGGCACCCGACGACCGAGGTGCTCAAGAGCGCCGAGAGCGCGATTGCGGACGCGCTCGAGATGGCAGGGCTCACCCTTGAGGATATCCAGGCTATCGGGACCACCGGGTACGGACGGTTCCTGATCGGGAAGCATCTCGGGGCCGCCCTGATCCAGGAGGAACTGACGGTGAACTCGAAGGGCGCCGTCTACCTTGCCGACCACCAGCGGGGCCCCTCGACCGTCATCGACATCGGCGGCATGGACAACAAGGCGATCAGCGTCATCGACGGTATCCCGGGCACCTTCACGATGGGCGGGATCTGCGCCGGTGCGAGTGGCCGGTTCCTGGAGATGACCGCGAAGCGTCTCGGGGTGGATATCACGGAGCTCGGTCCCCTTGCCATGAGGGGCATGGGGAAGAACGTCCCGATGAACAGTTACTGCATCGTCTTCGGGACGCAGAGCCTGGTGAACGCGCTTGCGGCCGGCTCCTCTCCGGAAGACGTGGCAGCCGCGGCCTGTCACAGCGTCGCTGAACAGGTCTTTGAACAGCAGTTGCAGGAGATCGATATCAGGGAGCCGGTGATCATGGTGGGCGGCACCTCACTGATCGAAGGGTTGGTCCATGCGATGGGCCAACTCCTGCAGACCGAGATCGTCGTCCCGCCCTACTCGCAGTACATTGGCGCGGTCGGATCTGCCCTGCTTGCGTCCGGATTCGTCAAGGGAGAGTAGATGCCTCCGTTGAACTACTTCGTGGTCGAGTCACCCGATGCGACCGGGAAAGAGGCCTATGAGCGGATAGCGGCCGATGTCCTCCAGGACCTCGACCTGATCAAGGTGATCGACAGGCTGCACATCTACGTCGATCCGAAGGTGCCGATCTTCATCGCCGCCGGGGTGCTCCGCCATATGCCGCGGGCTATTCGCGTCAGCGATTTTGCAAACATCAACCCCGGCGAGAAGGAACTCGTGCTCGATATCGGCGACGAGACCTACCTTGCGCCCCTGCTCCAGAAACTCTGGGCCCGCTTCGGCAAAGAGAATGTCGAGCAGCCCGACCGGTTCACCGTCGTTCTCCCGGCGGGGGTTGCCGGAGAGGAGGGCCTTGAACAGATGGTGGTGGCCGACCCGAGCGAGACGCTCCATAAGGACGTCATCTACGCCCTGCAGTACATCGCTCCTGAGGGGTTCAAGGTCCGCCGCCAGTATATCCGGGACGAGAAGTTTTACTACGTGGCAAGTGAGGATACCCTGGAAGGCAACATCGTGGAGACGATGGTCGCGCCGATCTTCGAGAAGATGGGGGTGACACTGTGACGACACTGGTTCCGGTGACGTACAAGGGAGGCGTCTACCGGCACGACGAGATCATGGACCTGATCGACGACCTCGGGGGCTACATCGTGCAGAAACACGTCATGGCCCAGGACGTCGTGCTCCAGTCGTTCGTGCCGCGGGACGATATCGACCTGATCCGGGAGATCGCAAAACCGCTTGCCGGCGAGGTGACCGAAGCGCCCCTCGTCGGGACCGAGATCGCCGTGGTCAGCCCGAGCCTGGAGATCCATCACCTCCCGCACACCGCCTGCGACATCGCCGAGTACCTCCGGAGCGCGGGCGCGAAGACCAACATGGTCGGGCTTGCCAGAGGGTTTGGGAAGCGGATCGCAAACCTCAACGACGAGGAACGGGACATCATCAACGAGCACGATCTGGCCGTTTACGCGCTCGGGAACTTTGAGGAGTGTATCCAGCAGAAGTTCCCGGTGCTCCGGCAGGGGGTCCACGTCCCGATCGTGGTGACCGGCGCCCCGGACCGCGAGACCCTTGTCCGGATCATCGACCCGCCCGTTGAGGGTTACGTCGGCGGGGTGGGGAGGATCATGCACCGGTTCAAGCGCCCCGAGGAGCTCGCGAAACTCGACGAACTGGTGGATGAGATCTCCCGCACCCTGGATGCCCGGCGTGACGCCCTTGCACGCGACCCACTCTCTATCTTTCCGCCTCGCCTGATGGCGATCATCGAAGAGCGGATCCATGAGGTCAGTATGCTGACACACCCGACGCCGGTGACCGCCCAGATGGAGGGCCTCCGGGTGAAACTCCCCTACGACCCGTACGCCCCGGCAGTCCGGTCGCTTGAGATCGCCGACGGGGTCACTGTGGGGGATGTCGCCGACGTCACGCCGTCGCGGATGCGCAATTACATATTGATACGGATTAAACCATTCTCGGAGACCAGGATATTGGTGTAGCGATGGATTTTGAGAAGGTACTTGCAAGGGTTGCGGAGCGGGGATCGAATGCCATAGCGGAGGAACTCCTCCGGGATATCGAGGCTGAGTATGGCAGGGTCCCCCTGATTTTTGAGCGGATGTCCGAGCGGCCCGAGATCCTCATCTCGCACCTGCTGTATAAGGGCGCCGTCACCGAGACGAGCCAGCTCGAGCCGAAGGTGATCGAGCTGATCAGCCTCGCAGTGGGCGCCGCGCTGAAGTGCAGCCACTGCGTTGAGTACCATATGCAATCGGCGATAGCGAAGGGCGCAACCCGGGCCGAGATCCTGGAAGTGATCCTGATCGCAGGGATGCTCGCGAACTCTGCGGTCCTCGCGGATGCCTACCGGGTGGTGGACGGTTCGGGCCCCTGCCCCTCCTGCGACATCAATGGGACAGGTCTCAACAAGACCTGTTCTGACGAGTGACCTGCCTCAGGTTTCCGGAGCATGTGCGGTATTGCGGGGCAGTTTGTCCTGAATGGAGAGGAGGCGGATGCGGGCCTCGTCGGGGCCATGGCGGAGCGGCTCCGCCACCGGGGTCCCGACGGTGAGGGGCGGTACTTCTCCGGCCCGGTCGGCCTTGCTCACCGCCGCCTGGCGATCATCGACCTCTCTGAAGAAGGGCGGCAGCCCATGGAGAGCGAGGACGGGTCGTTTCAGATCGTCTTCAACGGCGAGATATACAACTACCGCGAGCTCCGGGAGGAACTCTCCGCCGCGGGTCATCGCTTCGCCTCTGCAACCGATACGGAGGTGATCCTGCACGCCTACGAGGAGTGGGGGCGGGACTGCCTTGCCCGGTTCAATGGGATGTGGGCGTTCGCCCTCTGGGACGGGCGGCGCCGCGAACTCTTCTGCGCCCGGGACCGCCTGGGCGTCAAGCCGTTCTACTACACCATCGCCGGGGGGTCGTTCCTTTTTGCATCGGAGATCAAGGCGCTCCGGGCGCATCCTGAGGTAGGGATGAGGCCAAACGACCGGATGTTCATGACGTTTCTTGCCTGGGGGGTTGCGGACCATACCCCCGAGACGATGTACGACGGCGTCTTCCAGGTCCCACCGGCCCACTCGCTCGTCGTCTCGAAGGAGGGTGTCGGAGAACCGGAGCGTTACTGGGACGTCGTGATGAACGGTGCCTCGCGGGGGGCTGGCGACGACGAGGCCGCCCGCCGGGTCCATGACCTCCTGACCGACGCGGTCCGGCTCAGGCTCAGGAGCGATGTCCCGGTCGGCACCTGCCTCTCGGGCGGCATCGACTCCTCGACGGTCACCGCCCTGATCAACGTTCTCCTCCGGGAGGAGGGTCCGGAGAGCGTCGGCGAGCGACAGAAGACGTTCTCAGTCTGCTTTGACGATCCCCGATTCGACGAGAGCAAGCATATCGATACGGTGGTTGCGGCGACGGGGGTCGCGAGTCACCGGACCACCCCCGACACAAAGGGACTCTGGGAGGATATCGGGAGGCTTCTTTCCATGCAGGACGAACCGTTTGCGTCCCTCTCGATCTATGCACAGTACTGCGTGATGCGGCTTGCCGGAGACGAGGTGAAGGTGGTCCTCGACGGGCAGGGTGCCGACGAGCAGCTCGGGGGCTACATCGCCTACCAGGCGCCCTACATCCGCGGCCTCCTCCGGCGCCGGGAGTTCCTTGCGGCCCTCCGGGAGGGCATCGGGAGCGCAAGGCATCATGGGTCCTTCTTCTCGTGGGCTGCCCGGCAGTCCCGGGTCCGGTCAAAGCGCCGGGGGCTCCTCCGGGGTGACGCGCCAGCGGTTCTCCGGTACGCGGGATCGCTTGATGAGGTGCTGAAACGGGAGGTCACCGCCTCGAACCTCCCCCTCCTGCTGCACTGGGAGGACCGGAACTCGATGGCCTTCTCGATCGAGGCCCGGGTCCCGTTCCTTGACTACCGGCTGGTGGAGTACCTTGCAGGGCTCCCGCTCGACCAGAAGGTCCGCGGCGGCGTCACGAAGTATGTCCTCCGGCGGGCGATCCGGGGGCTGGTCCCCGAGGCTATCCGGTGCCGGATGGACAAGATGGGTTTCGTCACCCCCGAAGAGGCCTGGATGAAAGACGAACTCGCGCCCGAGATCCTCGCTCTCTTCTCCTCGCCGGAGTTTTCCCGGCGCACCTACTGGGATGCGGATCAGGTGCTCCGGAACTACCGGGCGTTCCTCGACGGGAAGAGTGCGTACTCCACCGAGTTCTGGCGGATAGCCTGTGCTGAGTTGTGGCTCCGACAATTCGACTGAACAACGGCCCCCATCACTCTTCCTCTTCAGGGCAGACCCCTCCCTTCTTCCGGAGCCTTCTTCCCGCATATACCGCGAGCAGGACCGAGAGGACGCCGGTGACGAAGATGCCGTCGAATATCCCTGCCCCCCCTATGGAGAGGACGGTCGCCTGGCCCCCGGTGAGCGCTGCAAGGACGCCCGGGTTTACGAGGTTGAAGATGTCGGCGCCGAGCAGGGTACCCATGGTCCCGCCCGCGTAGGCGAGTCCGGGCGCGGTCTGGCAACCGCGAGCGAGGAGGAGTCCTGTGGTGGCGCCTGCGAGGGGTGCGATATAGACCGGCATGGTGATCCCGAGGCCGGGGACCGGCGTTGCGAAGACGTAGGCGACGAGGGAGACGGCGGCGACGGCGACGAGGGTCTTGTAGCGCGAGACCCTGCCTCCGGCTACCATTGCGGCGGTCACGAAGATCGGGATGACGGCACCGCCGATGTTGACCGCGATGACGGCATCTCCCACGGGTATGAGCGGTATATCGATCAGGCTGCCGAGGAGCGCCCCTGCGGTCACGAGCATCGCCTGGTAGAACCGGAGCCCGATCGATTCAAAGACCCCTTCCGTGACGAGGAGCAGGTTGAATATGGCCAGGACCGGTATCAGGACGGCTAAAGCGATGAAGATATGCTCCGGGCTGAACGGAAGCGGCAGAATCGCGATAGTCGGGAGTTCGGTCTCCATAGGCCAGGCATACTGGACGGGTCATCCCATATAGGTTGATGGCCTCGAACAGGCCGGTGGTATTCAGCGGAGTAGACCCATCTCAAGGCTTTGAACCGGGACCTGTGAGGTGATGACGACGTCGTTCTACTTCACCCAACCTGGTTGCTATTCCTGAGTGCGGGCTTATGCCTGCACCCCTACGCTAAAAAATACATTTTATACGAAACAGAAACCTTAATTGACGCATTTTATATCCATTTCTAAATAGATATATTCATATGGTGGTAACAAAAAATATTGTAAACCAATAGTTTCTTCCTTGAATTGGATAATAGGCGTCTGACTATGCATCTCCTCGAGATATCGTGGATAATAGTGCATATCAAGGAATGTCGGGCACGTATATCGGGGCTATGGGCGATTGAAGATGATCTTGTTCTATCTGACTGGCCGTATCTGTGCGGAGGGGCATGGCTGCCTTTACTGTTGAGGATCTCATCCTGCACCTGGAACGGCTTCAGGCACGAGGCCCGATTCCGTTCACTGTGAAGAGCGGAGAGGTTCTGGGTGTCCTCTGCACCTGCGGCCAGAGCCGACACATCCTGGTCTCCATCCTCATGACGATCCTCTACCCCGTTCCCGGGTTTGCCGAGCATTCGCCTCTTGCAATCCTCGGGAATCTCGGGGACGTGCGCCGGAGCATGGGTATCGTCCTCCGGGAGCCGGTGCTTGATCCTGCGTTGACCGGCAAGGAGAACCTGGACTTTCACGCACGGTTGCAGGGGCTGGGTGAGCGGGCCCGGGACCGGAGAACTTCTGCTATCATAGACCTCTTCGGGCTCACCGAGAACGTTGGTGCTACGGTTGAGACCTACACCCCGTCTCTGGTGCAGCGCCTTGAGATCGCCCGGGCGTACCTTGGACATCCGCGCATCCTCTTCCTCGCCGGGCCGACGGAGGGGCTGGACGAATCCGGTCGCCGCGAGATCTGGGACCTGCTCCGACGGTTGAACCGCGAAAGGAGGGTGACGATCGTCTTTACGACCGACGACCTGGAAGAAGCGGCGGCGATCTGCAACCGGGTTGCGGTGGTGGACGGCGGGGAGGTTGTTGCCCTGGACACCGCGGAGACCTTCCGTGCAATCATGGCTGTCAGGGATGCCCCGCTCAGGTTCGATGACACCGCCTAGGTCTCGGGGCTTTGCCCCGGTGATTGAAAGCCAGGTATAGACGATCCGGTGGATCAAAATCTATTTACACTTGCGGCCGTGACATGGATACATGAGCAATCTCCGTTCTCCGCTTACATCGTTATTCATCGCCGGGAGCACTATTGCGGCCGTGTTGATCAGTGGATGCGTTGGAGGCGACCCCGCTTCGGAAGGCCGGATCAACCGGATCATATCTCCGGTTGAAGCGTCCGCCCTGATCGAAGAGATGAAACAGGATCTGAAATTTGTCATCATCGATGTCCGGAGGCCGGATGAGTATGCCGGTGGGCATATCCCGAACGCAATCAACATCAACTCGGCGCAGATCTCCGAGCGCCTTGAAAGCCTTAACCCGGACGGAACCTACCTTCTCTGTTGCCAGCGAGGAGGGCGGAGCGCCGGTGCCCGTGAGGTGATGGAGGAGAGCGGGTTCCACGATGTTTATGAGGTCGAAGGAGGCATGAGCGCCTGGCAGGCTGCCGGGCTCCCGGTGGTCAGGGATTGACCCCCTCTGGTCCTCACCCATCGCTTTTTTTATGTAAGTGACGCCTTCGGGCTCTTCCTCCCCGGTATTTACCACGACGGTGCAGGAGAGCCGGTCGAAGAACCTCTGTTTTGACCGCGGCATGGGAGGCCGCCTGATCAGGCAGTCGAAGAAGAGGAGAAACACTTCCCCGAAAACCCGATTGCAGCGGTACCATAGCGATATCTTCTCCGGTGGGGCCGGTGACCCTGATACTCTATGCCATCTTGCCGATGGACTGACCCATAACCCTTGAGCAGCGTCCAGTAGAGAAAGAACCGTGGAGAGGCTGAGCCTGGTGGAGGCCGACCGGGTTTACGTTCTTGGACATGCCGGTGAGGCGTTTGCAGGGGGTGTAACGGGACTGAGGTCTTCTGCCCATACGCGACATTGCCGCCTCAGGCCTCAAAAAAAGGATGCTTTATCCGATATAGCTGAGTTCTTCCCGGCCCCGGGCTTCTTCGGCTTCCTGGATATTGGCGATCATCTGCTCCATATCCGCGGCCCGCTGCTGCAGGGAGGTGTGGTCGATCTCGATCCCCACCAGGTGCGAGAGAACGGTGAGGAGACTGTCGGCGCTCTTCGGGTCGACGATGTAGCCGCTCGTCTCGCCCATCAGGCAGACCCCCTCGATCCCCCGCTGCTCGCCGAGACCGAGCAGGAGCCCTGACGCCCCCACGATCATCCCGCCGCTTCCGGCGTTCTCAAACGATCCCCCGGCCGCCTCTACCTCCGGCCGGAGGTCTATCATGTTGACAGAACAGAGCACTCTTGGGTTCTCGACCAGGTGGCCGACGCCGTAGCCCCCGAGTGCATAAATCCGCTGGACACCAAGGTTCTCGGCGATGTCAAGATAACTCTCAGTGAGGATGTAATGTCCTTCTGCTGAGGTGCTCTGGAAGTCGCCTACGAGAAAGAGGACTGCCCTCCCGTCTCTCTCGCAGCGATAGATCTCGTTCTTGACCAGGTGGGTGACGCCCTGCTCGTCGACGAGCACCTGCGGAGGGAAGTGGATCGAGGAGATCTCGCCTATCTTCTCGGCTTCGAGTTCGTGGATCAGGTGGTCGGCGACAAGTTTTCCGACGTGCCCGATGCCGGGCAGGCCCTCGATAAGGATCGGGGCATCGATATTCTCGTCCCTTGAAAATCTCACTCTGGCGTGTTCCATCTGCGTACTGCCCTCCTGTAATTGCCATATCTATCCTGCGGGGAAAAACGGGCCGGATGGGCCGGTCGTGTCGTCTGGCCGCAGATCGGGCAGACCGAAGAGAGTGTATATCTTCGGTCGTGCAGGCAGCGGCGAATGCGATTACTCATGTAGTCTTATCCGGCTTTCTGCTTCCGGACGAACTTGCCGGAACCGCCTGCCCGCTCAACCACACCGACGGCGGCACTTGCCGCCTTCTCGATCGCCTTCTCCGCTTCTTTATAATCGGGTGCAGTCACTTTTATCCGGTATCTTGGGGCTCCAACGTAGATCAGGTCGATCTCCACGTCGTCAACCTTCGGCTGCGCACTCCGGAGCGCCCGGCGAATCACGTTGACGCCGTCGGGCCGGGCCGATGTCAGGACGAGATGCCCTGTGATGGTCACCTTTGAAACCTTCACGTTCTCGTGCGCTATGGTGATAAGCGATTTCCTGACTGGTTCATCGAGTTTCAGCCTTTCTGCCGCCTCACCGCCGGTGGTGACGATATCCTCGAAGGCCGGGTACAGCAGGCCGTATTCGTGATATATGGCCTCTTCAATGACCTTCTGGTCTACTCCCGTTGCTTCAGATGCGAATCCGACCCATTTCGCGGCCTTCTGCTCGCTCTTCCACTCGTGAACCTTCTCGCGCCGCTGGTGCTCGTTTACGTCTTTTAACGAGAGGTCAATGTGGCCGCGGTCAGGGTCCACATTCAGGACTTTACAGACGACCTTCTGTCCTTCTCGTACGTAGTCCCTGATGTGCTTAATCCAGCCCCGCGCTATCTCGGATATCGGTATGAGCCCTCTTCGCCCGTCGTACTCATCCAGGGTCACAAACGCTGCAAAATCTTTGACGTCGGCGACCGTGCAGACGACGAGTTCTCCTTCTTCGGGCCACTCTCTCTCGTGCATGGAATTCTCACTCAAGTACTGCCAGTATCTCAGCCTTTATATCAGCTTTTCCCCCGTGGGGCTCTGCAAGGATACGCCCGCAGACGCTGCACTCCACAACGGTACTCGCTCTCTCAAAGACTATCTGTTCGTTCTCACAGTCAGGGCACTTTACCCGAAGGAATGCGCTCCTGTTCTCTCTGTTCAGCCGGACCATAATTACCTCACTCCGTAAGTTCAAATTTCCCGATCCGGAATCCCGGCCGGAGGTGCTCTTTTCCGCAGATTGTGCACCGGTATTTCACGTTGATCTTCTTCGTCGGCTTGTCGCCGCCGGGCACCTTGCTGAATTTGCCCATGTTGCCAACCATGCTCCTGCGCCCCTTCTGGCGGTCGATCCAGTTGAAGTGGCGTACCTTGCCTTTCTTCACTTTTACGACTTCATGAACCTGGTGGTTCCTGCAAAATGGGCAGTACGTCTTGAATTTGGACGGCATTTTCATGATAGTAACCTCTATTCGATTAATTCGAGTACCTATATCACTTGTTAAGCCTAATATTTAAGGCTATGTCGTGCTCGCAGAGCACGTCTGCATTGTTTTCCGGGAGAGTGACGATATCCCCCTGCTTCAATACGTAGGTCCTGCCGTCCACCCCCATGAACGACTCCATATCGGAGCAGATGTGGACGAGGGCGTAGGGCGACCGGATGGGACGGGGCGCAGGGGTTCCAAACGCCTCTGATTCTGATGCTGCCGTGGTCTCGTCGATCTTCTCGGTCTCACCACTCTGGAGAGCGGCAGCCGCACCGTCACTGAAGGGGTACTCCCCCCCATGGACGAGCGTCTCCCGGCACCCCTCGATGGCCTCGACGATCTGCCCGTACATCGCTCGTTCTTCCGGGAGCATCTTCCGGGCCTCTTCCCTATTGAAGTACTGCCCTTCCATCTGCTGGAACGCAAGACCGAGTATCTGCCGGGTCCGGATCGAGAAGATCTCCTGCACGGTCTCGGTGACGCTCCCTATCTCCTCGATGAGCAGGCTTCCTGCCCGACTTTCGAGGGGGTTCTTCAGGCTGTAATAGTCAGCCTTGAGTTTCTCGACGTATGCCCGGGCATCCTCGTAGAGATCGGGCTCGATATCCGAGAGCCTTCCGGAGTGCTGCATGTCAAGCAGCATCTGCCGCAGTTTCTCAAGAAGGTTCACGGCCAACTGTCAAACACCTCCGGTGATCTCTGCCATGTTCCGGCAGCAGAGGAAGACTGCAAGTGCCTCAGGGACGTTCGCCGGCCCGGTTTTGAGTGTGTAGGTGTTTCCGAGCAGGGATGTGGTGAAGTTTGCCTTCATCTCCACCCGCACCTCCCGGTCGCTGAAGGTCACCGCGTCCACGAGCGGATCGAAGTCCGCGAGGTCTCCGATCTCGAGCGGCACCACGCGCATGCCGCTGCCCCCGTGGAGCGACCCCGGCGTCCGGATCAACCGCTTGATGTCGGTCGTGACCGGCTCGTCTGCACGTGCTCCTGCGTCCCGGACCTGGTTCTCGAAGTCGGGTGCGGCCGCGATAGCCCGGACAACCCGGTTCTGCAGGAGGTCGCGGGGGTCCTTCTCCAGGAGAGCGTCGAGATCCGCGAGGAACTCCGCGGCCGTCCGCTTGCTGATGCCTGAAAGCCCTGTAAGATAACCTGTTGCCTCGGCGGGATCGAGGCCCGGGAGCCGGAGCAGGTGGGATCGGAGAGCATCGATGTAGCGTCGCCGCCACCCGGTCCGGGCGCCCCCCGGAGCAAGCATCACAGCGGGGTCAAGCCCGATGCCGCAGACGTAGTCGACGACCTCGCGCCGCTCCGGGCTCCCCCATCCCCGCACCGCGATATCGGTGACGTGGATATGGTAGCCGCGCCCCCCCGAGAAGGCGATCCGGATATGGTTCCGGGCAAAGCCGAGTTCATCGATCAGCATCTCGACCAGTTTCTCGGTCTCTTCCTTGACCCGCGCAAGCATCATCGCGTAAGGGCCGCGGACGATCTGGTCTGCATCCAGGTCGAAGATCAGGTCGGCACCGGCCCAGTGTTTGTCGTTCATCGTCGGCGCCGACGGCGTCTGGTAGTAGGCCGTCGAGTAGTAAACGTGGGCGGGGACCAGGTTCCTGACATATGCGGCAAGTTCCTCGCGGTCCATAAACGCCATATGCCGCCGCATCCGGACTTCGGCCGCTGCGTCAAAGAAGACAAAACCCCATTCGCGCTGCTCAAGGGAGGACGGAACGGTGAGGTTCTGCCTCTGGTAATACTCGGTGAACCTCTGTTTCACAAACTCGAGCGTCGCGGGTCTCATGGAAATGTCTTGATCATATATGGGCCCACTTGTTCATATCCCTGCTTCCTGTAGTAGGGTCGCACCCCGACACCGCTCATCACCGCGAGGCGCCGATAGCCGTGGTCGCGGGCCTCCTCCTCGGCCGTGGAAAGGAGCCGGAGGCCGAAATTACGGTGCTGCCACTCGTCGGCGCCTGCCTGCGTGCCGAGGGGGACCACGCTCCCGTAAACATGGAGTTCGCGCAGGAGCGCCGCGTCGGTGAGGTCGTCGCGGAGGGGTCGGTGCGGGAACCGGAGCCGGGCGAACCCGACGAGGGCGTCCTCGGAGCCCGCCTGGATGAACCGCTCCTCCCCGCCGCAGGCCTGGTAGGTGTAGGTCGAGACCTCTGCCGCCTCCGGCGCGGCCGTCCTCCCCACCTCACGGCACCGGATGCACCGGCAACTGAGCCCCTGCGAATGGAGCCGTGCCTCTGCCAGTTGCCGGAAGTTGCTGTGCCGGGAGCCCGCGACGATCAGCTTTGCCGGGATGTCCCGCTGGATTCGCTGGAGGCGGACATACTCCGGAAGGAGTGCCTTCGCGTAGGCGATGAGGTCTATCAGTTCCTCTTCGGTGTAGGGTCGATACTCCCCCTGTTCCCAGAGCCCCTCGATCTCGGAGCCCGGTGTCACCAGGGTTGGATAGATCTTCAGGAAGTCCGGCCGGAACCGTTGGTCAGCGAAGAGATCCTGAAACATCTTTCGGTCGTCTGCCAGGCTCGCTCCGGGGAGGTTCGGCATGATGTGGAACCCCACCTTCAGCCCGGCGTCGCGCAGGAGGCAGTTTGCCGTGACCGAGTCTGCGACTGCGTGGCCCCGCCGGTTGTAGTCGAGGATCCGGTCGTCCAGGTGCTGGACGCCGAGCTCCACCTTGGTCACGCCCATCGCGAGCATCCGGTTGACGTGCTCCTCCCGGCACCAGTCGGGCCTCGTCTCGAAGGTGGTGGCGACGCACCGGACCCGTGATGACTCGTTTGCGGCAAATATGGCCGCGAGATCGGGTTCTTTCTCCG
>Ga0265294_10003755_pt1 | contig 19240 bp, 23 predicted proteins | sample MunlanPumphouse3_FD_192504 | JGI IMG/M metagenome (GOLD analysis project Ga0265294, IMG submission 192504) | Groundwater microbial communities from a municipal landfill in Southern Ontario, Canada - Pumphouse #3 | ecosystem: Environmental > Aquatic > Deep subsurface > Groundwater | place...
TACTTCCATCATATTTCGTTAAAACCATGTTTATCACTCCTCATGTTTAATTATATTACTGGTTCTAATTTATAAAAATTGTTATGCTTATTCAAATAAATAACAACAACCTTATTTATAATTGTCTTAAAAAAGACCCGCCATTTCATGGCGGATCAGTGTTTAAAGTATTTAATTGATAGATAAGTCTTTTTTAAATTACTTACTTAGATTCAGAACCTAAATCAGCTAACATCACACGACATGATTCACAGTAAAACACTTTATTAATTACTGCCCCTTTAAATGGATTAAACGTATTGACTAGTTTTTCTGAACCGTCGTCAAAGATAATCTTTGGAGCCCTATACGCAAATCTATAAACTAATTTCCCTGTTTTCAATTTCCCATTACAATAGGGACACTTTTCAATTATCATACAATTTATCCTCTCTTATTAATAATGTTATCTGTTAGAATTCACTTTAATTATATCATACAAAACTAATATTTATTAACTAGAGTATATGAAGTGCTGTTATGATTTTTTTAACATCAAAAAAGACCAACATTTCTGTTAGTCTTCAACTATTCAACCCAATGTTGTTGCCCAATAATATCAACTCTATTGCATAAAAAAGCAGTCTTTTTTCTTCCCTTCTGATCAGAGTACGTTATATAAATGCTATCGAAATTAAAAATCTCACTCACATCATATAATGTCGCTTCACCTAATATTGTTTTTCTATTTTTCGCCTCTATTACATTAGAACCGCCATTCGCGCTAAGTAAAGGTATTGAATTTTCTGTTTCTATTACTTTGTTTTCTAAACCAGGTTCAGATATTTTTGATATAACACTTTTCCCTAAGATAATGGTCGTATCTCGTATAAATGTAATCTCTTCATTTTTCTTGAAAACCAATTGAATTTTTTGAATATATTTATTTCTTCCGCTTGAGTTAAAAACATCAAAATAGAACTTTAATGTTCCTCCTGATAAAACTTTTACTTTCCCAGCAATGCTTTTTGCATCAAATCTTAAACCATATATATTGACACTTTGTCTAGTAAAATACAATTTTCCTATATTTGACAGTGTCGAAAGTCCCCATCCTAAAGTAACTCCCGCCAATGTCCCAATAACACCAATCATCGAATTTATATTTACGTTTTGTAATACATTTGTTAGTATCATTAAAATAATCTCCTCTTCATATATATTAACAAAAAAACTCAATTTCTCAATAAAATCTCCATTTCCATCATATGCATATTTATCTTTTATACTATGTGTTTCTTTGCTGTGACATCATCTGCAGATACATATTAAATTCCCTAAATCAGGTGACACATCTATATTATTAACATTTTTACCTATTAGAATAATATTCTAGTGAACACTTCTGCCAAAAACAGCATTTCTGTTCACTTTTACTTTGACTGAATTTTATCCTATATAGGGCTTCTCCAATACCCCCCCTTATTGGACAAGCCCTTTAACTTTGAAATAGAATGCCTTTATTTTTTTGGTGAAAATTCACCACTTTTTTCATCTATCATAGTATTATATGATAATGAAAGTTTTAAAAGACGTTCCACTCCCTGGTTTGATAACAACATGAATGTGAAAAAGATTGATCGTTTATCACTAGGTCAAAATGATTTGTTTCTTCTAGAGCCAAATGTATTAAATTAATGACAAATCTGAGTTCCCTTACTAGGAAAAACAAATCAGTTTTTGAATTTTCAAACTTTTTCTTATTGTCATCCATTGCTCACCACATCTAATTTCATTTACGTTTACAAACTATGATAATAAGTTTTTTGCCATTTAGCAACTAAAGAATTACTCATTTCTCAATTCTTGACATCATAATCAGTAGTTACAGTATCGACTTGCTTTAGTACTAAAAAGGTAAGTCTTCGTCACTAATTACTTTTATATTTCCTATTTTTTGTATAATGCTTTCTATAATAAGAACTTTGTCATCTTCATCTAGGTCAATGAACCAATTATAAAAATCGCTTACAACCTTCGTTAATATTTTAACATTAGTAAAATATTTATACGCAGATTTCACAAATACTCTAATAAGAATATCTTTTCGCTGAATTTCTTCTTCTAGCAGATTTGTCGAGATAATTGATTTTAATCCATTACTAATTTCATCAATTTCATAGTTAAATTGAGGATCCCCGCGATAAACTGAGATCGAATTCTTTAACCCATTAGTAAATAATTGATAAATGGTTTTGTCTTTTTCATTTATGTCAAGTGTAGCTAACTTCTTAGTGTTAATATCACTCTTTATTAATTTAAATGATGAGTATCTATCACTTCTTGATACTTTCATCATTTTCTGCAATACTTTTGTATATTTAAAATCTCCTATATTATTTTGTTTAATCAATCTATTAAATAATTCACCCAAACAAAACATATCAGTTAAATTGTCATAGTATCCCAAACCAAATTCTTCAGGCACAATTTCCATACCTTGCCTATTAATTATTGATTTAAATGTATCGATATTATCACTTTGTTTTTGAAGGGATTTACCAAGTCCAAAATCTATTACTTTAACTACATCATTTTGACTAACAAGTATATTGCTAGCACGTATATCTCTATGTATAATGCTATTCTTCTCAAGATAGACAAAGGCATCTATGAGTTGAAGAAATATGTGGTTTACATCTGAAAATATCTTAAAAATATCATCAGAGAAAAATTCGTCTATTTCTTTACCCTCAATGAATTCCATTAAAATATACCCTGAATATTGATCAGGATACAGATAATAATTAAATACTCTTACAATATTTTCATGATATAACTTGTGCATTATTTTAATTTCCGATACAAATGTATCGTAAAACTCTTTCTTTGCATCATCGCTAAATGGTTCATACTTTTTGCACACAAATATTTCATCAATCAAGTTGTCCCTAATTATTATTGTTTTTCCAAAACTTCCCCCACCTAAGTTGGGATTCAATACTTCATAATCCTTTTGTCTAAAAAATTGAACCATTTCACCTTTCTTCAACATCTTTATATACCTCCATATTGGACGTCAACTTAATCTATTCTTTAAATAGTACTTTAAAAATACTTTGCCAATAATCCACTGGTGATGTATTATCCAAATACCTCATTAAGTCAATCTCGTTCTCCTTTTTTTCTTTTGCTTTTCCGTTAAATTCATACCTGGTTCAATACCTACACTCAACATCTTATCTAAATCATTGTCATTAATTCCAAACTGCTTGGATAAAGCATTTACTGAATACTCACCAATAGTCATAGTGATACTATAATGATATTTGTCGCTAAAGCAGCTCATGATTGGCAAAATCAATTTAAAAAGAATGTACTCGTAGTTACTCATTTCACTTAAAGGGAAATCAACACTATTATTCAACTTAACATAATCAATAATATTAAAGATTCAGAGTAATATTCATCTTCAAGCATCTTAATTATATAAGTGAAACGCAAACCAAAAAATCTAGAATGATGCCACAACTCATCTCTAATTTCATTCAAGTCACAAGTTTGATTGGAATCATATTCATCAAACTTATCCATTAAGACATAATCTCCTTCAATTCATATTCACAATATCTCGAAAATCCAAATTCATTAGTTGTTTTTTTGATTCTGGTCTATCTTTTGTTCGTTCATATTTACAATTATCTATATCAGTGGTAATTCCGCCTTTTCGATTTTTCCCATATCTATACTCGTTTGGCAATAGTTGTCTTAAATTCTTAATATTGTGATTCAAAGAATTATTGCTAATTCCCTCAACTATACACGTTCTAAACTTATAGTCCATTAAAAAGGCATGATGACTTACTGCATTTCTTAACTCCCTTACAGCATCAAGATTTGAATGGATATCTGTCGTAGTATCAAACATCTCACATAAATCTTCTGTAGACATTTTTTTAACTTGATTTAACAAATCTCCAAACTCAATCGATTGAAGTACATCTGAAACACATTCTCCATCTTTAATTTTAGATTTAACTTTTGAACGAGGTGATATTCCGTCTTGCCAAAAGGGTTGAATAGGATTATCTTCATATTTGTTACTTAAATAGGCACGTATGTATTCTTCGAGAGTAGCTATATAAATATAGATTTTATCTCTCAACTTTTTATCATATCGTAGTAATGCTGATACCTTTGACCATTCTATTGTTGATTTATCATCATCAAAATCAACACCTAAATGAGTCATAATCTTCTGATGAAAAGCGATCCCTTTAACTCTTAGATAAAATTCCGCATCATTATATTCTTTATCATTACTTGGATTGAAATTCAGTTTTTTTATCAATTCGTCTTTTGTCATATATTTACTCCACATGATTATTAACTTCTTCGTAGAAAATATGAACTGAAGAAAATCTATCTGCCTCATGTTTGTCTTTTTCTTTAATTACTCTTGGGATAATATATTCTTCTAGTAGATGTCTTTGATCATCTGCTGATAATCCATTGAATTTTTCATAAATATAGGAGTTTTTACTTGGTAGTTGAACCCAGGTATAAGCATTAGGAGCATTTCGTCTTATTCTCTTTGATTCATCAATACTGATTATTACGAAATCAAAAGAGAACTTTTCTTTGCTAGCATCAAAAGTTCTCTGGTTTTTAGACATTCTCACAGTAATAACTGTAGTTGAGTTTTCAACTTTCTCGTTTTGATTTTTACAGTCAGAAAAAGCCTGAAAAAAGTCAGCTTTAATTTGTGTTGGTTTAGAGTCTCCTTGTTTCGAATTCTTTGTCAATATGATCTGATAGTCTAAATCATATTTTCCATCAAGATCTTTAACAATACATCTTCTTTTCCCAGAGCCAATCAATCTATGATTAAACTTATAGCGTCCTTTTATCAGAGAGTGCTCTCTTACCTCTTGAATAAGTTTGGTTGCTCTTTGTCTAGCTTCTTTACTCTCAGTGTATGTTACTAATTTAACCTCCATTTTTTCCTCCCTTGAGATAAACTTGTGTTTTGCTCGATATTACTTGATTTCAACAATAAGTTACTCATTAAAGTATATATATCACTCATTTGAGACTTCATAAACAGTGATTATTGCATTTATATTCAAAGAATCTTCTCATTAAATTCTTTAAAGATTTCATCTTGAACTATTAGTAAATCACCCCTAGTTCTAGTCAACGTAACATAGAGTTTATTTCTTGATATTTCACTACTAATTTCAAAATCTTCATCGAATATTTTTTTATGTGTTGATGGAAGTACAACAAGTATTGCATCATAAGTATCCCCCTTTGAATTCCCCCAATTTATGGCTTTGAAGTACTGTTTATGGGAATTTCTTAATAGAAGTTTCATAACCAAATCATCTTTCAGCAAGTTGATCAATTCTTCTCGATCAGAAATTTCTCGAACTTCACTAGTTGAACTCATATTAAAAGGTTCTATGTTAATTTTTGTTTTTATGCTGACAAATTCGCAAACTTTTTTTGTGCATCTTCTGCTCTTGGATAATGTTAGTTCATCTACAGTTAACCCTAATTTTGTTAGATACTCCTTATACTTCTTCAATGTATTATTTACCCTGAATGGAATTCCAGAATTATTGTCTCCACTCACAGAATGCTGGTAAAAATCGCCAACAAGAACGACATTATCTAATTCTTGAATAATCATCTCTAATAGTTTCCAATCGCTTTCTCGAAAATCCTGTACTTCATCAATATAAAAATAATCAAAGAACTTTTTCATGTAACTTATGCCATGTAAAAAAATTTCTTTATTCTTAACCACTAAGTCGGACATTCTGCTAAGAAATACTTGTTCACAGTTATATGTGTAGTAGTGTTTAATAGTATTATTTTTGTGATATTTGCTATTAAACTTTCCCTTTATCATTGCTGGCTCTGGCACTACAAAAGATACTCCTTTACTTCTAAAGACTGGACAGTTATATTTCTCTGAAAAAAGTAATTCATATGGTCTAATAAAGTTACGATAAATAAAACTATGAAAAGTTATAATCTCTGTGTGATTTGGTATACCATCATGTGCTTTGCTAACTTCATTGACTATATTACTAATATTCTGATTTGTATAAGCAATTATTAAATTCTTGTTAATCGGATTCAGATTATTGCAAATATAATATGTCTTTCCAGAACCAGCTTTTGCCAATATTATTCTTTTATCCATTTAAATAACTCTTTCAAATAATTAGGAATGCTAATTTTTTTTTGAGAATTAATTAGTTGCATTGAAACGTCAACTTTGTTTAATAACATAAATGCCAATTTTTTGTCTTCCAATTCTATTCCATTGATTTTATATTTTGCATTTGGCTGAATCTTTACTAGTTCATCAATAAGTAATTCATTTTCCTTTTTCAAACTTACTTCCCAAGTGTGTTCCTCTATACTAGAAGGCGTGAAAATTTTAGAAGTTGTATTTGAGTTGTTATAAGTAACAATTTCACTTATTTTATCATCAGATCCATCATTATCCGTCATAACTGCAACCTTTTTATTGAGTATGTCAGCTATCTTCAAATATCTTTTGTATGATAGTCCATTACAGCTGATAACATCAATGCCTTCAGATTCAAGAGCTCTTTTCTCACTTGAATTCTCCATTTCAAATAAATATGGAACAATGAGTTGCTCTGTTGCACCTTCGACCAATATCACTTTATTTGCTAGAATAAATCTTAAAAGATTATCATTTTCTAATTTCATAAAGTAATCTGAATCATCTGGTTCGAGATTATCCAGTGTTTTCTTCGTATTTTCTGAAATCCAAATAACGTTTTTTAAAGACAGCCCAGATACAATCAAACTATTATGAGTCGTAATTATTAGTTGTTTATCTGCACATTTAGTTTGAATATTATGAATCATCTTTCTAAGATTAGTATGAGAGAGATGGTTTTCAGGTTCTTCAATAGCGATTACGTCATTTTCACTCTTACTCTCTATTGATAAGTCAGTTTTTATCATCTTCTCTAATCCTTTGCCCCTATTTTCTATAAGTATTTCATCATCTAAAATACCTACAATATTCTCAAGAATTAATTTTTTATGATTTAAGCCGAATTTTTTGCTCCCCTCTAAAAGTTCTAGCTTCAAATTAGAAAAACTTTCATCAAGGAAAGTACGGAAATCCGTTTTGACAATAGTCATTTTTTCTTCATGTTTCTTAAGAAATAAGCGCTTTGAATAAAAATCTACTGAATTAAAAGAGTTATTATTTGACGCATCAATCGGAACAAAAGATAAAGCTTTTTTCAATTTGTTGTATGGTTCATTTTTAAATGTATCCCATTTAAGGGTATAGTATTCAAAAGGTATTATTTTTTTTCTAATGATATCAGCGACATCTACTTTCATATCATTTTCAACTTGACACTCAAACAAGATTCCATACTTTGAAGTAATTTTGTCAGAGCCATACCAATTGATACCATAGTAATCTTTACTGTATCTATCAGTGTTTTTCAATTCAAATTCTCCACTAATAACAATTCTAGGTAAATTTTCAAAAGATGGGTTGGTTTTAAACTTAGCAACAGCATTTGAATTAAAAAGCTCTCCAAGGATATATTTGTCAAAATTCTCATAAGTTTTGTTTACTAAGATATCGATAGCTTCAATTATTGTGCTTTTCCCTGCTTCATTATCCCCTACAAAAATATTAGTATTTTCATTAAGGCTGATATAAAAATCAGTAAACCTTTTGAATCCGATTATGCGTAAGTTTTTTATGTACCCCATTTGAATCCTCCTACTATATTTTCAATATTATCTGCGGAAAATCTATATATGTATGATGCTAATCCATTTGTAACATTATAAACAGTGGATTATTGATTATATAATTTTAGAAATTTCAAAAATCAAATTTTCACGCAACTTTTTAAATACTACTGGAGCAATAAAATAGGATGCGTAATTGTTGGCAGTAATAGTATTTTTAGTAATTTTCCTACTATGCTCAGTCTCATTATAATAGAATATGTATTTTTCTTTTGATTTTTTTTCAGCCACTAGTATTTATCCCCGTCACTTAAATAAATCGGATGATTTATGAATTATACTGTCTTCCAATCAATTTCTCTGCATATATTTTTAATGACAACGCAAATTGTTTTAAGAATCCAGAATATACTGGTGGTGAACCGAGAGGTCTGCTTGCACTCATTGGTGAGAATTTAATAAACTGTTCAACAGTAAAACTATGTTCTAAACTAATAGTACTTTCTGACCATTCATGAGCATACCTAAATCTTACAAAGACATTAGTTATGGCTTCTAAATTATTACTAAACATTTGTCTCGCATAATCACATGCCGATATGTAATTGCCATTTGAAACTCTCCATAAATCATAAATGGCTTCTTTGGCTTCTAAGGATAGCATTTTAAATAGTTCATCTAATTTGTGCTTTTTCATTTCTTCTATCCCCTGGAATTTTGCAATTGCCTTCATATATAACTCACATGCAAAAGCAGTATTTACAAATTCAGGAACAAGTAATGGATACTTTTTATTTTTAATAGACTCTTGAAAGTCACATCTGTTGGCAGCTTCCAAAAATTCATTTGCATTTATAACTGTTTTATTTGGCATAAAAATTCCCTACACATCAGTTTTGAATTTTACGATTTCGTCGGCCATGGAACGTAAATCTTTAATCGTGTTTTGATAATATTTACGAAGAATTTCAGACTCGTTTATAAAGTTTTTAATGGATTCAGGAAAATGTCTAGTTACATATTTAAGTGTTCCAATGTTTTTTAGCTCTTTTTTCAAATTCATAATTGAAGGCGTTTTAAAATCTAGTTTATAAATTTCGTTTACCATTATAATGAATGGAGCTTCTAGAAAAGTTATAAAAAATTTCATCATAATCTGATTAAACTCAATTGATTCATGAACTTGGAATCTTTCTGTAAAAAGAGTCATTATACCTTCAAAATTAGTATGGGAAAATTTATTTAACACGTCTTTTAATCCCATTAAATATTGATTCATCAATTCGAATTCTTTTACTTTGGTTTTATGCTTTTCCTTAATTAAATTCATAATTGACTTCGGATTATGCTTTTTAGTTACAAAATCTTCCAATGTGTATACTTCCTCAATAATTCCAAGCATTACAATCATATTCTCTTGTATTTGTCTTAATAGTGGAGATATAGTTACAAGACTGTTTTCATTTAGTTCAATGTATGATTTTTGAAATAATTTAGCGCAACTCAATACCAATGCATCCAACAAAAAGGATTCATCATTATCCCAAGTTAATATATTTTCGATGTGTTCAATTATTTGCTTGTACATATCATAACCTCCATAGAAGAATAATTATAGATTACTTTGGATAATTGACTCCATAAGGAGTGTCACTATTTTCCAATAAGTTCAAGAGAATAGTATCTTCCTTGGATATCTTGCTTTTTTTGAATTTAGTGGAATACAATGCTCTTCTGAAAAATAAAGTTTTTATTTTCTCAATAAGTTTGGGAACAATCCCGTATGTTATTGAACTTATTAAATATCAAGAATCTTATTCAATACCCCAAGCCTTGTAAGCATCAATACTATAATATGAAACACTTGTATTAGGATATACTTCTGTGACAACTGAATACTTATTTATTGAGTACAATATTGGCTCTTTTTTAAAAGATATATGTATGCATTTAATCTTTTCTTCATCAATTAGTTTGGTAAGTTTTATTGGCCATACATCTTTGTGAAATGTAGGATATTGTATTTTTTCATATTCAGGGTATACAATGATAAATGGTAATTTGTATTCGAATGCTTTCTCAATCTCCCAATCAAGATTCTTGTTTTTTTTCTTTGTTTTGTCTGATAATATTAAAATAAAATTTTTACTATTTTTAATCCGTTCTAAAAGTCTTGTTCTTAATGTGGAAAGTTTGGAATCATCATTAACTTGATATGTTTTTTGATGAGAATCACTAAAAGTAAAATCTATATCCTCTGAACTTTTCCAAGCTTTCATTAGATTAAAATACTTAATATCACCAGTTATTATATCAGAATCTCCTCCACCATCAAACGCGACATATGTTCCATTTCTATAAGTCATAAAATCATCTCCTTAGTTTTATTTTATAATTTGTAATTTGATACATTACTTAAATATTGATACCTTATCTCTATCACCATTGAACACAATAATGTTCATTGATCCATTTATTTTTTCTTCTGATGTAAGTATGCATGACTTTATCAGTCTCAATGATTGTACGTGGGTTATATTCGCTCTTGAAGAACCTGTTCCCATTAATGGCATAAACAATGGATACCCTTGACCGTTTTTATCATAGAATTCAATCAGATCATCAACAGCATCCGTGATTGCCCGCTTTGATGAACGTGCATTATTGTTCTCATTAAATTTTGAAATAACTAAGAGATAGAATGTTGTATATTCATTACCATCAATAACAGCTACTGTCCCAATGGGATAACTTTCTAAATTTCCTCTTGTCTTTATTTTATTACTAATTACTTCAGCAGGCGTAAAACCATTTAGTTTTAGATTTTTTTGAATTCTATTGCTCAGTTCTTTAGGATTAATATCTAGTTCCTTGCATATTCTAGTAACCCACTCTCCATGAATCGATTTCGGTGTCACCAAAGGATTTTTCGTCTTTTCCCCTCCGACTTCAACTATCGTATCAAAAGCGTCGTTTACTGGAATAACAATTATTTTTCTTTTTTTCTCTTTTATTTTGAATGCATATTTCAATAAATCACCGTAACTTGCATAAACTTTATTTTTTCCTTTTGACCAAATACGATTTTTCTTGAAGAAAAATACAACTGAAATAGAACTTATAATAAATGATAAACCCAATAATGTAAGGAATATTAAAAATTTACAAATTATACTAGTAATTCCAATCTCTTCAAATGTTACGAATGAAAGCAAAATTGCAATAGCACCGAATAATGAAGCTGAAATAGTATAGAAAAGTTTTAATATCACAGTCCAATTCATTTTAAATTTAGCACAGTTAGACATTGTTTTTACCCTTCTCTATTTAGGATATACAGTAACACGATTAGCAACCGGTTCTTTTCTCTTATCAAATGCTTGATCTATAAATACTTCAGGGCTTGAATAAAACTCATCCCATTTAACTAAAACTGCATATCTATCATCTTCAGTATATGCACATTTATTGTGTGGTTTAATGTAATAATTTGCACTGAATTCTTTAATTACTGTACTATCATCTATTGCCACAATGTTGTGGGTACCACCACATGTAGAACAAATGCTTGTTCCTTGATAAACTTTATCATACATGTTTGGTAAGACTACTCCAAGTAAACCACTACGAGAATTATTTTCACGATCAAATAACGTTGCTTGTAATTCTTTTTTTATAAATGCTTGATGTGGTCTTCCTTGAAAATCGTTCCCTTCTCTTTCAGAAGAATGTTCTCCTATTAAAAATATTGTTACTGTTGAATCACTCAAATAATCTCTTCTTAGTACTTGCATTACATAATCAAGATTATCACTTGGAATTATATCGTTTAATGATTTGTCAATCACATCCACTTTATTTTGGTTAAACAAACTAACCAATTGGTTTTTAAACTGTAAATCTTCTTTTTTATAACTAATAAATACTTTATGTGCCATACTATCCTCCAATATTTTTATTTATAAATGATTTCTTGTACTTTTTTCAAATCTATTTTTCGTTAATTATCTTATCATTTCTCTTTTTTACTCATCTTCTCAATTTTCCATTATTTACTTGCTTTTGCCCATCTGCTACCCATAAAAAGTATTTCATTTTCTGCTTTAAGTCATCATAAATGGTAAATTGTTGAATTGATTAAATCGTATAGATTCTTTAGTAATAAATTTAAAAATTCTAGTTGTTTCTATATAGGAGTCTTCTAGTGTCCATGACTCTATGCTGGAATCAAATTGTTCTGACAATACACCTATGGTTTTTAACATTCCATGCCAAGTATCATTTATATTGCCATTGCTAGTCTCAATGTAACTAGCTACAGCAACAAACTTACAAATTACATATTTATACCTGTCAATTCTTTTAGTAAGTATCATGCTTTTTACTGCTAAATCTATAGAATCTATATATAGTTGTTGTATTTCAGTATTATCGTTAAATACATCAACCAAGTTTTCGAAAAATAGATTTTTGTATTAAAACTTGCAATTATATTTTTCATGAATAACATCTTCTACATGAGACTGGTTTTGATCTTTTTCAAACTCATGTTACGCTTATAAACACTGATTTCTAATTTGCTCATACTTACTTGGAAAAGCATATCTATTATCTATATGTAGGTATATCATTTTCCTATTTATGCATTCATAAACAGTGATTATTGAACCTATTGATGTTTAAAATTACAAATAATCAACAATTTCTCCTGTATCTATTAAATGTTTTTCTTCTACTTCATCGTAAGTCCAATCTGACTCAATTATAGAATAATCAATATCTATATCCTTTTCATAGTTAATCCAAATTACAATGGCAGTATTTAATTTATTTTTGTATTTAAATAAGTAGGCAAAATGGTTCATAATGTCAATGTTTTTTTGATTTAAACTTACAAATAAGAATCCAATTCCAGATGTCAAAACTAATCGATAGAAATTGATTGTTCTGTTTTTTGATAACTCGATTGTTGAATAATATCTTTCAATGAATTTAGAAATAATATCTCTTTCAAGCAATAAAAGTTTTGACAACAAAATTCGTGGATCTGTATCGTCTAATTGTCGAGCAGTAAATATATCAAGAAAATGTCTGTATTTCAAAATATTCTCATCAGCCCTATTGTCTATTCGATTTATTGCATAAAATGAATTTATTAATCCTTCTTCACTTTTATTTGAAATAATACATGTATTAGTTTCTGAATTTGTTATCATCACATCCATTAAATTATCTATAGTTGGAATGTGAGACTCCGGAACTATGTATGTGCGATACTCTAAATAATTGATAATGTCGATTGGAATAAGCAAACTAGTAATCATTAATCTGAAATCATCTTCATCAAACACATTGATTCTTATATTAGTTTTTTCACTATAATAATGCCTTGAATAGCTGTTTATGTTTTTATTAAAGAAAACTACAATAGGAATTATCTTATGTCCACTTAAATCAGAACTAAGTCCACTAATATTTTTAAAGAATATTCCTTTAGAATCTGCCTGCAACTTGAAACTATCTTTAACTTGTTTAATGGCAGTATTGAAAACAGTCCCTTTTAACCATTTTCGTTCTTCTTCTTTTGAAAGAATTTTGTTTCTTTCTTTAACTTGAATAATAAGTAACACATTATTTATTTCGATCGCCAAATCTGCTAGCTCTTTCTGACTTTTATTAATTTCAAAATTCAAATCGTTGAAAACAAATTCAGGAAGGAATTTATTTTCACAGAGAATGCTACATATTTTTTCTGAATTTGTGATATTATTTCCTCCTTTTTTAGGAAACATTTTTTGGAATCCTTAAATTGTGTCACTAAAATTAGTTTGATTTATTGTTTCTAATTTCAACTGAAGTTGATCTACACACCAACAGACTTCAGATTTCACATTATCATAATCCTATAACTATCGAGTTTCCTCTTATTTACCCATAAAAATATTTCTAATAACTGCCTAAAAATAAGGCTTTCTTATTTAAAGAACAGTAACTGTGATTATTGAATAGACTATTCAAAAGCTGTAATGACCCTTAATTTATCAGACAATTTTTATAGTTCAATAGGGAAAAAATAGGATAGGCTTTATATTTATTAAACTAATTCATTGGTATCCAAACCTTACCTTCCTTTGCACCAAGTGAACCATAACTCGATTCAAACACATTGATATCATCAACTTTCATTAGAAAATAAAATTCACTCTCATGCCATAACAAATCATCCTGTTTGAAAAAGTTTTCACGAATGAATAATAGCTTATCAATTTGATAAGGATGTCCCATTTCTTCTAACACTTCTCTATAATGTGCATCTTCAAGTGTTTCTCCAATGTGAATTGCACACCATCCACTGAGTAGTTATAATCATCTACATTATTCTTTATAATCTGAACACAAATATCCTTAATGATAATGCTAAAAGCTCTAACTCTAAATCTACTGCTACTAGTTTTAATAAATGCATCTATTTCATTTATCTATTTGTCTTTATTACTTGCTGACAAAAATCATCCTCTTTTTCAATTTCCCGCTATTTGCTCGATTTTACCTATCTATGATTTGGTTATTTGACTAATAAATTAGTAAAATTTTTATAACACTGTTCTTCCAGATTACTAACACCAAATTTGTCCGCTATTATTTTGTAAGCAGAAACTATATTATCGGTACTAAAATTATTTTTGAACAGTTTATTATTTGGACCATCTGTTTCTACTAAAACTCTATTTAAGGGTATAGACATTATGTTATTATTATTTATTTGATCGGGATTTACAGAAAAATAAGCGCCAAGTTCAACAAACTCAGAAATCTGATTTTTAGTTCCTTTAATGATGTTAACAATCCTTCTATTACTGCTATTTTAGCATCTTCATAATTTTCTAAGAGCCGGGCATTTAATTTAATATAAATCGAACTATCTTCTGCTTCAATCTCTTCTTTGAGTAGTTCTAAAATTGTAGATTTGCCTGATCCCCAACTGCCAAACAACCCAATAGTGTCAGGTGCGTTACTTTTAGCTAAAGATATATTTTTAATAATTTTCGAATATGGTTTAAAAAAAAGTAAATCTACTTTTGATGCGTTATCATTCCACATAAAATTTCCTCCCAAAATTTATTTTTAAATTTTAAATTTTTAATCTTTTAATTCTTTATGTTTATTATATATTGAATGGACTTTTTATGCAATTATAAATTTTGACAGTTCTTTGAGTACATTTTAATTATAAACACTTTCTCACTTTAGTATTATCATGCTTTTCAACCATCTAATGTTAGTATTAACTTAATTAAATAGTCTTTGACTTAGGGTACACAATAACAAAGAATTGAAAACTTTTATTTATTAGGTTTTCCACGAGATAACTATTGAATTATTCGATACTTTTTATTGTGGTATTTATCTAAGTTATACCCTATTATTGTTAGAAAAAACTCAAGTTTAACATTTTCAGTACCACGATGTCTAAATCGTCTTATATCCGATACGACCCTAAGTCTCTTTATCAGATATTAAGTATTTGTCCATCTCCAATTTACTAAAGACTTCATCAAATGTACGAACTTCACTATCAAATGGTATCTTTATTCATAAAGATAGTGGTAATTTTAACTGTTTTGGGTTAAAATAGTGTTGATTTAATTGTGTATTTTCCATACTTCAATAACATCAAAAAGCCGAGTTCTTAACCAGACTCGGCTTTTGTTTATTGAGTGTAACTTATTTTATTTCGTTACAGTCCCTTATGTTATGTACATTTTTATATTTTTAAATGATTTCACATTTCTTATGAATCAAATTTTTGTATTTTCGATTTATAACTGTATTATTCAAAAGTTTTGATTATAAATTATTTTATTAATCTTTCAGTTTCTTATTTACTATAATATATATGCGCTGTGTTGAGTTACTAATTTTAATATGAATTAGTACCCTCTAATATCTCTGTTTTGTTCCTTCCGCGGTAAAATCTAAAGCAACTTAAACTGTTAATTTGACAATTAAATCTTTTTCATAAACTTTGATTGGTATGTTAATATCTTTGATTATTCTAATTCCTACTTAAATCCGTTAAAGATAAAGAGTAAGTTGGTCTATATCTATTTTGAAACTTCTAATTCAAGCTTATAAAAATTATAATCTTTTTTTATATTATTATTGCTTCTTCTTACTTTCCAAACATTTTCACTAGTTCGCATTATAAAAATCTCTTTACCTGCTTTGGTTCCAATTTGCACAAGCTCTTCAACGAATTTAGTACTTGGAAGAAGTTTCATCTCTTCAATTTCTTTAACATTTAAATCAAATTCATCAGATAATGTTTGATATGCAAACAAATTGATAAAACAAAATTTATTTATAAAATCTTCATTTTCCTCCGAATAAAATCTGTCTAACTCCTTAGTATACCACTTTTTCCAATCATCATTCGGAATCACAAGTGTAGCGTCTTCATCCAATTTAAAACACTTCAAAAGTCTATTTTCGATTTCTTCTCTTTTTAGTTTTGCGCCATTTGATTCTAAAGGAGATTCTTCTAGAGAGGGATTAGAATATAGCAATAAATATTTTGCCTTCAGAAAATTGCCATTAATTGGTAAAGGAAACTGATAATGTACTAACGGATCATTTGCGTCATTAAATTCTGATAATATCCTCTTACCTGTTAAACTATTTTTTTTATTTTGAATTTCATTCAAATCTAAATCTAATATTTTCCTATTTTTTTTTACTATGATACTCCCTTTTTCCCACGGATTATAGAAGTTATTTTCTTTAATCGCCTCTTTAATAGCTATTTTTGTTTTTACGATTCTCATTTCATATTCATCCATAATCAAGTTCTCCTTATTTTTCTTCTTTATTAATACCTTTTGTTTGACAGCCCTTTCAGAGACATGTTTACAACCAAAAGGGGCTGATATTATTTTATAAAATGTTATTTAATTAACTGTGTTCAAGATAAATACTTGACTTTCATCTAATAGTTGGCTATTTAAGACATAATAAACTTACATAATTCTTTAGATAAATTGTAATACAAAATATACTTTATTCATAGCATAAAAATAAATTTTTATATGTATGTAATTAAAATATTAAACACACGAGAGGATAAGCTGTCAATCACTATATTGTTCGTTTATAAATCGTTTGTAGTTTTTCGTGATTAGTTCTTCGTGTTTTTCTTAATCTTCCTTAAAACGTTTAAATAAATATGATGCAAAGGATTCTGTTTGTTGTTAGACTGAGTGGAATGTTTCATGAACTGTGGTCTTAATGATATGGTTCTTGCAGTTATAATCCTACCACGATTGTATCTAATGATTAAGTTGTCATTTTCAAAGAGTCCTAAATGATTAACTAGCAAAACACTGAACAATCATTAATAAACACTCACAGCCCTAAATCAATTATAGCGAAAAGCCGAGTCTTTAACCAGACTCGGCTTTTATTTATTGGGTGTAACATATTTTATTACGTTATGACCCCGCTTATTTAATTTATACGTTAATGTGTCTTGAAAGTTACTTTTTCGATTAAGGGAACTTTTATAGTTAATCACTAATTCTTCTATGAAACTATTGGATTATATACTGTGGATATGATCTTTTGTTAAAATTGCCCTCACTGAGTGAAGATACTTTTATGAACAGTTATATGTCTATACGTATTATTCAATTTAAGGTTATCCCTATTATTACGATAATTACTTAAAACCTTTATCAATAAATCTTTTTTCTCTTAACCTAAATATAAAATACATCATTATGCTTGCTAATAAAACACCACTAAAATCTATTAAAACATCTCCAATTTGGCCACTACGACCATCAATGAAGAGTTGTATCGTTTCATCAGCAATAGCTAATAAAAGTCCATGTATCAAGACTACAATGACTAACTTTGCTTTATTGAAATATTTCATATAAATTACATACCATATCACACCCAGCAAAAAGAATTCTGTAAAGTGAGCAACTTTTCTAACAATATGACTAAATGTTTCAATATTAATCCTAATACCAATATTAGAAACTAATGGATATAGAAAATCTACTATAAATCCACTTTGACTAGAAGATATATTTGCAGGTAACAATGATTGAGTTAGAATTAGTAAGTGCATTAGTATACCTAATACTATAAAGATAATATGTTTCAAAAAAATATTCCTTCTTCAACTAACATCTTATATCCAGATTTAATAACCTTTATACCGTTATTAGTATATGAATTATGAGATGCAGTAATCATTACCCCAATAATGTCTTTCACTTTAGAACTAGTATGCAAGCATATATGATTATTTTCAAGTATCTTCTCCTATAATGATTTGATCTGGATTAAATTTATTAGCAATGGATTGACCAAGTTTAAAAGTAAGATTTAATTTAGTTTTTGAAATGCAATACCCCTAATGCCATATGTACAAAAACAAATTTTATTAATATAAACACTTAGACCACTACTAATTTTTTATTTTTGTCAAACTAAAAATATTTTTTTATTTTATAACCGAATTATTTTTACGTTCTTTAAACTTAATATATATACTCATTATATCTTTTTTATAAAATATCAGGGTTAAAATTAAAATCATTAATGCATATAATATAAACCCTATAAAAAGATTTTCGTATAGAGCAATTAGGTAGAATGATACTGATGATAATAAAATATAAATTATGTTTTTTACAGATAAATTTGTATATGATGTATTAAGGTAACAATCCAAGCTTAAATACCATATGAATTCTACAATTACAGTGGTTATTGAAATATAGATTATATTTTGACTGATAAATGTATGCACTAACACAATAACACCTGTTAATAATATCAAGTTTATTATCCCTAATATTAAAAATTCTTTATTTTTGTTTAACGTTTTATAATAATTATGGATAACAACTGTAACCGCCGAAGAAATAGCAATTCCAGGTGCCAGTATATAAAATATCTCAAGTGATGATTCATAGTTTGGTAAAAACTTTTCAACAATATAACTTAAAGGGAAAAATGCACTTATAAGTAAAAATACCGAGGAGAGAACAAAAGCATTAAATTTATTGTATGACTGTTTCATCTCGGTGGTTGTGGCTTTTTTCAAACTTGGATATAATACCAAACTGATTGCGCTCATAAATACACCAGTAAATCCCATAAGTGTATACGCAAAAGAAAAGTTAGAAAATATATCGGGATAAATTTCTACAGGATACATTAAGTCTACAAATTGTCTTGGTATACTAGAAAAAAACATTACAACTAAGTTAGAAAATAAAAGAACAATACCAATCTTAAACAAGTATGAAATAATCTTATGATTTTCTTTTATTTTAGTACTTTTACCGAATGTGAGATCTCTATATGAATAGACATACCATATCAATAGCAATACATTTATCAATACAGTAAGGATAATGAACAATTTATAATCTTTTATATCGAATAAATAAAAACTACCAATCAAAGCTACATT
>Ga0265294_10003758_pt1 | contig 19225 bp, 16 predicted proteins | sample MunlanPumphouse3_FD_192504 | JGI IMG/M metagenome (GOLD analysis project Ga0265294, IMG submission 192504) | Groundwater microbial communities from a municipal landfill in Southern Ontario, Canada - Pumphouse #3 | ecosystem: Environmental > Aquatic > Deep subsurface > Groundwater | place...
TATCAAAAAGGTTGAAGTTTAGTTTGGATGTTTCGGTTGAACAGTTGAGCCCTAAGATACTGAAAGTGCTTTTTTATGGAGATGAACATTTTGAAGGGGTTATTACAAATCTTAACAGAAAATATCTCGAGACAGATTCCGACTATCTGCGACAGGAGATTGAACAGTATATGAAAGAGAGGAAATGCGATGCCTGTAATGGTATGAGATTAAACCCCTATGCAGAATCTGTCTATATATTTGGTAAAAAGATATCCGAGCTCTCCAGTATGGAAATTATTGAGCTTGAAAAGTTTTTTAAGAAAAATAAGGCAAAGGCCAATCAGGATTCCTTGCCACTTATTGACGAACTGACTAAAAGACTGCACAACCTGGTTCAGGTTGGTTTGGGATATCTTACTCTGGGAAGGTCTAGCGAGACTCTTTCTGGCGGTGAAGCTCAGAGAATAAGGCTTGGTGTCCAGTTCGATTCTTTCTTGAGCGGTGTCCTTTATGTTCTGGATGAACCGACTATAGGTCTTCATACTCGAGATACGATAAAAGTAATCAATGCTTTTAAGAGACTTAAGAAAGAGGGTAATACGGTAATTATTGTTGAACATGATCGTCTGGTTTTGGAGAACGCTGATTATATATTCGACATCGGTCCTGGAGCTGGAAACGAGGGAGGACGTTTGATCGCTTCTGGTACGCCTTCTGCAATTAAAAAAAATAAGAATTCGGTTACAGGTAAATATCTTGCTCATAAAAAAACAATTCCTTGTAGGAAGATAAGAAGAAAACCTAATAACGGTAAGCTTGAGGTAATCGGAGCCAAACATAACAATCTCAAAAATATAAATGTGAAAATTCCACTTGGTAATTTTATCTGTGTTACTGGTGTTTCTGGAAGCGGTAAATCCTCCTTGGTTTATGATGTTATTGCCAAATCTCTGGCTCGGCAATACCATAAAAGTGAGAAAGAGGTTGGAGAACATGAGAGAATAGAAGGAACTGAAAATCTAGATAAGGTTATAAAAATAGATCAGAGTCCGATCGGAAGAACTCCAAGGAGTAATTTGGCGACTTATACAGGTATATTTACTTCCATCAGGGACTTATTTGCTTCTACGGCCGAGTCTAAGCTTAGAGGCTTTTCGGCAAGTAGATTTAGCTTCAATCTTAGAGGGGGAAGGTGCGAAGCTTGCAGGGGCGATGGCTTTATCAAAATAGAGATGTACTTTATGCCTGATGTCTATACCAAATGCGAGGAGTGCGATGGTTCTAGGTATAATAAGGAAACTCTAGAAATAAAATATAAGGAAAAGAATATTTCCGAAGTTTTGGAAATGACTGTTGACGGCGCTTTTGATTTTTTCAAAAATAGCCAGGAGATACACGATAAACTTATGATTCTAAGAAAGGTTGGCCTAGGGTATCTGTCATTAGGTCAGAGCGCAACTACTTTATCCGGAGGAGAAGCTCAGCGAGTTAAGCTTGCCACTGAATTATCTAGGCCATCTACCGGTAAAACTATATATATCCTAGATGAGCCTACGACAGGGCTACATTTCGAGGATATTTCTAGGCTATTGGTTGTTTTGCAAGAGTTAGTTGATCGTGGTAATACGGTTGTTGTTATAGAACATAATTTAGATGTTATTAAAAACGCTGATTATATTATAGATATGGGTCCGGGGGGCGGTGACGAGGGTGGTTATATCATTGCCGAAGGTAGTCCGGAAAAAATATCTTTAAATAAAAAGTCTACAACAGGAAAATATCTGGCCGAAATTCTTCGCCATCCTTGATTTCTACCTTCTGATATGATATGGTTTGAATGCCTAACTATTTGAAGTAGTTGCCCCCTCGCCAATTTTTTCACAAAACGAAAAGCAGTATTATAGGAGATGTTGCTTACTGGTTATTTAGGCTAAGAAACAATTGGTGAGGGGGAGGAAAGTCCGGGCACCGCAGAGCAGGGTATCCCGCTATAAGCGGGACGGGAGTGATCCCAGGGATAGTGGCACAGAGACTATACCGCCTAATCGCGCCTAGCGCGACGGTAAGGGTGAAAAGAGTGGGGTAAGAGCCCACAGTCTTAATTTCGAAAGGGATTAAGAGTGCAAAACTCCTGCCTGGTGCAAGTCAAGTGGGTTCCGACATCATCAGTTTGCTCGACAAGATGTCCGCGGAATCTTGACGCATAGATAAATAACTACACAAACAGAACCCGGCTTATCGGATAGTTAGGCATTTTTTTATGAGAATAAATAAATTTTTAGCCAAGGGTGGGTTGGGCAGTAGGCGAAAAGTTGAGCATCTTGTTTCATCCGGCAAGATAACTGTTAATGGACGGGTTACAAGGGATTTGGCGACTCAAATTGGTCCAGATGATGTTGTTTTTTTTGAAAAAAAACAGGTGTCTTACGATCCTAAACCTTTGTACTATGCGGTACATAAGCCGATCGGTTATGTCTCGACGGTTAGTGATCCCTATGCTTCAAAAACAGTAATGGATCTTATCGGAAGAAAGACGGGTTTTTTCCCTGTAGGGAGATTAGACAAGAACTCTAGGGGGTTGATAATAATTACAAACGACGGTAATTTTGCTCAGAAAACCTCCCATCCTAGTAACTACTGTGAGAAGGAATATAGAGTTAGAGTCCGTCTTCCAAAAAAAGATGTTACAGCTTATGTCGATAAGGCTTTGAGGTATTTTAAGTGTGGCGCTATAATTGATGGTCAAAAAACATTACCTGCTAAAATTAAATTGCTTGCTATGGAGAGAGGTCAAGCTATTTTTGGAATAATCTTAACAGAGGGAAGAAAAAGACAAATAAGGAGAATTTTTGAAAAAGCAGATATGGAGGTTATCGATCTGTTAAGGGTAAGGATTGGGTCGGTAGAGCTAGGCGATCTGAAATGCGGTGAAGTAAAACAGTTACATTTTCCTCTTGACAACTAAAAATAATACTCTATAATTTAGATACTAACTAAATTTTGATTATTAGTGCCAAAAAATAACTGCTAAGAAAGCAGGAGGGTTGACTTGCGTGAGCAGGGATGTTTTGTTATTTTTGGCAGATTAGGGGAGTAAAAAACTATGGCAAATAGCAAACCAAGTTCGAGTTATGTTTATTTTTCAAATGATAGTGTTAAGGTAGAGTTGCCAAATCTTATAGAAATACAAAAAGGGTCTTATGCGTGGCTTTTTAGGGAGGGAATTAAGGAACTAATCGATGAGATAAATCCGGTAGACGATTTTACCGGAGAGTCGATGACTTTGGAGTTTACCGACTATAAACTTAATGAGCCCAAAGTCGATGAGATAACAGCCAGAAATAGAAATTTGACCTATAAAGCTTCTCTTACAGCTGAAGTTGTCCTTTTTAATAAAATTACTAAGAAGAGGAAAAAATCCAAGGTTTTCTTGGGCGATTTTCCGGTAATGACTGATAGGGGGACTTTTATTATCAATGGTATAGAGAGAGTTGTTGTTTCTCAAATTGTTAGATCCTACGGGGTAATTTTCGTAGCCAATGAAAATGCAGGTAAAAAGTATTTTGGGGCAAAACTTATTCCTAGTAGGGGAGCTTGGCTAGAATTTGAAACTTCTAACAAGGGGGTTATTTCGGTAAAGGTTGATAGAAAACGCAAGATCCCTGTTACAACCTTTCTGAAAACGATGGGAGCTGGTGGTAACGAAAAGATTGCCAAGCTCTTTTCGGATGTAGATATGGGTGGTGAGTTTAATTACATAGAAGAAACGATTAAAAAAGATTCGGCTAAAACAGAAGACGAAGCTATTGTCGAAGTCTACAAAAGAATAAGGCCGGGGGATTTAGCAACGCCTGAAGCTGCCAGAGTCTTTATAGATTCCTTATTTTTTAATCCCAAGAGATATGACTTGGGTAAGGTGGGAAGATATAAAATAAACAGACGCCTTGGTCTTAAAACGAAAGAAGATATTGAAGGTAGAATTTTACGTTTGGACGATGTAGTCGAGGTAATAAAGGAAGTGATTCGTCTCAATAACGATCCTACTGCTGAAGCTGATGATATTGACCACTTGAAGAACAGACGTGTTAGGGCTGTAGGAGAATTGGTCCAATCAAGACTTCGTGTCGGGTTTTTGAGAATGGAAAGAATCATCAAAGATAGAATGAGTGTTGTTGAAACAGATTCGGCTACTCCTTCTCAGTTAGTTAACTCCAGACCTATTGTTGCGGTTTTGCAGGAATTTTTTGCTTCTTCTCAGATGTCACAATTTATGAATCAAACCAATCCTCTTTCAGAGCTAGAACACAAAAGAACTCTATCGGCTACCGGTCCGGGAGGTTTATCAAGGGAAAGAGCCGGATTTGAAGTTAGAGATGTTCACCAATCGCATTATGGTAGAATTTGTCCTATTGAGACGCCAGAAGGACCTAATATAGGTTTGGTGGGTTATCTAGCCTGTTATGGGAAGGTTAACGATTATGGGTTTATTGAAACGCCGTATTTGCAAGTAGAACAGAAGAACGGCAAATCTAGAGTTACGGATAACATAGTTTTTCTGGATGCTTTAGCTGAAGAAAAGACAGTTATCGCTCCTTCCTCGTCAGAACGTGACAAAAAAGGTTGTATTTTAGGTAGTAGGGTTCCGGTTAGGAAGTTTGGCTCACCATCCATAGAGCCTGTAAGCACTATTTCGTATATGGATGTTTCTCCTAAGCAAATTGCTTCTATTACAACTGCTCTGATTCCTTTTATAGAACATGACGATGCTGTACGTGCCAATATGGGTTCTAATATGCAAAGACAAGCTGTTCCTATCATTTCTCCTGATGCTCCGATCGTTGGTACTGGGATGGAGGAAGACGCAGCCAAATCTTCCGGTCATGTTATTACCGCGATAGAAGATGGAAAAGTGCTAGAAGCTTCGGCTGATAAAATTGTTCTTCAGACGAAGAAAGGAGAGAAAGTTACTACTTTCTTGAATAAGTTTGCCAGATCGAATCAAGGTACTTGTATTAATCAAAGGATCCTGGCGAAAAGTGGGGATTCGGTTAAAAAGGGGCAGGTTTTAGCGGATGGTCCGAGCACACAAAATGGTGTTTTAGCTCTAGGTAAGAATATCCTTGTGGCTTTTATGAGCTTCAGGGGAGGAAATTATGAAGATGCCATTATTATCTCCGAGAGATTAGTTAAAAACGATGAACTGACCTCAATTCATATAGAGAAATATACTATCGAGGTTAGGGACACCAAATTAGGACCTGAGCTTATTACTAGAGATATTCCTAATGTTGGCGAAGAAGCATTATCGAATTTAGATGAAACCGGCATAGTCAGGGTTGGTGCCGAAGTAGAAGCCGGTAATATTTTGGTAGGTAAGATTTCGCCTAAGGGTGAAACTGAACTCTCGGTAGAAGAGAAGCTTTTAAGGGCTATATTTGGAGAAAAAGCTAAAGATGTCAAGGATTCTTCTCTGAGATTACCTCATGGTGAAAAAGGTAAGGTTATTGAAGTTAAGTTGTTTTCAAAAGATGCGAACGATGAACTATCAGAGGGTGTAAGCCAAATGGTTGAAGTATCGGTGGCGCAATTACGCAAAATATCCGTAGGAGACAAGTTAGCCGGAAGGCATGGAAATAAAGGTGTTATATCAACGGTTCTTCCTGAAGAGGATATGCCCTATACTGCTGACGGGAAACCAGTAGATGTTGTTCTCAACCCTCTAGGAGTGGTTTCTAGGATGAATTTAGGCCAAATTCTTGAGACTCATCTGGGTTTGGCGGCTAACAAACTTGGAATAAAAGTTGCAACTCCTGTTTTTGACGGTGTGCCGGTTGAAAAGATAAGGGAGATGTTGCAAGAAGCTGGCTTTCCCGGCGATGGGAAGATGGTGCTTTATGACGGCAAAACAGGAGAGCCGTTTGACAGTAGAGTTACTGTTGGCGAAATGTATATTTTGAAATTAGCTCATCTTGTGGATGACAAGGTTCATGCCAGATCGGTCGGACCATATTCTATGGTTACTCAACAGCCTCTTGGCGGTAAGGCTCAATTTGGTGGACAGAGATTCGGAGAGATGGAGGTCTGGGCACTCGAAGCCTATGGCGCGGCTCATACTTTGCAAGAAATGCTGACTATTAAATCTGACGATGTTACCGGAAGATCAAAAGCCTACGAGGCGATCATAAGAGGCGAGGAAATAGAAAAACCTTCTGTCCCGGCTTCGTTTAATGTTTTGGTCAGAGAGCTTCAAGGGCTTGGTCTTTCGGTTGATATGATTAATGAACACGGTGAAGAATTGAGTGAAGAAAATCAGAAGAAAGTTACTAAAATGGAAGATATTAAACCTGACTTGGTTGATGGAAACGAGGAAGAAGAGAAAGACAAGGAAGTAACTGAAATTTTTGCAAATCAAGAAGAAAACCCTCCAGAAGAAGAACCTGTCGACAAGGAGGAAAATGAATAAGGAGCAAGGAAAGATGACACAAAAGAATCTTTACCCTAAAGACTTCGATAAGATAAGGTTGGCAGTTGCTTCTCCTGAAGAGATTGCAAATTGGTCCTATGGAGAAATAACTAAACCGGAAACGATTAATTACAGAACTCAAAAACCAGAGAGGGATGGGCTTTTTGATGAGAGGGTTTTTGGACCAGTTAAGGACTGGGAATGTTACTGTGGCAAATACAAGAAGGTTCGTTATAAGGGTGTTATTTGTGACCGTTGTGGTGTTGAGGTTACTCGAAGTTCGGTTAGGAGGGAGCGAATAGGGCATATTAAATTAGTAGTACCAACCGTTCACGTCTGGTATATCAGAGGAGCTGGAGGTATCATACCGACGATTCTCGATATGACCATTTCGGATGTTGAATCGGTTACTTACTTTGCTGCCTTTGTGGTTCTTGAAGTTGATGAAAAATTAAGGGAAGCAGCTTTAGAGCAACTTGCCAAAGAGTACAATGAAGCTAAAAAGGACACACGTTTTAAAGAAAATCCTATAGCTCTACAAAAGCTTGAAGCAACCTATAAGTCATCTAGGCAAGAGATTAATTCGCTCGAAGTAAAGAAGGTTCTTTCCGAAGGAGAGTACGCCAACATTTCTTTGAAATACGGACAGATCATTAAGGCTGGTATCGGAGCTGAAGCTATTTGTGAACTGTTGGAATCGATTGACATGGACAGAGAGATGAAAGATCTCAACGGTAGGTTGGAAAACCAAGTAACCGCTAGCCGAAAAAAAATCTTAAAAAGATTAAAACTTTTTGTGGATATGAAAGAGGCGGGTATCAGACCGGAGTGGCTAGTTATTAAAAACTTGCCTGTTATTCCTCCTGATTTGCGCCCGATGGTTCAACTTGATGGTGGTAGGTTTGCTGCTTCGGACTTAAACGATCTTTATCGAAGAGTTCTTAATAGAAATAATAGGCTTAAGAAGCTTCTGGGTGCTGGTGCTCCTGAAGTTATTTGTAGAAATGAAAAAAGAATGCTTCAAGAGGCTGTTGATGCTTTATTGGATAATAATGCTAGACGAGGCAAAATTGCAGTTGCGGGCAATCAAAGGAAATTGAGGAGTTTGTCAGATATCCTTAGAGGTAAACAGGGACGATTTAGACAAAATCTCCTGGGTAAGAGGGTGGATTATTCCGGTCGTTCCGTAATTGTGGTTGGTCCTGATCTTGATTTGCACGAATGCGGTATTCCTAAAGTCATGGCCCTTGAGCTTTTTAGAACCTTTGTGATTTCCAAGTTGATTGCTAATGGACATGTTTATAATGTGAAAAATGCTACCAAGATGATAGAAAACAGGGATCCTGTTGTTTGGGATGTTTTGGAGCAGATCACCGATAGTCACTATGTGATGTTAAATAGAGCTCCGACTCTCCATCGTCTTGGTATTCAGTCGTTTGTGCCTAGGTTGATAGAAGGGAAAGCAATCCAGATTCACCCCCTTGTCTGTCAAGCTTTTAATGCTGATTTTGACGGAGACCAGATGGCTGTGCATATTCCTTTGTCTGAAAATGCTATATCGGAATCCAGAGATATTATGCTTTCTTCCAAAAACCTTCTTAAGCCGGCTTCGGGAGAACCTATTGTTTCTCCTCGCTTCGATATGATTTTGGGGTGTTATTATATTACCAGAGCCAAGCATTCCCAGGATAAATATAAGTATTTCTCAAGTAAGAACGAAGCAATAATGGCTTGGCAAAACGGTTTCATAAAGATTAATGAAAGTATTAAGATTAAGGTAACTGATGATATCAAAGAAAGCGACACTGAAATTGATGACAAGGAAGATTATAAAATAATCACGACTTGTGTTGGTAGGATATTGTTTAATAATATTCTGCCAAGCAACCTAAGATTTCTTAATGTTACGGTTGATGCAAAGCAGATGAAGTCGATAGTTTCTTCGGTATTCAAAGAGCTTGGCTCTCTCGAAACAGCTCAAGTCTTAGACAAGATTAAAAAGCTCGGTTTTGAATATGCCACAATTTCGGGAATGTCAATTGGGGTGGAAGATATTTCAATACCCAAAGAGAAGAAGAAGATCATCGATGAGACAAGGAAGAAAGTCAATGACATAGAAGGACTCTTGAGAAGAGGACTAATTACACCCGAAGAAAAAAAGATCAAAAGTATTGATTTGTGGAATGATGCTAGATCCAAGATCGAAAAAGAAATGCTCAACGGTTTCGATTTAGACAATCCTGTCTATTCTTATGTAACTTCGGGAACCAGAGGCTCGGTTGCTCAGCTTATCCAGATGGCCGGTATGAAAGGGTTGGTAGTAAACCCTGCCGGTGAAATAATCGAGATTCCGATTATATCCAATTATAGAGAAGGTCTCAATGTTTTTGAGTACTTTATCTCTTCTCACGGTTCTAGAAAGGGTAGATCGGATACATCTCTTAGAACCTCTGATGCTGGTTATTTGACGAGGAGACTAGTTGATGTTGCTCAAGAAATGATCATTAAAGAAAAGGACTGTAAGACAAAAGAAGGCCTAGAGATTTCAAAAGCGGAATGTGAACTGTCCGGCGAATCGTTCTCTCAAAGGCTAGAGGGTAGAATAATTGCCCAGACAGTTAAGGATGGCAGTAAAATTATTGCAAGATCCGGTGAAGAGATTGATAAAGCAAAAGCTAAAAAAATAGAGGAAAGTAAAGTAGATAAGGTTAAGGTCAGGTCGGTCACGTTCTGTCAAAGCAAGCATGGTGTCTGCCAGAAGTGTTACGGGAGAGATCTAGGTACTGGAGAGATTGTTGAACTTGGTGTTGCTGTAGGGGTAATTGCTGCTCAAGCTATCGGTGAGCCTGGTACTCAACTTACTATGAAAACTTTCCACTTAGGTGGAGTTTCGGGAGAGGATATTACCTCTGGTCTTCCTAGAGTTGAAGAACTTTTTGAGTCGAGAAAGCCAAGATATGAAGCGCCGATATCACAGATTAAAGGTATCGTTAATGTTAGAAAGACAAGGGAGGGCAACGAAGTCCAGGTTATTTCAGGCGAGGAGCTTTTAGAGGAAGTGGTTATTCCGAAAGGATATGAATTAATTATCAAAGATGGTGATACGGTTAAAGCCAAAAAAGCGATCGCTGTCTGTAAAGATAAAAAAGCGGTTAGATCGGCTATCTCCGGAATTGCTAAAATATCAAACGACAAGGTGGTTGTTAGATCGAAAGACAAGGTTTCCTTCGAATATATGGTCAACCCCTCTCTGACATTGTTGGTGGGAACGGGTGATAAAGTAGAGAAGGGCCAAGTTTTAGCAGAAGGTCACCTTAATCTCTCATCAATCCTTAAACTTCAAGGAAAACAAAGTGTTATCGACTACATTGTCAGGGAGACTAAGGCTATCTATTCTTCTCAAGGACAGTCAATAGACGACAAGCATCTAGAGGTGATTATTAAGATGATGCTATCCAAGCTTAGGGTTGTTGAAGAGGGTGATAGTAGTTTTGTTCCTGGAGAGATCGTGGATATTCTTGTGGCTCAAGAGGAAAATGAGAGACTTGCAAAACTGAAAAACAATAGACCTGCTTTGTTGGAGCCGATCGTTATGGGTATTACGAGGGTTGCTCTAAAAACAGAGAGCTTCCTGTCGGCAGCTTCCTTCCAGGAAACCACCGGTGTTTTGATAGATGCTGCTATAAGAGGAGCTAAGGACGAGCTAAGGGGGTTGAAAGAGAACGTGATTATTGGTAAGCTAATACCCGCTGGAACAGGATTTAAAGCTAAGAAAGGTAAGTAATGCCAACGATTAATCAGCTGATAAAAAAAGGCAGAAAAAGCAAGCCCAAAAAGAATAAAGGGCCTGCTTTGGCTAGAAATTTTAATTATCTTAAAAACAAACCTTCGCTGGCTAGAACTTCAAATCCCTTTAAGCGTGGTGTCTGTACTAAGGTGACTACCATGACTCCTAAAAAACCTAACTCTGCTCTGCGGAAAATAGCTAAGGTTAGATTGACTAATGGTCATGAGGTAACAGCTTATATACCGGGGGTAGGACATAATCTGCAAGAACACTCAGTTGTTATTATAAGGGGCGGAAGAGTTAAGGATTTACCGGGTGTGAGATATCATATCGTTAGGGGTAAACTCGATACCTTGGGGGTTAGCGACAGAAGGAAAGCTAGAAGTAAATATGGTGTAAAAAAACCACAGGAAAAATCATGAGAGGACGATCCAGATATAAAAAAAGAAATCTAAAGCCAGACATAAAATATGGCTCTGTTACTGTTGCGAAATTCATTAATTATGTCTTACAAGAAGGCAAGAGGTCGGTAGCTGAAGATGTTGTTTATAGTTCCTTTGAAGAAGCGTCCAAAACTATGAAAATAGAGCCTTTAGAAGTTTTTAATAAAGTTATTGCTCTGGTCGCTCCTAATGTTGAAGTTAGATCCAAGAGAATAGGCGGGGCTAACTATCAAATTCCAGTAGACGTTAAAGAACCGCGAAGGACGGCTTTAGCCATGAGGTGGATTATCGAGTCTGCTAAATCAAAGAAGGGTAAGCCCATGAAAAGCCGTTTGGCTGAGGTTTATAAAGAGTCAATCGAAGGTACGGGAGCAGCGATTAAGAAAAGGACTGATGTCCAGAAGATGGCTGAAGCTAACAAGGCTTTTGCTCATTTCGCTAGGTCTAGATAGAAAATAAATCCGGAAGGGGTATTTTTAGGTATTAAAATGAGAGAGTATCCACTAGAAAAAACAAGGAATATAGGCATTATTGCTCATATTGATGCCGGTAAAACAACTGTTACCGAGAGAATTTTATTTTATACTGGTAAAAAACATAAGGTAGGAGAGGTCCATGAAGGGCAAGCCGAAATGGATTGGATGGAGCAGGAAAAAGAGAGGGGTATTACTATTACTTCGGCAGCTACTACTTGTTTTTGGGCTCCGAGACAAAATCAAGACCAAAAGTGTCGAATTAATATAATTGATACTCCCGGTCATGTCGATTTTACAGTTGAAGTTGAAAGGTCGCTCCGTGTTCTAGATGGTGGAGTTGTTGTTTTTGATGGTGTTGCGGGAGTAGAACCACAATCAGAAACTGTCTGGCGTCAAGCTGATAAGTATAGCGTTCCTAGGATTTGTTTTATTAATAAACTGGATAGAACAGGAGCAGATTTTTATAGATCCTATGAAAGTATTCTGGAAAAGTTGGGAGCTAATGCTATTCCCATACAAATACCTATTGGTAGCGAAGATAAGCTCGAGGGTATTATTGATTTGATAGAAATGAAGGCTTTTTTCTATAAGGATGATATGGGCCAAAGCATCGAAGAGAGGGAAATTCCTGAAGATTTAAAGGATAAAGCTCAAGAATACAAGGTAAAGTTGCAAGAGAAAGTTGCTGAAACAGACGAAAAGCTTTTGGATAAATACTTAGCAAGTGGAGAGTTGTCTTGTGAAGAGCTTCGCTCTGGATTAAGGACTGCAACTATTAAAAATGAAATAATTCCTGTTTTGACCGGTTCGGCCTTAAAAAATAAAGGGGTTCAATTATTGTTAGACGCCGTTATTGATTATCTACCAAGTCCGGTCGAAGTTCCTGATACTAAAGCAAGACTTGCCAGAGAAGATGGAGAGGAAGTCGAAATAAAAACAACCGATTCCGAACCTTTTGCCGCTTTAGCTTTCAAGATAGCTACCGATCCCTTTGTGGGAAGGTTGACATATGTGAGGGTTTATTCGGGAACCCTTAAATCCGGTAGTTATATCTTTAATGTTTCGACTGGTGAGAAAGAGAGGGTTGGTAGAATATTGATGATGCATGCTAATCACAGAGAAGAAGTTTCTGAAATTTTCTCGGGTGATATTGCAGCTATTGTCGGATTAAAAAACACTACTACGGGAAATACTCTTTGCGATTCTTCTCGAAAAGTACTGCTTGAGACGATTAGTTTTCCCGATCCTGTTATTGAAATTGCAATTGAGCCCAAAACAAAGGCTGATCAAGCTAAGATGGGCCTAGCGCTCTCTAAGCTTGCCGAAGAAGATCCTACTTTTAAAATACGAACCAACAAGGAATCCAACCAGACCTTGATTGCTGGCATGGGAGAGCTTCACTTGGAGATAATCGTTGATAGGCTTAAAAGAGAGTTTAAGGTTGAAGCCGGAGTTGGTGCTCCCCAAGTAGCTTACAGGGAAACTATTAGAAGAGGCGCTAAGGCTGAAGGTAAATTTATCAGACAATCCGGTGGCCGAGGTCAATACGGCCATGTTTATCTTGAAATATCTCCCAAAGAGCCTGGAAGCGGGAATGAGTTTATTAATAAAGTTTTCGGTGGAGCTATTCCTAGAGAATTTATACCCGCTTGTGAGGATGGAGTTATTCAAGCCTTAAACAAAGGAGTAATAGCCGGTTACCCCCTTGTAGATATATCCGTTACTTTATATGACGGTTCTTATCATGATGTTGACTCTTCAGAGATGGCTTTCCAGATTGCCTCTTCCATGGCTTTGCAGGAGTCAGTTAAACAGGCAGATCCTGTTATCTTAGAGCCAATCATGAAGGTTGAAGTAACTTCTCCAGAGGAATTTTTAGGAGATGTTTTGGGCGATCTGAATTCCAAGAGAGGTAATATTGGAACTGTTTCTGATAGGGGGAACGCCAAAATTGTTCCGGCCGAAGTTCCGCTTGGTGAAATGTTTGGCTATGCTACATCATTAAGATCGATTACCCAGGGCCGAGCCAGCTATACCATGGAGTTTCTAAAGTATCAAGTTGTCCCGAAAAATATTGCAGATGGTATAATAGAAGGAAGGAAGCCTAAGAGAAGTTGACGCAAGTTAAGGTTTATGCTAGTATTCATTGTAAGTTAAATAATAAAATAAAACAAAAGGATAATTAAGGAGAAATATGGCGGAAAAATTTGAGAGAAAAAAACCTCATGTAAATGTTGGTACAATCGGTCATGTTGACCACGGTAAAACTACCTTGACGGCAGCTATTACTAATGTTTTGGCAAAAAAAGGTATGGCTGAAGCCAGAAAATTTGAAGATATTGATAATGCTCCTGAAGAAAAGGAGAGGGGAATTACAATTGCTACTTCTCACCAGGAGTATGAATCAGACAAAAGACATTATGCTCACGTTGACTGTCCTGGACATGCTGATTATGTTAAAAATATGATCACTGGTGCTGCTCAGATGGATGCTGCTATTTTAGTGGTTTCAGCTGCTGATGGACCGATGCCTCAAACCAGAGAGCACATTCTTTTAGCTAAACAAGTAGGTGTACCTAGTATTGTCGTGTTTCTTAACAAAGTTGATCAGGTATCTGATAAAGAATTACTCGATCTGGTTGAAATGGAGGTAAGGGAACTTCTTACTAAATACGGTTTTCCGGGCGAAGAGATTCCTATAGTTAAAGGATCTGCCCTGAAAGCTCTGGAAGGTGATGCTGAATCTGAAAAATCTATTGAAGAGTTGATTAAAGCTCTTGACGATTATGTCCCTGAACCAAAAAGAGATATTGATAAGCCCTTACTTATGCCGATCGAAGACGTGTTCTCTATTAAGGGTAGGGGAACTGTTGCAACCGGTAGAGTCGAGAGAGGCATCGTAAAAATTAACGATGAAGTCGAGATAGTAGGTATTAAACCTACTAAAAAAGTTGTTGTAACTGGTGTAGAGATGTTTAGGAAACAACTCGATGAAGGTCAAGCTGGAGATAATGTTGGAATTCTCTTGAGAGGTATTGAAAGAGACGACATTGAGAGAGGTCAAGTCATAGCTAAACCCGGAAGTGTTACCCCTCATACGGAATTTGAGGGTGAGGTTTACGTTCTCTCTAAAGACGAAGGTGGACGTCATTCTTCCTTTACAAAGGGCTATAAACCACAGTTCTTTATAAGAACAACCGATGTTACTGGAGAGGTTACTGAAATTTCTTCTGGCGCAGAAATGGTTATGCCTGGTGACACTGTAACGGTTAAAGTGAAGCTTATTTCTCCTATTGCTATGGAAGAAAAGATGAGATTTGCTATCAGGGAGGGTGGTAAAACGGTCGCGTCAGGAATTGTAACAAAGATCGTTAAATAAAATAACAGCAAACGCACGTTGATAAAATGCCCAAGGAACAAAACAAGCAAAAAATAAGGATCAAGATAAGGGGATATGATTACCGTATTCTGGATAAGTCGGTAAAGCATATTATAGATACAGTTGAACGTTCCGGGGCAAAAGCCATTGGTCCAATTCCCTTGCCAACCGAAATCAAAAAAATGACTGTTCAAAAGTCAACTTTTGTGCATAAAGACAGCAGGGATCAATACGAGATAAGAGTTCACAAAAGGCTTATCGATGTGGTAGAGATGACCGGTAGGACAATCGATCAATTGATGAATATCGAATTGCCTGCCGGTATAGATATTGAAATCAAAACCTAAAAGGTTATTAATTAGACAACCCTGAATAATCATTCCTGATTGGAATAGGTTTCAGGGAAAAATTGTTATGAAGATATTCGCGGTAAAAAAAGGTATGACCCATTATTACGACGACTCGGACAAACAGAGAGTTGCTTGTGTTTTGGGTATTCTGGAGACTGTAGCTGCAAAGGTTGAAAGAAAAGGTGATCAATCCTTGGTCCATTTTGTTTTACCGGGCAAGAAAGATAAAACGAAAAAGCCGATAAAAGGCCAATACCCCAAAGTTGCTTCTATATCTAAAATAGAAACAGAGACTATAGATGGAGAGCCGGTTGAAGAGGGGTCTAAGCTAACCATTGACGATCTTGAGAACAGCAAGGTAATTTCTGTTTCATCTGTAACTAAAGGTAAAGGTTTTGCCGGAACGATTAAAAGATACGGTTTCAAGAGAGGCCCCAAAACTCACGGTTCGAGAAATTATCGTAAACCCGGATCTATAGGAGACACTGGACCGCAAAGAGTATTGAAGGGTAAAAAAATGGCTGGCAGAATGGGTTTAGAAAAGAGAACTCTTCATAATGTGAAGATAGTCAGAATAGTTAAAGATAAAAAAGAAATATGGGTTAGTGGCCATATACCTGGTGCAAGAAAATCTATAACGGTTATTACTAAAAATGATTGAGATACCATATTTAGACAAGAAGGAGAAAATAGAGATTAATCCTAAATCTTCAAGCCTTAAGTTTAACCAGCGATTGATTTCTCAAGTGTTGCACTGTCTGGAATGGAGATCTACCGTCAAGCCCGGTAGAGCGAAAAACAGATCTCTGGTTAGGGGTGGTGGCAGAAAGCCATGGAAACAAAAAGGAACCGGAAGAGCAAGGGCTGGGTCTATCAGGTCGCCATTATTTGTAGGGGGTGGAGTAACTTTTGGTCCTTCTGGCGAAAAGGCTCTTAAGAGAATTCCACAAAAAATGAAAAAGCTTGCCTTTGCACAACTTATGGTTAAAAAAATAAACTCCAAAGAAGTCTATGCTATTACCGGCTTAGCCGTTAAGGATAATAAAACCAAAGAGGCAGATAAGAAACTTAAGGATATTGCGCGAGATATTATGTTAGTTATAGACAAAAAGCAAATTCCTGAAATTCTTCCCTTTAGGAATCTTCATTATGCTACTCCTGTTTTGTATGAAAAAATAAGTCCTGAGAGCATAGTATCTGACAAATATTTTATTTTTACTGATGAAGTGATTCAAAAACTTAAGAAGGACTTGGAAAATTAAAATGAAGCTTTTTAAGCCTTACATCAGTGAAAAAACAATTACCTTGGCCAAGGATGGTAGGTTTACTTTCATCGTTGACAAAGAAATTACCAAAGATGAGTTCAAGCAATTACTTAAAAAGTATTACCATGTAGATGTAGTAAAGGCGAAAGTAATAAACAAAAAAAACCGTTTGAAAAAAGGCTCTAAGGGTATCGGTACAAAGCGAGGGTACAAGAAAATTATTTCAACCCTTGCTGATAAACAGGTTGTTCCAGGGTTTGAGATTGCCAAAGAGTCCAAAAAAGAAAAGAGTGAGAAACAAGATGGTAAGAATAGTTAAAAGACGAACATCAGGTAAAATTGTTGAAAGCTTTGAGGATAGAAGCGGTCTTTTTAAGGGTTCGCCACAAAGATCTCTTGTTAAAATGTTAAAGAAAAGCAGTGGTAGGGACAACAAGGGTAGAATTTCCGTAAGGCACAGAGGCGGTGGGTCAAAAAGACTCTACAGGGTTATTTCGGAACTTGGTAGCTTGGGAGAGGAGATAAAAATTTTGAGGATTGAATACGATCCTTACCGAAGCGCGAGAATTGCTCTGGTGGAGTTGAAAAATGGACAAAAAAAGTATATACTTGCCGCTGAAAATATGAAACCGAATCAAACCATTTCAATGGGTGAGGATGTTCAGGCGGAGAACTTTGACAGAGCTAAACTCAAAAATATTCCAGTTGGTTCACAGGTTTTTGACGTCCAGTTTTACCCTCAAAGCAAGAAGTATTTAGCTAGAGCGGCTGGTTCCAGTGCCACTCTAATGGCCTTAGAGGGTGATTGTGCTCTTTTGAGACTTCCGTCGGGAGAGCAAAGAAAGGTAAACAAAGAGAGTTTTGCTTCTATAGGGCAAGCGTCTAATCAGGAACACTCCAATATTGTTTTAGGGAAAGCGGGTAGGGTAAGAAAAATGGGAATAAGGCCAACCGTCAGAGGTAAGGCTATGCATCCCAAAGCTCATCCCCACGGTGGAGGTGAAGGCGTGAACCCTATTGGTCTTAAGTATCCCAAAACTCCTTGGGGCAAGGTTGCTATGGGTAAGAGAACAAGAAGAAATAACAATTCGGGTAAGTATATTATTAAAAGAAGGGCAGCTAAGAGGTAGTCATGGCTAGATCACTTAAAAAAGGTCCTTTTGTAGAAGAAAGTATTTTGAAAAAATTGCAGAATGCCCAAAAGGGTCAGGTTATAAAAACATGGTCAAGAGCATCTACTATTATCCCCGAGATGGTAGGATTAACTTTTGCTGTCCATAACGGTAAAGAGCATGTTCCTGTTAAAATCAATGAAGAGATGGTAGGCCATCGACTTGGTGAATTTGCTCCTACGAGGAAATTCAGGAAGCATGGTGGTAGAATGGCTCGAGAACAAGAAAAAGGAGCCGTTGCTGGTTCTCCTGTTGGCAAATCTGCTGATAAAAAATAAAAATGCAAAAAAAAATTATTACAGTTCAGTTAAGAGAACAACGGGTAAGCCCCAAAAAAGCGAGGCTGGTTATGAGTATGGTCAAAGGAATGCCCTTGGATAGTGCCATGGCTGTTTTGTCCAACACCAATAAGAAATCGGCTCTAACTGCTCTTTCTCTTTTGAAGAGCGCGGCAGCGGCGGCTAAAGATAAAGATTACCAAGCAGATAAAGTAATTATTTGCGAATCGTTAGTTAATGAAGGTCGAAAACTAAAAAGATACTTTATAAGAGCGAGGGGAAGATCAACTAAATTTTTAAAAAGATCTTCTCATTTTAAGATATCTTTGTGTGCAAGAGAAGACCAAGAACCTAAAAAGAAAACAAAAGGAAAGAAAAATGGGAAACAAAGCTAACCCTGTAAGCTTCAGGCTTGCTGTTAACAAAGATTGGAAAAGCAGGTGGTTTGCCAAGTCTAATTCTGATTTTGCTAAAAATATTATCGAGGATAGCAATATCAGAAAACTTATTACAGATAAAATGGGACCGCAGGCCGGTATATCCGAGATCATTATAGAGAAAGGTCTTGGGAGGCTTGAGATTTTAATCAAGAGTGCTCGTCCGGGAATTATTATAGGTAAGGGTGGGAAGCAACTCGAATCATTAAGAAAAAGTTTGGAAAAACTATTGAAAAACAAAAAATTTAAAATCGAGATCATAGAGGTTAAAAAACCTGATTTGGATGCTATGGTTGTAGCCCAGCAAATCGGCATGCAAATTTCCAAGCGAATGCCTTTTAGGAGAGCTGTCAAGCAAGCTGTCCAGAGAGTAATGGAGGCTGGAGCTAAGGGAGTGATGATAAGAGTAGCCGGTAGATTAGGTGGAGTTGAGATTTCCAGAGCAGAGACATATAAGCAAGGGTCTATTCCTCTTTCGACCCTTAGGAATGATATTAGTTTTGGCGTTTATCATGCTCCTACGACTTATGGAACGATTGGGGTTAAGGTTTGGATTAATCAAGGTGAAAGGCAAGCATAATGCTGATACCTAAAAAACTTAAATACAGAAAACACTTTCGGGGGAAGATGAAGGGCTTAAGTATTAGGGGTTCTAGTATTGATTTTGGAAAGTATGCCCTAAAAAGTGTTGAGCGAACCTGGTTAACCTCAAGACAGATTGAAGCGGCAAGGAGAGCAATGACCAGATATTGTAAGAGGGGAGGGAAGATTTGGATTAGAGTTTTTCCTGATAAAGTTGTTACGGCAACTCCCAATGAGGTCGGAATGGGTGGAGGAAAGGGATCACCTGACCATTTTGTAGCAGTAGTCAAACCGGGGAAGATAATTTTTGAAATGGATGGGATAGATTCAGATACTGCTAGACAAGCTTTGAAGTTAGCTGCTAGTAAAATTCCTGTTAAAACCATAATGATCCAAAAGGATTGAGAATGACTAAGACTCAAGTACAAAAAGAAGAAAAAGTTAGTAGCTTGCTTGAAAAGGTTAAAAAACTAGAGAGTAAGTTCATTGCTGAAATGTCTGACTCTAAGCTGGAAACACAGAAAAAAAGTAGGGCGTTGCGTAATATTAAAAAAGAAATTGCCAGGGTTAAAACATTAATCAGTAAGAAGATTTACGAAAAGGCACAAGAT
>Ga0265294_10003760_pt1 | contig 19221 bp, 12 predicted proteins | sample MunlanPumphouse3_FD_192504 | JGI IMG/M metagenome (GOLD analysis project Ga0265294, IMG submission 192504) | Groundwater microbial communities from a municipal landfill in Southern Ontario, Canada - Pumphouse #3 | ecosystem: Environmental > Aquatic > Deep subsurface > Groundwater | place...
ATTAGGCGAGCTTTAGGCTACTATCATCCTTCACAGACAGCATGATCTCAACAGTATCTATCGGTAATGGTGGCTTAAAACTATGGGCGAGAAATAAGAAAGAATCAGTTCACGACTCATCAGAAACGATGAAGCTTTCAATAAGATGCTTGTCTATGGCCGGGAGTTTCACCTTGAGGTAGATGCCATCCTCTTTGTATTCTTCGGTTTGGATGATGGCAATATCGTGCAAGCGTGAAACCAAAGCGGTTTGCGCATAGGGCAACACAATAGTATAAATCCGGTTATCCATCAGCACTGCTTCGATTTCTTGCAGAAGCTCAGGGATGCCTATGTTTTTGATGGCACTGATGGCGATGGAATTCTCATAAAAGCGTTGCACAATACTTTTCATTCTATCGTCGATAAGATCACTTTTATTCAAAACTAAAAGTTGGGGGATGCTTTCGGCGCCAATGGATTTTAGAACTTCGTTTACTTGATGGATGTAATAGTCGTGACGGGGATCTGCAATATCTACAACATGTAGCAGCAGATCTGCATCTACGGCTTCCATAAGTGTGGCGCGGAAAGATGCCACTAAATGGTGTGGAAGTTCGGAAATGAATCCTACCGTATCCGAAATCACAGCGGGAGCCCCTGTGGAGAGTTTTAGTTGCCTAGTGGTGGAATCGAGAGTGGCAAAAAGACGGTTTTCTACCAGAACTCCGGCATCGGTAAGGCAATTAAAGAGAGTAGATTTGCCGGCATTGGTATAGCCTACCAAACAAATTTTCTTGCTGTTCTCGCGTTGCTTTCGTTGGGTTTCTTTGTGCTTAGTAATACTATCTATAGCTTTGGTTATTTTTTTTATCTGTTCACGGATGAGGCGTTTATCTATTTCAATTTGTTTTTCACCCATGCCGCGAGAAGCTGTGCCACCTTGTGAGCGAGCATTGCCACGCTCTTTATCGAAATGTCCCCAGAGCCTTCTTAAGCGGGGTAATTGGTACTGAAGCTCGGCAAGTTTCACTTGCAGTTTTGCCTCTTTGGTTTTGGCATGTTTGTGGAATATGGTGAGAATTACTTCAGTGCGATCTATTACCCTTATCTGATGGTTTTTCTCTATGTTTCGTATTTGCATGGGGGCAAGCTCGTCATTTACAATCAACACGGAAGCACCAGCTTGTAGCATCTTGGTGGAAAGTTCCTCTAAAAAGCCCTTGCCAAAGAATGTGCTGCGTTCCGGTTTTGGGCGTTTCTGCGTATATCTTCCCAAGATGGTAATCTCGGCTGTATCGGCAAGGCGTTCGAGCTCGTCCAAAGAAGCCTTGCTATCTTCTGGAGATGTGTTTTTAGAAACAATATCTGCTATAAAAGCACAATCTTCTTCGTTTTCAAGCTCGTTCCAAGTATCGAGATCCATTTCATCGTATTCTTCTATAAGATATTCTTGCATATATTACTCCTTATTATCCCTGCGGTAGCCCTCGAGAAATTGGTAGATTGTTTTGGTGTTGGGATGGGAGTGATTAGTTGATCACGGCGAATTTTCCTCTTGTGCGCTCATCATTCATGTCAATTATATAAAAGTAGATTCCGCTGGAGACAAGATCTCCTTCGTTGTTCCTTGCGTTCCATCGCCAGGTGATGCGGTTGTTATCTGGATTAAAGGGACCGATGTTTGCTTTGTATACAAGGGTTCCCGCAGCATCGTAGATAACAATGGTTCCCGATTTCCCGATGGGGAAATTCATGAATACAACCTCGTTATGCTCTTTTCGGCGCATAGGATTGGGAAAAACCACAATGTTTTTAAGATTATCTATATCTCGCAAAGCAAAGCGAGCAAGATTGTGAAAGGCGGAAATGCGATTGCCAAAGAGATCCTCAACATTCACCACTTTAATAAAATAGGCATCATTACTATATTTTAGAGCATGGGCAAAGCTGATGATCGCAGTATTATTCTCACATTGAACATCGATAATACTGTTATTGGAATCGTTTTGGGGGCAATTAAGAAGGTAATTAGCTTTGTGGGAGGCGGTTGTAATACTCAGTTCCTCACTAAACTCTATGTGTACCCCTTTATTGCCATTTAAAATACTTACGCTCTCTACTCGAGGTGCATCTACATCAATTACATATGGAAATGAGTGTTGAATTTCCTGGGGGGGAATGCCGCTGCTACCGGTTATGCCGTGCAGAGTTAAGGTATACATTACATCCGATTGAGGCAGTTCATTGCGAAAGCGAAGCTGTACTCCGCATTGTTGATCTATGCTGTTTACGGATATTGGGTTTCCCATACCATGAGAAAGCTCATAGTGGTTCGGATTAAGGGCCGAAGCTGGCATGGCTTGGTTATACTTTGCTCGGACTTCACGTAATCCTATCATTTGAATATCAACTATTTCGGGAATCTCCAGCGGAGTGGTTTTGTGCCACGCCGATAAATAGCTTTCGCTAGGATTCATCGCATTAAAAACGGAACTTACGGCATATTTGTATGATAGCCCGCAGGTAACCATAGTATCGGTAAACTCAGCTTGCGTACTGGAGCCAATCAGGATGAGATCTCCATCCGAATCGCGACGGTATATGTTGTAGCTATCTGCGCCAATATCGATCCAGCTAATCTGAATCGAATTGGGTCCCAAAGCTTGGGCAATAACGTTTATGGGTGCTTGGGGACCGCTAAAGGGTTCATCTTTTTGCCATTCCACAAATACTAAAGAATCGGCGGCATTTTTACTGTTGGCAATTATCCTACTGTTGCCATCAAATCCGGGATAAGCGGCAATGCGGTAGTTCATATTACTGTCACCCATAAAGAAAGGGCTCAAAGTGTTGTTATCATATTTCAGATAATACAGATTTGGTGATAGGGCTAGAATAATCTCATCTTTACCATCGTTATTCACGTCAGCTACCGTGATAGCATTTTGAGATTCCACATTGTTAAACATTATCTGTCCCATACTGGAATATTGATTATTGCCAGTACCGGTAAAAGCTTCAAAAAGCCAAAAATCGAGATCTTTATTTAAGATGCTGGTATTGTATCCGCCTACTAGAAAATCCCTTCTACCATCACCATTAAAATCTCCACTGGCGAGTTGATAGGTATTTGCCACCGGGAATCTGCGATGCCAGGTTAAGGGTGCTTCGGCGTTGTTTAAAACTTCAAAAATCATAATGTCGCCATCAGTATCTGCCGTAAGAATATCTGGATGGCTATCGTTGTCCAAATTATCTACGATAACGGTGGGCACAAAGTTGTTGCGCTGAGCTGTTTGAGAAGTGTTGATAAGCGTGTTTCGCGCAGTCATAATTCCTTGTTGGCTACGGGCATACAACTGAATTACTCGTTGCAAGGGCAAGTTTTTAACTAAAAGCAAACCCAAATTTGAGCTACCGCTAAAATCGCCCATGCTCCCGCCAATTATGCCGGTATCCTGAAATATTAAGGAATCTGGTTGGGGGTAATATATCTGGTTTTGGGGATACGCTTCCCAGAGTTTTGCTGTTTCAGATTGTAATAAAAGGAGCTCTGTCCCACTAGTATTTGTGTTGCCCAAATGTAGCGGCCATCCATTTTGTTCAAAGCTGTGTTTCAAAACGTGTCCGGCGCTATTTGGTTCATAGATGTGAACAGCCCCATATCCAGAAACAGGCATCTCCATTGCCGGATATTCAAGTTTACCGTTTCCGTCGAAATCGAACCAGCAATTAAGCGGTACTCTGGCTTCACCAATTTCCCTTTTCACAAAGCCGTGAGTGGGGATGCTGTGATAGGCAATGTTCATAAAGTTAGGATGTAAAGGGGTTTGAGTGCTTATCTCGGCGAGGTTTGTGGCATAAACACTTATGTCAATATAACCTTGAGGGAGGGTTTGAGGTAGAGGCCAAATCTGCACCGAATCTGGCACTGATCCATATATTATATGCGTACCTCCCAGGCTGTCCGTAACTATCAATTTACCTTGCACTACTTCATCGTAAACAGCACCTATGTAATGGCGCAAGTTCTCATTCTCGTAGCGAGTAAACCCGTGCAGGCTGCCATCTTTTAATATCGGAGCGCTGCGATCTACCCTTACCGTAAAGAAATAATTGTATTTAAGGAGGTTGTTTTGCTGCCGTTCATATTGAATGCGAACCATATAACTGCCTTCCGGAAAACTGGAGGGGATCCGGAATTCACCCAGCTGAGAGTTATACACAGGCTGGTCAAAATATACGGGTTGCATAGTGTGCTCAGCAACATCACGCCAATCAGAAAGTGCTGGATCAGATATGCTTCGGTACATAATGCTATAGCGTGCAAAATCATCTCCATACACACTTCCGGTGATGGCTACGGTGGAAGAAATACTCAACTGATCTAATGGATAATCTACTCTTATATAGGGAGGATTAAGGTTGTCTAAAAGTTTTTGCACATTCAATAAGCCATGTCCGGTGCGAATGTCAAAACCGGGACTATCAATATCGTCAGTGCTGGAAAGCAAGCGAGCCCTCACCTCAGCTGGTGATAAGCCCGGAGTCAATGAAAGTAATAGAGCAGCCGCCCCCGTTACATAAGGTGAGCTCATAGATGTGCCGCTCATCTCCATATATGTCTCGTTTCCGCTTTCACGATAGGTAGAAAGCACCATCTCTCCGGGTGCTACCAAATCCAAATCCGGTCCGTAACTGGCGAAGCCAGAAATCGCTTTAGCGGCGTTTACACTGGAAACCGAAATAACGGTGGAAAGTTTGGCGGGATAGCTCATTATAGGTCCAATATCATTTCCTGAAGATGCTACTAAGGTTACACCCTTATTATAAGCATACTCACAGGCGTCGGCGATTATGGCAGAATAGTTTGGGTCGCCCCAACTCATGTTTACTACATGGCATCCGTTATCGGCGGCATAGATAATGGCAGCGGCGGCATCGTCATCTTGCAAATAGCCGGCATCAGTAGTACGGAAACCAGCTCTTAGTGGCATAATGCTTACATTCCAACAAACTCCGCTAACGCCTATTCCGTTGTTGCCCGAAGCACCTATAATGCCCGAAACATGAGTTCCATGAAAGTTTTCATCTTCTACATCGTTATCTTGCTCAATAAAATCTCCCAGTGCAATATCTGCCATTTCTGGAGCATCCACAAAATCCCATCCACACCAATCGTCGATGTATCCGTTATTATCGTCATCGATCCCATTTCCCGGAATCTCCACCTGATTGATGTAGACATTATCTGTAATATCCGGATGGTTTATCAGCAGTCCGCTATCGATAACCCCAACAACAATTTGATTGTTTCCCGTGGTATAATTCCAAGCGGCAGGCAAGCTTACCATGTGATGTAGTTGTCGTGAATACAAAGGATCGTTGGGTGCGGCGTGTAGTTTCCGGAGATAATTTGGCTCCATGTAGCTGATGCCTGGGAAGCTGAGATGCTTCACATGTTCAAGATCTGGCATATCATTTACTGTGGCGGTAAAATAGCGATTTCCAGGCATACCTTTTATGGGCTTAATACTTTTTAAGCCAACACTACGTAAATAGCTGTCGAACGTGGCAATTCCGGTTTTATTGTCTTTGATGCTAAGGTTTGCTTCAGTTTTAAATATTACAGAACCCGGAACATGGCTTGGTATTGCATAAACAGCATGCACCATGCAGGAAAGGACAAGCAACAACATGGGTTTTATCTGCTGTAGCGTTCTCATGGCAGTAATGGAGCGGTTAGTGTGGGGGAGGGTTAAACTCATATTATGTTAGAAACGATAGCTTAAGCCAAAGCTGTGCACATTCCCCAAGCCTTCTGTGTAGGGTACAAATGCATAATCTACCACAAAATGGGAGACATTGAAACCAATTCCGGCACTAAAATCTGCGCTATCGTGGTTAAATTTGTAGCCAGTACGCAAGTTTATGCGTTTAAGTAGGGTAAGCTCTGTAGCTAAGTGCGTTTGTGGATCCGAATCTGGCGTTATCACGATTCCAGTTTCCAAATTCAAGTATTGTTCACCTAAAGCAAAACCTTTATTGGCGTCCAAGTCAAAGCTGATAGGTAATTTGACTTGCTCGTGATCCATCTTATTACTTAGCCCCAGATTTCTCACCGAGAATGAGAGGCGACTATCCTTAACAAAGGTAAGCGAGCTTATGCCGATATCGGTGCTTAAAGCCAATGAAGAGGCGGTATCTATTTTTTGATAATAAACACCAAGGTTTGCGCCAACATAGATGCTTGGTGTAACACGCAGGGCATAGTTTCCGGTTAAGCCAAGATCTGCCGGGCTATAATAACCAAGGAGTACAGCGCTATCGTCACGTTGCTCAATCTCTCCATAGCTAAGGTTCCTAAGCGCAAAGCCTACGTGGGAAGTGCGGCTGGACCGCGAATACACAAGTGAACTGTAAGCTGTATCGCCAATCCATGTGCTGTGAGAAGCAGAAACTGAATTCTGGACATGCATCATTGCCGATGCCGGTTGCCACAACCATGAGGCAGAGTTTTCCAAGCTGTGTAATCCGCGTCCTGCCAAGGCTTGACTAACCGGATTAACCGGAATATTAAGAAACTTATAGCCGTATTCACCAGCACGATCGGATATACCGGCCGCTACCGTGCAGGCGAGAGTAGCCATCAATAGGATTAGAATATATTGCTTCATGTAAACATGCTCCTTATTACTTTTCAATACCAAAGCGGAGGCTTTTGGTCTGATCGCCGCCCTTAATTACCGCCAAATAGATTCCGCTACCAAGCCTAGAGCTTGGAATGTTGAATATATCTAGGTTACGAAGGTAGGCATAAGCTATTGCTTTGTGTTTATAAACCAATTTCCCTGAGATATCGTAGATGGCAAGTTCTATTTCTGCATCTCGAGTGGGCATCACGGAAAGCCTGATTCGTGGTTCGTAAATAGATTTTAACGGATTTGGGAAGAAATACAATTCATTTTCTACAAATAGACTATTGCTCTCATACTGGTTTTGAGAGGTTGAAGCACCACGAGAGGCAGTTCTTTGCAGGTTTCCATATTCGCAGAGCCATCCTTGATCGGCAGTTTGAGGATCGTAATTGGGTAAGGCAGCACGGAAGATTGAGCCATTATCGGTGGCAAGCCATAAATAGTAACTATCATCTGCGCCTTTTGCCACAAAAGGCAAGGTTCTGCCCCGATTAGCAAATGAAGTGGGAAAACCACTCTCGATATGCGAGTTATCATCCCACATTACCAAGCGATTCATACTTAGGGCACTTGCCAGCTCCATTTTTTCATCTCCATCCAAATCTAAAGCTATCGCACCTGCCGAAATTCCATCATCTGTTGCAGCAATATTGAAACTTACTGAGCTCATATCTCCACCTTTGTGGTCGATGATATAAACTCGGGTTGAGGTTCCAATAATGAGATCCAGGGTTCCATTAGAATCCCAATCTTGAATAGTAAGCGGAGCAGAACTACTATCGGCAAAGACAAAGGGAAATCCATCCATCAATACTATGACATTATCTCTTTGCTCAAAAACATAAACACTGTAAGGGCATTGAACAATGATATTATCCATATCTGCCAATTGAGCGGTAAACAAACCAAAAGCCAGAGAATCTGCCGGTATATCTATCGAGAAATTATTGTAGTTTTCGTCTGCATCGTAACTGCAAAGGCTGTAAAAAGAAGATTGTTCAGGTTTAGATAAAGCATACAGCACTTCATCTTTATAACTTAGATTTGCGGTGAGCTCTCCCTCGTTTAATCTAATTATTTCCGTCGGTTCTTCGCCACTTTGTTTGTCATAAACCAACACTTTATCGAAGCCCTCGGTTTCACTTCTAAGAGGAAGGAAAAGCTTGTTTCCGGCATCTACCGGATGACTTATCCAGCGGTGATTTAAAAGCCTTAGTGGATAGGTTGTTCCTGTATTATTCAGCTTCGCCAAACTGGCAAGCGTGGTGAGGTGTAAAGGCATATATAGATCGTTTCCATCCCAAGTATAGGGGTGGCTAATTCCTTGTAGATGAATGGGATAGCCTTGAAGATATCTGGGAAATCCATCGGACATTTCATCTTGAGAAAACAAGGCTATTTTGCCATCGGGCATAGGATACAAAATCTCATCTTCGCCGTCGCCGTTAAAATCTATCACTGCTGGAGGGATGTGATTCTCTCCCTCAAATCCGGCATCCAAACGCCAAGCGAAACGCACACTAAAGGACATGGTATTTCCGCTTACGCTAATGTCATAAATCTCTAGAGGAATTCCCCCATAATAGCTTTCCGCTGTCGGCAACCACAACAATTCATTATGAAAGCCTTTGCCAAAATATTCATTATTGTTCGCTCTAAAACTATCGTAGGGTCCGCCATATTTATACTCACTTACCACAGCGGTATCCAAATTCTGATAGCCATCAGCTTCTTCTAAATCTACGCCTTTATGATGTGCATCTTCATTGATGCGGTTAATGTCGAAGTTCGGCGAAAACTTAGCGGCGATCACGTTTTCATCTATATGCCAAATCAATATTCCGCTACCATCGGTGAAGGGACTGTTACCGTATCCGGGCAAAAAGAAATCCCATTCACAACCACTAAAACGGTTTTCGCTAAAATTGAAAAAGGGGTCTGCATTTCCCAAGCTATCGGGGGGATAGTAATCTTGTTCGCCATCGGGAAGCAGTTTGAAAGAAAAGCTGGGTAAGCCATTGATGCTGGTGCTTCCATCTGGGTTTTGCTGCCGATTTTCTATCAAAAAGTATTCTGTATAGGAAATATTTACTTTATATAGTCTCTGAGCGCTTGAATTATGATTGAGGAAGTGATCTAAGCTCAAATTTTCGGCATCGTGCCATACCTCAACTGCATTTTCCCATCCTAAATAGTATCGGCACCATGCACTTAACTGAGCTGGAACATACCCGCTGGCATTCCAGATACCGGTTCCCATCAATCCCCAGTGCCCAATTCCTTGACTGGCTCCATTACTAATATTGCCATCAAACAGGCTAGGCAAACCTAAAATATGGGCAAATTGATGTGCTAAAACTCCATAAAGGCTAAAGACATACGTTGCATTCTCGTCTTCTTGAGGACCGGGGAAATAGTCGTGAAATTCGTCTTCAGGGACAATAACGATATTTTTTAGTATGCTCCCATCTGGCGTTTCAAAGCCCGGATAGTCATCATTCTCAGGATCAAAAACAGATTGCAAGAGCCGCCTAGTGATAAAGGTACTCCAGATGGTGTTAGTGCGTTTTTTTTCAATATCAGTCTCCTGTCCAGCGCCGGCATGGAAAACTATCACCCCATCATAATCGCCAAAATTGATTTCATCGGAACAAAGCGGCATTAGGTGGGGGAGTATATAGGGCAGATTTACATCTGTTTTGGTGGCGGAATCTGCTCCGTAATAGCTCAGAGGATTTGGTAATCTTAATCTTTGAGGATGAATATGATAGCTCATCTCATACTGACCATGAGAAGCGTCCCAGAAGAAATCGGATAGATGCAAGAGCCAACGATCAAAAAAGGCAAGGTCATGAGCCAAAGAATCCGGGTATGCTGGCTCCAGCCTAAAATGTACGTCCGAGAATTCTACCATCAAAACCAAAATATTTTGCGGGATGTCGCCATTTTTGGGGCTAAGGGCTTCAAGATGTTTTGTATTTACTGTGGAAAACCATCCATTCTCACGGTCTATACCGAAATTATCTGGCAGATCCATCTGAGGCGCTTGCCAGTTTTCTACTATTCCCTTATAACGGGGATGAGGCGGGACCATTCCGAACAAAGTGGAGCATAAGGCAATGATTCCCACTAAGTGTAAGTATTTAGCCCATTTAGGCATAGTTTATCTATCTCCCATGTTCTTTGTGTAAAGATGTATATACAAATATCTGAACTTGTGCAAACTATTTTAGCTTGTTAAAGACGTCAAGCAGAAAGCACGTTAATGCCCAAAATCCAAAACATCTATCCGGCGCTTATGGAGCTGTATTCTAAATCGGGCAAATTTCCTGATGAAACTATTTTTTCCATAACACAAATCCTTAAGGCTCCCAATATATCGGAGCATGGAATACTGCCAAGTATATTTATAACGGTAAAGCACCTCTATCATACACCTGCTTATCTACTTGTTTCATTAGGCAAGCATTAAACAAGGTTAAGCGAGAGATTCTCCCTTATCTACATGATGATCTCTGCTTGAAGCATCGCTAGCAGCAGCTTAAAGCAGGAGGAGAAATACCAGTTTCTTTTACGATAGTAACAAAACCGTTGATTATTCGTTTTATGAAGCGGGGTTCTATGAAATAATAGCTGCCCCAATCTGGAGCAGCTATTTATGCAACACGTGATTACTAATTATTCATTTAGGATTCTATAACCTCTACATTTGCACGTGGAATGCGAATGCGGGTACCATCGTCAAACTCCGCCTCCAAGATGCGCACCAAAGTTTCGGATTCTACTTTGGTCAACTCTTCGGGCAGGGCTGTTACTTTGGCGATACTGCCAAAATGAGGTTGGCGAATGATGCGGATTAGGGTGCCAATTTCTAAAACTGGCAATCCAGCCTCTTTGCTTACCAATTCATTCTCTTCAAAGGCTAAAGGAATGATAATTTCGGGTCGGATAACCCCAGCACGGATTTGTGTGTGTCCATGAATGGAGGCTTTTTTCCCGTCAAACTGTTTTAATAAATCGAAGGTTTTCTTTGCCATGGTGATCTTACCAAAGCCTTCAGTACATACTATTGTTAAGCCAATGTTTTCGTGTCCGGTGATGGCAACACCAATATCGTAACCCAATAGTTTCTTTATGTCTTGGTCGTCTATACCTCCCGTAATAATGGCTTTTACGCCATGTTTGCGGGCAAGTTCGATTACGTGGAAAGGAATAAAGCTTCCTGTAATAATAATCTTACCTTTACAGGATTCGTCGATTTTTCCGGCATCAATCTCATCGTCAGGAGTTTCTGCCAGCATTTTTAGCTCGCCGGTGGTTTCATCTCCTATGCCAAAAATTCCTTGAATGTATGCGCTTTTATTTTCGATAATAACGCCTTCATCCGGTATTACTTCGGTAATTATGCCGTCCAAAAATGCCCGCACTTGTACGGGGATTCTGGGCTCGCGCAGCAGTACCTGACCAGTAACGGCAGAGATGTTTTCCACTTCACCTTCCACAGGAGAACGTACTTCACTTCTAAAGATTCCGAGCCCGAATAATCCGGAATTCTCGGCTAAGATGGTCTTTTTCGTAATTTGATCCCCGGCTTTAATTTTGATGTATTTTTCTAATTGGGTTGGAGTTACTCCAAGCTTGTTGGCAAGGTTGAAAGGCACGACTTTTCCCGGTAGAAGGGTTTCGGCTACAACGTCTTCAGCCTTCACTTTGGTTCCTTTGGTTACCAGTACTTTTCCCTTGAGGGGCAGAATGCGTTCTTTGCGTAATACAATGCTATCGGTTACGGTTAATCCGGCAGAATATGCTTGTCCCATTGTTTCCTCCTATACCAAGATGTCTTCGGGGTAGGCTTTGAGTTCTTGCATCCATTTTTTGAGGTATTTGATGCGTTCAGTTTTTTCGCTTGGCAGGTTAAATGGCTGGCGTCCCCTGGTATCCAGCACTATGCCAACGATGCCGCCGTGTAACTCTACATTCAGTTCTTTTGCTTTATTTTCGTCGAGAATCAAACCGGACGAAGTTTTAAGAGTTGCTTTTGCGGTTTTTCCAACCTCACAAGGGATCAGGCGGATTTCTCCAAAGGGAATATTTTCTTCGAACACAGTGCCATCTGGAAGCTCCAGTTTGGCGTAAAGAGCCGGCTTACCATATTTGCATTTCCCAACCGGAGCTACACAACTACCCAAATATACCATGCAATCTTTGCGGAACACTTCTGTGGCTGCTCTGGGGCTGATTTCGGAAAGCACGCCCAGATGGGGCATCATAAAGATGCTATCTACGGCCAGGCGAGTTATCCCCTCCGGTAAGAAAGCATCAATCAGCATCATAACAGTTTGATAGCGACGAGGTGCGTGAGAAAGAACACCGCCGGAGCCAACTAATAAGTCCAAAGTCATCAAGTTTACTATTGATGCGCCAGAAGTAGATTGGCTAAAGGCTTCCGAAATATCGCGCTGACGTTGCATCCCTTTGAGGCTGCTGGCAAATTCCTTATGCTGTTCGAATGCCAAGCGTAATGCCTCTTTGGCAATGGCCTGCTCCAAAACTAATTCTTCTAAAAGAGAAGGAATAGTAGTGGGTCGAATCATTTTGTTTTTTATCATATTGCGCAGCTCACTTTCGTTAATATCGAAGGGAACCCAACGCATAATATTGGTTAATCCACTGGAAGCTAAAACATTGGAAATACTATAACTCATACCGAGGTTGGCACTTACGGTACGGTTAAATACATATTCTTCGGTAAAAACGCTGAAAACGTCGGTTGTGGCTCCGCCAATATCAACACCCACAACTTCAATTTGCTCGTCTTTGGCAATAGTTTGCATGATGTTGCCCACAGCTGCGGGAGTAGGCATAATGGGAACTCGCTGAAGATCCGGGCCTTGTGTCCATTCCATCAATTTGTTATATCCTGGAGCTTGCTGCATCACATGTTCCATAAAGATATCGTGAATCTTGTCGCGAGCAGGGCCAAGGTTTTCGGCATCGAGTTTGGGACGCAGGTTTTCGGTGATGATAAGATCCACTTTGTCGGCAAGAGTGTTTTTGATCTCATTTATGGCTTCCTTATTGCCTGCATATATAACTGGTAATTTATATGAAGAGCCCAAACGCGGTTTGGGATCCGCACCTGAAACTAGCTCTGCCATTTCCACAACGTGTTTTATGGTTCCCCCATCTTCTCCTCCAGCCATGAGAATCATGTCTGGACGAAGATGTCTGATGCGCTCTATCTTCTCATGGTTCATGCGTTTATCGTTGCTGGCGATAAGATCCATCACGATAGCACCTGCACCTAAAGCGGCACGCTCAGCGCTTTCTCCGGTCATTGAGGCAACCACTCCAGTAACCATCATCTGCAAGCCGCCACCGGCAGAAGATGTGGAAACATAGGCGTCCACTCCCACATCACCGTTTCGGGGGATTATGAACTCACCATTTTCCATAAACTTGATGTTGGGGTTGTTGTGTTTTAGGCGGGCAAGCTCTTCCAATTCTTGTGTGGCGTTGATTACCCCTTTGGTAACGTCGTTCAAAGGAGCTTCCACTGTTGTTGGTGCCTCACCACGGATAGTTTGGCGATATTCGCCGTCAACATACTCAATCAAGATCGCCTTAGTGGTGGTACTGCCACAATCTGTGGCAACAATTCTAGTAAGGCGTTTTTCATCGTATTGCATATATCCTCCGCTTATTCAGCTTTTATGTTTTTTATTCAAAATTTTAGCAAGTAAGTTGCGAAATTGGTTCCGCCGTCGTTGCCTTCGTATTTTAGCTTCAGCTCTGCGCTGTCGGTTTATTTCTTCATCAAGCTCATCAATGCGTTTAACTAAGGCTTTGATGTATTTCTCTTCTTGAATTAAGAGTGCAAAACGCTGATATTTGGCACTGTCGAAGATAATCTCGGCAAAAGGTAACACAAAATACATTGCCTGACTTCCAATACTGTGTAGCGGGTGCAGAGATTCTATCAGCAGAATTCCCGCCGGAGCCAACTGACGACTGGCAATAAAGCGCGCTACTTTATCGATAAGACCGAAGGCTTCCTCTTCGCTAATGGTCGAAATTATTTCGGGGTGTTTATAGTTTTTCATAATCTATGCTCTTGTGGCGGTGTATCCCGCAACTTTAGCGGCGCCGGCTTCATATAGAGCCCGGCTAACCTCATTAAGCGTGCTACCTGTAGTGAACACATCATCTACCAAAATTACCTTCTTGCCTCTAACCATTGAGGGGTTCTTAACCTTAAAAGCTCCACCTAAGTTTGTGAGTCGATCAGTTCTGCTTAGGGTAGTTTGACTTTTTGTATAGCGCTTTCTACTCACACAATTCAAATAATTCTTTCCCAACTGCTTTGCCAGGCCTCGTGCAATAAGGGCACTTTGGTTGAATCCGCGTTCCCGGAGGCGCACTTTGTGTAAGGGCACTGGAACCACCTCACTATATTCCTCAAAGCGAGAATACGATGCAGCAGCTTGCGCCATCCTTTCCGCCAACCAAGTGCCTGCACTGCGCATACCGTAGTACTTCAAATTGTGCACTATTTCCGGCAAAGGATATTTATATTTAAGGGCAGAGCGAGCAAATTCGAAACAGAACTTGGCTTCCCGGCAAGTCGGGCATACTCCATCCTTCATTTTGGATCCGCATTTTGGGCAATCTCCTGGTTGGTCAGATTGGACCAAACTGTCGCAATTGGCACATAAGAACTTTTCAGTGCTATCAAGACGCTTATGGCATGCTGCACACACAGGAGGGAAAAACAAATTAAGCACCGTGCTCAAAGTACTTTTCAACAGCTTCAAAAAACAGTTTTCCATCTTGGCTGCATACACTATCTGTGGCTGCTCGTTCAGGATGCGGCATCATGCCTAAAATGTTTCTGCCAGTATTAATAATGCCGGCAATATTGTCAAGTGATCCATTTGGATTGGCTTCTTTATTCACCATGCCATGGGCGTCACAGTAGCGAAATACTATCTGATCCCTATCTTGCAAGGCTTTATGCCCCGTGGCATCTATAAAGTAATTACCCTCTTTGTGGGCAATGGGGATATCCATTATTGTGCCTGGAATAAGATGCTTGGTAAAAGGACTATCAGCACTTTCCACCTTGATATATTGGTGTTTACAAATGAAGCGCAAGCCCTTATTCATCAGTAATGTGCCAGGCAAGAGACCGGTTTCGGTAAGAATCTGGAAGCCATTACAAATGCCCAAAATGTAACCTCCTCGCTTAGCAAAGAAGACAAGTTCTTTAACGATAGGTGAGAAGCGAGCTAATGCACCACAACGAAGATAGTCTCCATAGGAAAAGCCTCCGGGAAGAATGACCAGATCAGGATTGTCTAATTGACTATCTTTGTGCCAAATCATACTTGTTTGGTGCCCTCTGCTGGCAAATACTTCAGCTGCATCGTGATCACAATTTGAGCCGGGGAAAGTGATTATGCTAACTCGCAAGGCTATAATTCCTCCAGCTCAAAATGGTAAGTTTCGGTATTGGGATTTGCCAACAGACTCGTGCAGATTTTATCCACTTGCTTTGTGGTTTGGGATTTGTCTTTAGAGTCAAACGATATTTCAATGTATTTACTGATGCGAGTATCAATCACGTTTTCGTATCCCAATTGGCTCAACGAATTGCTTACTGCCTTGCCTTGGGGATCCAATACGCTGGGCTTAAGTTGCACGAATATCTTGGCTTTTAGCATGGTACTTCCAATAGTTTTTTCTCATTAACCAGCATTTGAACCGCCAATATTTAGTCAACTGATTTGTTATCTACAATAATTTGAGATCGTTGCTTAATCGGGGAACAGGGCATAGTTTAATGCGAAAAGGGGTGTGGTTAATACGGGCAAATGCACTTTATATTTGTAGAACAGTTTGTTTTATAAGGCTTTAAACCCAAGAATTACGCTTCAGCTTATTTATGCTATTTAATCTTATAACGTTTTATCTTGCGGCAGAGCGTAGATTCTGTCATATTCAGCAATTTCGCTGCTGTTTTCTGTTTGCCACCAGTTTTTTGCAGAGCTTCAATAATGCGCTCCTTATCCAAATCCTTGATATTGTGGTTTATCAAAGAGCCCCTTAAAGCTATGCTACGTTTAAAAGCATCTATGTTATCGAGAATTTCAGCTGTCCAAACTGGTTTGTAGAAGAGAATAAAAATACGTTCGATGATGTTCTTAAGCTCCCTCACATTACCGGGGAATTTGTAGCTATTTAATCTATCGTAAAAGGAATCTCTTATGCGGGGTAGTCTTTTACTGGTTTCGCGGGCAAAGTTTCGGGCAAAATGTTCTACTAAAACCGGAATGTCTTCCAATCGTTCTTTAAGTGGGGGGATGGATATTTCCAAAGTATTAAGCCGATGGAGCAATTCCAAGCGCAAAGAGTCTTCTTTTATAAGTTCCAAGATGTCACGGTTTGTAGAGGCGATCAATCGGCAGCGTATAGGTTTGCTATCTTCTTTGCCAACAGTGTTATACTTCATTGTATCCATTGCCCATAGCAATTTTGCCTGGAAGTCATGGGGAATTTCGGAGATTTCATCCAGAAACAGGGTTCCGGCTCCGGCTTGCTCAAAAAAGCCATGTCGTTCTTTGGTAGTGCCGGTAAGATTGCCTGCAGCAGAGCCGAAGAATTCGGTCTCAAACAAGGCGGGCGAGATTGCCGCACAATTTACTGTTACAAAGGGAAGGTTTTTTTGGGCCGAGCTATAGTGTATCATACGGGCTAAAACTTCTTTTCCGGTTCCGCTTTCCCCGTGAATAAGCACGGAGGCATCACGGTGCATAGATGCCAATAGTGCACTATCGATAACTCTTTTGGCAGCCTTTGAAATGCCGATAAAGCGTTCTATCTGCCGTTTTGAAATGTCATTCAGCAGGGTTTCATATTTTGCCTTTATCGCTCTGGAATCATCCAAAATCTGCTGGAGTTTATTTTCGCTAATTTGGCTACGTTTTTGTTTTAGCGCAGTAATATGATCGCGGTTTAGTTCGTCCACACGGCGCATCATAACTAATGCTCTAAGGTAATTATTGCGTTTTTGATAGTAATATGCCAAAGCACGGCTAACCTTTATAAGGTTTTCAATCAGATGGTTTTGTTTATAGAATCGTTCTGCTTCGCGCAAGCGTTTTAATGCGTCTTCCCAGTTATGTAAGCTTATTAGAGAAAGAGCGATATTGGCGCTCAGGTTTATTCTACGTTCTTTTTGTGAGTCTTCCTTCAAGAGTTTTTCAGCCAGTAATTGATAGTGTAAGGCCTGTTCTCCCAGCTCAAGGTGATTGAGCGCTTTTGCCAAATTATTATAAATCTCAAAAAGCAATGCTGGCATTTTAACGTCAGTAGAATGCAGAGATTGAAGGCTTTTTTGGAAAAAGTAGATCGAAGCCTTATAATCCTTTATGGCATATTTTAGCAGCGCATAGTTGAAGTTAAGTTGAACCTCAAAGAAGTACATCCTCAACTGAGCGATTAGACGATTGCCCAATTCGTAGAATTCTTCACCCATTTTATGCTTTTGCAATTTGGCACAACAATCTAAAATAGCAAAGGTCGTTTCCAGTGACGCTATGCTCAGCTCATGTTGATTACTAAGATCGTAAGCTGCGCTATAATAGGAAAGCCCAAGATCATATTTTTGCAAGGTGTTATACCCATAGCCCAAACAAGATAGTACACACAACCGCACAAAAGGTTGTGTAATGTTATCCAATTTTTTGGCTAATTTCTGCAATTTGCTTTCCATGAGCTTGAGTTTGTTGCTGATAAGTGTAATGGATGCACAATCCACAAGTGTTTTTACTGTTGCATCTTGGGCATCGATGCATATTAAATGTGCTTCTTCGGCGTAACTTTTTGCCCCGATGTTATTGCCAAGCAGATTTTGGGTATTTATAAGCGTTATAAGGTTCAATAGTTGAATTTCGGGCTCGGAAGAATCTTTTAGTTCTCTATATAGTTTAAACGATTGATCTTGTGCTTCATTTAGCCGATACATACTCAACAGTGCTCTTGCTTTTGCCATTCGAATAAAGATGATTTCATCTGCATCAAATCCACCGTTATTCTCGTCAATTGCCAAGTAGATAACGGGATCTCGAAGCATCATTAAAAACTGATGCAAGATCGCTGTAAGCTTTTCATTTAACATCGAGTAAATTCTCCTTCAATTATCTCACAATTGATAGAAACAGCAAATCTGTCAACACAATTCTATTTTCTTAAGAGCAGATAGATGAAAAATGGACAACCCACTGCGGCTGTTATTACTCCTACCGGAAGTTCAATTCCGCTAAGATTTTTTGCCAAAAAATCAGCTCCCATCAGAAACACAGAGCCAAAAAACAAGCTTGCCGGAAAGATTTGTTTTTGATTTCTAAGCCCTATCTGTCGCATTATGTGGGGTGTAATTAGCCCAACAAATCCAATTATCCCCGCATAAGACACCACAATGCCTACTATTAGCGAGCTCACAAAGAAAATCTGCCGCCGCAATCTGGCCACATCTATACCCACACTGGCGGCGTACATATCGGAACTGCTGAGAATATCCAGTGCCCGGCTTTTAAGGTATAACCAAGCGGTTAGCAGGGTTACCAATGCCGCTAATATCAAAAATATGCGGTATTCAGTAACGCTGAATATGCGTCCCAAATTGCCCATCAGAGTGCCCAGAATTAGGACGGTATCTTGTCTGTTAAGATACATCATCAAAGATATTGCCGAAGAAAAGAACATCCCCACTATTACTCCGGCAATAATCAATCGTTGTGGATCGAAGTTGCCCCGTTTTTGTGCCAGTTGCCACACCAGCAACATAGTGATAATGGCGCCAATAAAACCACCTAAGGGCATCAACAAAATCATGCCGAAGGCGGCAAATAGTATGCTTCCAAAAGCGGATCCGGAAGAAACTCCCAAAATATATGGCTCGGCAAGAGGATTGCCCAGCATCAGTTGATATACCGAGCCAATTGCAGCCAGACTAAATCCGGTTACCACGGTTAAGATAAAGCGAGGGATACGAATATGAGTGAGGATATAGGCTCCGGGATTTCCCCAAAAAAGGTAAAGTGCGGTTAGCGATAATCCGGCTAACAGCATAAGAACAATGAAGATATAGCGTTTCATTTGCTCTGTAACCGCCAGTTCTCGAATATTTCATCTAATTGCCTTAGGCCTTCCAATATTCGAGGACCGGCGCGTTGAATAAGATCAGGATCGATATCTTTTTCAAAATAGATGTTCTTTTGCGCTATGGCAGGAATTCTAGCCCAACCCTTACGATTGAGAACGTTCTGTAAACTATCGTGCGAGTAGCAGATCATAATATCCGGATTTGCTTGAATTATCGCTTCGGCTTTTACTCTGGAATAATCTCGTTCCAAGCGATCGAAAGCATTATTGCCACCGGCAAGCTCGATCAATTCTCCCACAAATGAATCATCTGCCACACTCATTAGGGGGTCTCGATATATTTCCAAATATACCGTGGGACGCCTTTTATCCTTAT
>Ga0265294_10003761_pt1 | contig 19218 bp, 17 predicted proteins | sample MunlanPumphouse3_FD_192504 | JGI IMG/M metagenome (GOLD analysis project Ga0265294, IMG submission 192504) | Groundwater microbial communities from a municipal landfill in Southern Ontario, Canada - Pumphouse #3 | ecosystem: Environmental > Aquatic > Deep subsurface > Groundwater | place...
ATATCAAAGCTAAGAAATATAACCATCAGTTTCATTTTGAGTTTGCAATTTTAGTGGTTAAAGTGAATTATGAGTACCAGAGAAAGGATGCCGAATGAATTATATACCAGTTGCTCAAGTCGCAAAGATATAGAGTATTTCTGGCGAAGCGTCTGCGACTACTACGCTAAGGAGCGTGTCTCTGATGCCTTTTTGACGAGCAAGACTGGAATATACCAAGGACAGTAAAAAAGCCCGAGCGCAGCAACAAGCACACCGACGAACCAAAGACGTTGCTGGAAATATTCAAAGTTGAGGAAATGGCTAAAACAAGTTGTGGCAAAGGTATACCAGATCATGACCAACGAGAAGTGCATGGGCAACGCTTCTACAACCGTTCCTCGTGGACAGAATGTGTTCCCGCACGATTGAAGGTGTGCTACACTTCCTTTGTCCCTTGATCCTCTTCTGGGTATCTTGATTTGTTGATAAGCCAATCATACCACGAGACATATGGTTTTTTTGTCTTTCTTCTTTCCCGGACAATGCATCTTGCTGTGTGTGCGTTTTTTGTATGCTTGAAAAAAATATTGACAAAACAGTAAAGTGGAATCAATAATTGTAAAAAACTAGCAAAACGTTTTGTTTTAGTTTGCAAAGGAGATTTGCGTATGAAAAAAAACTTACTCGTTCTCTTGCTCGTCTGCTGTGTCGCAGGACAACTCATGGCGGCAGGAAGTTCGGAAACACCGGTGGCAAAAACTAACGAACCCGTTACTTTGTCGGTACTGTGGTTCAACGATGGCAATGAAAGCGATGTTTTCACCGCCACAATGAAGGATTATCTGGCATCCCATCCGAATGTAAAGGTGGATCTGCAGATTGTCGCGTTCGCCGATTACCAACAGAAACTGAAAATGATGATTAGCGGTGGCAACCCACCTGATCTTGCGCGTATGGCGACTGCCGATCTTACCTCTTTGATTGACACTGTCCTTCCGTTGGAAGGGTATACGGATGTCACTTCCCTTGAAAAGCAATTTGTTCCAAGTATGCTTGCGTATGCGTACAACAAGGACAACAAACTTGCGGCGCTCCCAGTTGAAGCGACTGCCAACGGCATGCTGGTCAACAAGACTGCGTTCAAGAATGCCGGAATTGATGTGGATGCTGTTTCCAAGACATGGACATGGGAGGAATGGGCTGAGATCATGAAGAAAGTGATCGCCGCCAATTCGTCGAACGGCATGAAGTATGGGCTTGCAGTGGACTTCACTCCGCATCGTTTTTCAACGATCATGTACCAGTTTGGAGGCCATTTTCTCAACGCCGACCAGACTGCCATGCAGTTCAACAATCCAGGAACCATCGCCAGTCTGCAATGGTTCAAAAAGATGCATGACGACAACCTGATCCCAAAATCGGTATGGCTTGGCAGTGAGAATCCGGCCGAGCTTTTCCAGGCGGGAATTGTAGCCTGCCACATCGGGGGAAGCTGGAACGTCAACACTTACAAGAAGAACATCGCCAATTTTGAATGGGGTACAGTGCAGATGCCGAAGGCCTCTATCCGTTCCTCGGTTCCTGGTGGCAAGTTGATTGCTTCCTTCAAGGGATGCGCGCATCCCCAGGCGGCTGTTGATTTCATGATTGCCTTTGCTGACAAGGAACATTCTTCCCAGTATGACAAGGAGACGATGAATATTTCCGCACGTGTGGACACCAACATCCAATATGCGTCCAATGCTTCGGATTTCAACATCTTCGCTGATGAATTGAAGGTCACCCCTGCGTTCACCGCCAATGAATGGAAGAATCCAAACCTTGCAAAGGTCACAGCCTATGCCAAAGAGCAGATTGTCCAGTACCTGATGGGCAATATCGATGTGGACACCTGTGTCGCCAATGTCGACAAGAAAGGTGCTGGTTTCTTTAAATAACGAATCATTTTTCTCTCCCTCCATCATTGGAGGGGGAGAATATTTTCCAAGGAAAATCTCATGACAGAATTTAAAAAAGGCACCCGGCAATTCTGGATTCCGTATCTGTTCCTTTTACCAAACCTGCTTATCTTTGTCCTCTTTGTCATCATCCCTGCAGTACAGGGGCTTGCCATGTCCTTCACCGATTGGTCGGTTTTTTCGAAACCAAACTTCATCGGTTTCGCAAATTTCAAGGAATTGTTCGCGGATGAAGTGTTTTTGACCACATTCAGGAACACACTTGTGTATTCAATTTTGACTGTTTGCGCATTGGTTGTCGTATCCCTTGGTCTTGCGCTCTTGCTTTTCCATAACACCATCAAGGGAGTAAAGGCATTCCGTGCGATATTCTATATTCCATCCTTGCTCAGCATGATTACTGTTGGTATTGCATGGCGTTTCATCCTTGGTGATGAGATGGGCATCGTCAATTTCCTTATCCGATCTTGTGGGGGAAAGGGGGTGCAGTGGCTGACAAGTGGAAAACTGGCCATGCTGAGTGTCATCCTCGTTTCCGTATGGACCTATGCCGGTTATTACATGATCATCTTCATCAGTGGTCTCCAGACGATTCCTGTCGAACTGTATGAAGCGGCGTATGTCGATGGCGCGAGCCGGTGGTATTCCTTCAAGTCAATCACCTTGCCGTTGCTTTCTCCGACGACATTGGTCGTTTCGATTCTTGCAACCATCAACGCGTTTAAGGCATATGAGTTGATTCTCACCATGACCAAGGGAGGGCCTGGCTATGCGACGAAATTCATCGTGCAGCAGGTATATGAAGTTGCGTTCCTTGAGGATCGCATGGGATATGCCTCGGCGATGTCCATTATTCTGATGCTGATGATTGGGGTCATCACGTTGATTCAATTCAAAGGATCACGGGGGGAGGGTGAAAATGAGTGAGGTAAGGAAAAACCAAGTTTGGCAGATGATTGTAGTCATCTTGTTCGCCATCATTGCTTTGTTCCCCATCCTTTGGGTTGCGCTTTCTTCATTCAAGCCACAGAGTGAGCTTTTTCGTATTCCGATGCGCATTTTCCCTGAGCAATGGACATTGGAGAACTATGCGGAAGCATTGTTGCGCGGTTCGTTTCAGATTTATTTCCGTAACACGGTCTTTGTATCCGTCATCTCAACCATCATCACCGTAATCATCAGTATCATGGCGGGGTATGCCTTGGGCAAGTATGTGTTTCCCGGCAGAAATTTCATGTTTACCCTGATGCTTTGCACCTTGATGATTCCGCTTCAGGTCATCATGATTCCTATTTTTCTCCAGTTGAAACGGTTCGGGCTTCTCAATTCATTATGGGGCATCATTATTCCGCCGGCGGCCACTCCGACAGGAGTGTTTTTGGCCAGACAATATATGACTACCATTCCTGATTCCCTAATCGAGGCGGCCCGGATTGACGGTGGAGGGGAATGGTTCGTGTTCAGGAAAATTATCATCCCATTGTCCAAGCCTATTATCGCCACGATTGCAATCTTTTCGTTCATGTGGCGTTGGAATGACTATCTTTGGCCACTTATCGTCATCTCAAAGAGTGACAAACAGACAATCCAGCAGGCTTTGGCCGGTTTTGTCGGGCAACTGCAGGTCAACTGGTCAAATCTTCTGGCGATGACAACCATCACTATTTTGCCAATCATCATAGTGTTCCTTGCATTACAGAACTTCTTCATGCAAGGAATCTCCGCAGGTGCGGTGAAAGGATAGAACCAAATGCGATATTGCCTCCAGTCGATTAACGCTTGTACGTTGCAGGACTGCAACGTGACCTGTACCGCCAAAGGTGGAACCTTGCGTATCGAAGCTTTTTCCAGCCGGATTATCTATGTTTCATACGAACTTGATGGTGTAGTGACGCCAAGTTGCCTTCTTAAGGCCAACCAGATACTCAAAGGTAATCCTGTAATATCTCCTGATATCACTATGGATTTGAAACAAGAGGATTCCCGTGCGTTGGTGTCGGTCACCGAAGGAAAGGATGTTGTCCGTATCATCATCGAAAAGACGTCTGGCAACCTGGAAGTGGAGCGGAACGGCAAGACAATTTCCGGCGGCGGCTTGGGCAACAGTGACACTGTCATCCCGCGTATACAGGTACGGGCATTCAAGGCAGAGGGAGATAAGGACTGTTTTGTCCGTTTGAATTTCCCCATCCATCATGGTGATGCGTTCTATGGTTTGGGGGACAAATCAGGGAAGCCGGATCGTTTTGGCCGACGCTTCAGGATGTACAACAGGGATTCCCTTGGCTATGATGCCAAAGGGAACGATCCCTTGTATAAATCCATCCCGTTTTTCCTCAAGCAGAACAGGAAGGAACAGCTCATAACTGGATACTATTTTCCCCATTCTTTGATTGACGTGGTGGATTTTGGGCGGGAAAGTCCGTTTTATTCGTATGTGCAGCTTCAGGATGGACCCATCGGATACTATCTCTTTTTGGGGGACACCTATCAGGAAATCCTCTCCTCTTACTGCACCATCACCGGTTTGCCAGAACTGCCACCTTTGTTCAGCTTCGGTTTCTTTGGCTCGAGCATGAACTATGTTGAACCGGATGATGCTTCACAAAGGATACTTCAGTATTTCCAAAAGGTTGAGGAGAATGACATCCCCTGTGAGGGTATGTATGTCTCTTCAGGTTATCTGAAAGCCGATGACGGGAATCGTTATGCATTCTTCTGGAACAAACGGAAATTTCCTGATTATGGCGACTATCTCCAAAAATTGCATAAGAGGGGATACAACCTGACTATGAACATCAAGCCGGGGATACTCACTTCTCATCCATGGTACAAGGAACTTGCAGAGAAGGGATATTTTGTCCATGACAACCAGGGAACCCCCCTGGTGGAGTTTTATTGGGGTGGTGAGGCTTCCTTCATTGATTTCTCCAATCCGCAAGCCAAGGCATGGTGGAAGGAGCAACTGAAAGACAAATACATCTCCCATGGGTGTACGGGTATCTGGAATGACAACAATGAATGTGAATTGGAAGATCCTGATACTGACGCATTCAAGGTACGTACACTGTTTCCGTTGCAGATGTGCGAGGCTGCGTTTGAGGCATTCAACGAGATGTATCCTGGCAAACGTCATTGGATTTATACACGGAGCGGTTATGCAGGCATCCAGAAATATGCACGGACATGGACAGGGGATAACACAAGCACATGGGATACGCTTGCCTATAACCAGTTTCAGGATCTAAGTCTTGGTCTTTCCGGTATTCCGTTTTATGGTAACGATCTTGGTGGTTTCTTTGGGGAAGTACCGTCTGAAGAACTTTTGGTGCGCAGTTGCCAGAGTGGTGTCTTCCAACCTCGGTTCGTGATTCATTCATGGCGTGCCGATGGGAATCCGACGGAACCATGGACGTATCCAGAGGCACTTGGAATGATTCGTTTCCTCATCAAGGAGCACTACCGGTTCATGCCGTACATTTATACGACGGCGTATGAAGCGGCGACGACAGCCCGTCCTATGGATCGCCCGTTATTTCTTGAGTACCCAGAGGATCCTGCTGTTCCGACCGACCAAACTTCCTGTATGTTCGGACCCTCAGTCCTAAAACTTCTGGTCACGGAACAAGGCAGAAATGATGCGGATGTATATCTGCCCCAAGGAACGATTTGGTACGATCTGGAAGAGAGGAAGCTTATACATGGGGGAAGCTCCATACGGTTTATGATACCTTTGGGCAAGAACCGATATCTTGTGCATGTTCCCTCCGTGATACCTACCGCAGAAACATGCAAAAAGCTTGTCTCCGGTCATTTCGAGAATTTGACGTTCAACCTCTATCCTGGCAAGGAAACCTGCACGTACCGGTATTTTGAGGACGATGGGCAGACCTCGCTAGAGAAAGATGAATTTGCGATTATCAAGGTGAAACTTGATCAGGCAAACGTCTCCATAACGGTTGAAAAAGGGATAAATATGATGCAGGGAAAGCAAGTGACGCTTCTTCTGCCCGACGGATTTCTATTTGCTTGTGGAACCAAAAAGCTTACCATCAGCCTAAAGCCTGAAACCTCTGGTTTTTGTTTTGGTGGGCAGTATTGCTGAAAGGCAAAATATGGTATAAATGCAAGAATGATGGAGAAACGTTTTCAAGTGGCGACAATCATTGATGTGGCGAAAGAGGCTGAGGTTTCCCCCGCAACGGTGACGCATGCCCTGAACGGAAAGCGGCCGGTGAGTGAAGAAACCAGGCAACGCATTCTCGCCGCAATCGCGAAACTCGGTTATGTCGCCAATCATAGCGCAAGCCATCTCCGTTCGGGACAATCGAAAATCATCGGTTGCTACGTCGTGGACATCACCGAGAATTTCGCCAACCAGATTGTGAAGGGTATAGAGAAAGGTTTGGTTGGCAGTGGGTATTCCTTGCTGTTCGCCTCTGGTGTGGAACTTGGGGGTGATTTGGAGAAAGTCCTGCGGTTTTTTCAGGGGTATGCGGTTGATGGCCTGCTGATCTGTCATCATCTGACGTTCGACAGGAAAGCGGTGAAACTGCTCTCTGATTCCACAATCCCAATTGTATCGATAAACAAGGAAATAGAAGGGGTATATTCCATCATACCGGATAACTATTCCGGGGGTATGCAGGCCGCTGACCATTTGGTTTCCGCCGGCATGACCCATGCTGCGATGCTTGCAGGTCCTTCCGACCGTGATTCTTCCATCCAGAGAATCCTCGGTTTCCGTAATCGTTTGGAAACGCTCGGGGTGCATCTTCTTTCGCAACTTTGTCTCAACGGGACATATGATTTCCAACATGGCTACCAAGGAGCGAAGACCTTACTGGAAGTTGACAAACGGATTGATGGGATATTTTGTGCGAATGACTTCATTGCAGCTGGTGCGATAACCAGCCTTGTTTCCCTTGGCGTGCAAGTCCCCCAGGATGTCAGGATCCTTGGATTCGATAATCGGGATTTTTCCGGATTCTGGAGCATCCCCATTTCAACATTTGACCAACCTTTGCAGGAAATGGGATTCATGGGGGCAGGTATGCTGAAAAGCTTGATGGAGACAAATCAGATAAAGAAGAATGACTGTATCAAACTCCAGTCTCGTCTTGTTGCCAGGAGAAGCACCCTTCTTGGTGTGAAACCTGAAGATGACTATTTCGGCGCTTGAACCCGAAAGGTCACGTGTCCCCCTGTAGAGGTATCCCATGAGAAGAAGATGTAGGGACAAGGTATCGTCGCTTCCTGTGGGAACAGCTAGCAACAGGGGAAAACGCTTGTGTGCTTTTAGCAAGAACCCGTTGATTCCTGACAGGTCTTGGGAGGAAGACGGAACCAAGCCAACAAGGTCCCAAGACCTATTTTGAAATTGCCTCCTAGATATAATTGAAACGGGACTTTGAGCTGATAAACCCAGCAGGTGAAGGTTTCTTTAGCAGATTGAAGACTGAGATGTTCCATACCCGCTCATGGTTTGAAGTATCAATCGAGGATTCTTGTGCCCTGCTTGATGATCACCTCTCTTGGTACAATGAGAAACGGATCAGGAGGTCTTTGTGAAGGAGAAGCTTTCTTGAGTTTTGAAGGAGCCTTGGCCTATCATCATAAAAAAGTCCAACATTTTGTCCGCACCCCTTGATGGTATTTGGATTTCCATTGCTGCGGTTGAAGTGATGGCGGTTGTATTTACAGTAATATTCCTATCGTAAAGCGAAAAGTATCATTATCAAGCAAAGGGGCGTCATATATGAATTTTAAGTTATTACCTGTCTGTAAAGAAGATTTGACAGATTACAAAAAGGATATGCAAGAGGCTTTTCAAAAAGGAGCAGCAGCGGAATTTTCTGATTTGGGTACAGAGATACTTCCAGAAAAGGAAATTGATCTTGAATTATCAAAAAAAGGGGTATTTGCTTACAAAGCGGTTGTGGATGGTGAAATGGTTGGTGGAGCTATCGTTGTAATTGATGAAGAAACACAACACAACCATCTTGATTTTCTCTATGTAAAATATGGAACGCAGAGTCGTGGTGTGGGGCAGGCTATTTGGAAAGAGGTTGAGAAGCTACACCCCGGCACAAAGGTTTGGGAAACCATTACCCCCTATTTTGAAAAGCGAAATATTCATTTTTATGTGAATTGCTGTGGCTTTCACATAGTGGAATTCTTTAATCCCCATCACAAAGACCCCAATACACCTGAAGATATGGTAGGTGGCGATTATTTCTTCCGTTTTGAAAAGAAAATGAGGTGAAGACAAATTTCATATGACCGTCCGACGGTTTTGAAATACCTATCCCACCCCTTTTCTTTTTGCCCAGAATGTTCATTACAGGACTCTCCTCTTTGTCTCCAAGTAAGTAAGCCCGGTTCAACCAAACTCCACTGCAATGATTGTGATGCTTTTTCATCCTTGGGCTGGCTTGTCGAGAGGAACTCTTTCTGGGGAGACATTCGAGGAGGGCGGATTGGTCATTTCAACAACAAAGAGAGGTTGCAACCAGGATTCTGTTTGTGGGGGAAAGAAGGATAACCCCAAAGGGCTGAGTATAAGCCCAGTGGATACTCTCTTCCTCAGGTTGTACCATGTCCGGGGAACAAGATTGTGACAATTCCTTGCCTAGCGTTACCCAAGGCCGTGTTTCTTTTCTGAAGCACCATCTCTCTCTTGTCAGCATCAGCCGAAAGAACAGAAACGCCATAACGGCTACCATGTCGTCAGAGTCTAGATGTTTGTGCTTGTCTATCCCATGAAATGGTGATTCGGGATATAACCGAAAAGCTTCGGAATGGCAAGTGCGACATTCTCAGACAGGGTGACAACTACAAGGACGAGCAGAAGTGCGATGATGAACGGCCATACTTGCTTGACGAAATCCTGGAATTTGCAACCTACAATTGAACAGACTGTAAACATCATCGACCCAAAAGGAGGTGTCAATCCACCAATCATTATGTTGACAATCATGATGACACCAAAATGGAGGGGATCAATCCCAAAGGAACAAACAGCAGGGACAAGGAGCGGAGCAAGAATGACCAATGCGGCTCCACCTTCGATGAACATGCAGATGACCAGCAACATGATGTTGATGACAAGAAGCAGTATGTATTTACTGTTGGTCATATGAATCAGTGCCTGTGTGACAATCTGTGGGATGCGCTCACAGTTCATGTAATACCCGAAGACCTTGGCACTTGCGATGATTAACATGACGGATCCTGTGCTGATAACTGTCTCCTTGAGGATGTTTGGCAGATGTTTCCATCTGAGCTTCTTATAGACAGTCAAACCGACGATGAGTGCGAACAGGACGGCGACTCCACCGGCTTCCGTGGGAGTGCAGACTCCCATACGCATACCGAGAATGATGACAAACGGAATCACCAATGCCCAAATTGATTTGATAAACTGATGTCCGATTTCCTTTCCTGATGCTCTATGGGCTCTCGTGGGTGCATATCCTTTCTTCAAGGAAATGAGGTAGACGGTGAACATCAATGCAATAGTCATCAGAATTCCTGGCGTATAGCCGGCAAGGAACATATCTCCAACCGATATATTGGCAATCAATGCATACAGGATTAAATTGTTCCCGGGAGGAATGACCGGACTGACTGCAGAAGAAGCGGCCGTGACTGCGGCCGAGAAATCAAGCGGTAGGCCTTTTTTCAACATCTCGGGGACAAGGATCTTTGATTCCATCGCAGCATCTGCGTTTGCAGAGCCGGAAATACCTCCCATAAGGGCACTAAGCAGGCAGTTGACCTGTGCCAGGCCGCCTTTCAGGTGACCGGCAAGCACTTCGGCCATGTCCATCAGTTTTTCACTGATGCCTGAATAATTCATGACGGAACCAAGCATGATGAAGAACGGAACAGCTAGGTATGGGAAAGACTCCACTGCGGTGACAAACTGCTGTATTACCATGCGCATCGGGATTGCGGTATTGATAAAAGTGAAGTAGTACAGTGCGGATCCAATCAGTGAAAGAGCAATAGGAACATCAAGAAAGAACAACACGAAAAGCAAGGCGATGGGGAATAGTGGATTAGTCAGGAAAGAAAACATCATTCTACCTCCTTATCGGTTTCCTTGAAGAACGCCCTAATGCTCTTGTACACCGGAAAAAGGGAATAAAAAGACATCAGCACAAAAGCCACGACGATTGAGGCCGTGATGAACTGATAAGAAATCTCGAGTGCCGCGGTGATTTTGGTGGATGTTTTCACATAGTTGAAGCTTGTGATGCACATCCAGATAGTGATAAGGGAAATAACAACAGAATTGACAAGTGCAAAAATCTTTCGTCCAAGGCCCTTTGATACTTGCATGAGGATATCAACACCCATCAGTTTTTTCTGTTTGAATGCTCCAGCGGATCCGAGGAAAATAGTCCATACAAAACACCCAACTGAGATTTCCTCAGTCCAGAAGAAAGTAAAATGGAGACAGTAACGGGTGAACACATTCATAATGACGATAAGGACCGTCACCATGATGAAACCACCTCCAATGTATAACTCAAAGTTATTGCCAAAATCATTTTTATCAAAATACAAAGTGTTGCTCCTAGTGAAAAAGGTGCGATGGCACTTGCCACCGCACCCTGATTAGCGAAAACCCCTTATTTCTTCAATTCGGCACGAATCTTGGACAACTCGACCTGAATCTTGTCATAGATGCCAGGTGTCCACTTCGGGAACATGGTATAGACAACGGCAGCAGCCTTGGAGAATGCCGCGGAATCGACCTCATGGAAATGTACGCCCACATCTTTCAGGTTCTGGGCATATTCAGCCTCAAGCTTGTTGGTCTCCTCGAGATTGTCGGCGGTTCCTTTGTCAACCTCTTCCTGGATGATTGTCCTCTGCTCGTCAGTGAGACTGTCCCAGCATTTCTTGGAGATACAGACCGAGGAAACCCCAAGAAGATGGCGGGTAAGTGAGAATTCCTTGACGTTTTCATACTGTTTGGTCCCCCAATAGGTCATGATGGAACCTTCGACGCCATTGATGACTCCCTGCTGGATGGCGGAATAAGTGTCAGGATAAGACATTGCGACAGGACTTGCTCCCATTGCCTCCATGGTATAAGTGTAGAGCTGGCTGGTCGGAACCCGAATCTTGATTCCCTTCATGTCCTCAGGCTTAGTGACCGCTTTGTTCAGCATCATGCTTCTGAATCCGAACACCCAGTCAAGGGAAAGGACCTTGATGCCCTTTTCCAAAGCCTGTGCGTTCAGCTTCTTGACCAGGTCAGTCTTGGTCATTGCCAGATACTCGTCGAATGACGTGTAGAGGAAGGGACCTGTCACTGCGTTATAATCAGGAACATAGTCACCAAGGAAATTGATGCCATCAACAAGAATGACATCAGCGCCGCTGGTAACAAGCTCCATGCCATCTTTCCCAATCGGGAATGTTCCCCCAGTATACAACTGGAGATTCAGAGAACCATTGCTTCTCTTGTTGATCGCATCACAAACCTTGACAAGAGATTTTGCCGTTTGCTCGTTGTCAACGAACTTTGTGGTTACCTTGATGACCTTTGGTGATGCCTGAGCCGACGGGGAAGTTACCTCATGTCCTCCTTGTGCAAATGCTGTCACCGAGACGAAAAGCCCCAGTATTGTCAATGCAATACCGACTTTTTTCATGCTATCCTCCTTAAATTCAAACAAATGTAGTGTAGCACCGACTGTGTTGTTGTCAACAAAGAGTTCTTAAATATGGCAAAATGTTAGGACATACGCATCAAATTCAGCAACATGAACAAAAACCGTGTCTCAAGCATATAAAGGATACAAATGAGCCGGGCGCCATGCCATGTCCAGAGAGATCCTGGGAAATTTTGGGCAAACAGGATACCAGGTGGCACGCTGAGGCACCCGTCCTGTAGGCGGGCGCCTACCCAGCCAATCTTTCCGGCTGGTTGCCGTCTACTTGGCCTTCTTGGGCATGATCTCCACGGATTTGGCGAAGGTCGTTGGGTCCATCAGTGTCAGAGCCTGGGACATGGCATCGTTGAAGTTCCAGCCGAAGATCCTCCTCAGCCTTTTCCTGCTGATTTTCTGCGTCCCTCCTATGAGGTCGCTCATTTTCTTGTACAGCGAGAGACATGCCTTGTTCAATATGCTCTGGTTGAGGGCCGCGGTCCTGTCACTCAGGGCAAGATAATCCTCGCGAAAGACAGTATCCAGGTTCCAGTGAAGACCGTTCTCGATGTTCCAGTGGGCCCGTATGCAATGGGCCGCATCACCGATGTCCCTCAGGCTGGTAAGATAGTAGCGGACCTCGTCCGTCTCCTTACCGGTGATGTTGTGTCTCATCGTCTTGGCCATGCACAGCAGGGCGTGAACCTTCCTCCAGTCCGAAAACAGGCCTTTCTTCTCACTTGCCGTCAGAGGATAGAGATAAAAGGATCTCTGCTCGAGCTGGTTGTGGCTGATTTCGCTAGTCATATGGTAGCAGCCGTCGATGCCCTTGAGCTTCTCCAGGTTCTCTTGGATGAACAGGGCCCTGGCAAATTCCGAGGCTTTGCCCTGGTTGCCCTTCAGGCCCCCCACATAGTCACCCCCGGCCTCGGCGATGATGCCGATGGTCTTGGTCTGCATATGCATGGCATCGAAGGTGACCACCGTGTCCTTGAGATTCATCCTCGAGAGGATCTCCTGGGCGTGGGGGATCTCGTTCGTCTTGGATTCGATAGCCTCGGAGAAGAGGCAGGTCTGGGAATCCTGCTCATAGACATTGAGTATCTGCAGGTCCTTGATCTCCTCAACCGTGTCGGCCTTGCGCCCTGTGCCCCGCAGCTGCTTGCCGTCCACCGACACTATCTTTTTCTGGGGGGCCGGAAGTTTCAGGGCCTTCCTGATTGCCGAATCCGAATTGAGCAATATGTTCACCAGCAATGAGTTGAGCTCATCCGACCTGATGAGACCAAGGATTCTCCTGAACGTGTCGTGGCTCGGGATTGCCTCCTTGCCGAAAAGGCGCCTGTAGAGCCCGTCGTTGGCTCCCCAGAAATCCTGTGCCCCGAGGCAGCTTTCCGAGCCGGCCAGCGTGGCCAGGAACAGCATGAGGATGATCTCATTCAAGCGGTAGGTGATGCGCCCTTGCACCCTGCAGTCGGGCACATCCCCGAACAGTTTCAGGATCTTCTTCAGGATGCGGATCCGCGTCTCGCTGCCCAAATCCCTGATCGTGATGGTGCTGGAGGACTGGAAGTCCTCTATCTGCATCCTCAGTGTCTTAAACTCCATGATGATTCCCTCCAAGCCCGAACGATATCGAACGCCTCGCACAAAGATATTCCAGCCGCCCGGATATGTCCGAAAGGTGCCATCCGCCGTTCACATGCACGGCATACAGGTTCGAACAGAGCGCGAGCATCTCATCATGGTCGGGCCCAAGACGGTCCCTCAGCTTCGACTCGACCTGCCGCCTCATGATGGGCAGGTATCGCCCCTCTTCCTCCGTCAGGACCCTGCCCAAGTCCATTTCCGGAAACAGGATGGAAAACCAGCTGCCTTCATATCCATGCCGGCTCTCCTTGCCCTCAAGGCCGAGTGCAGCCTTCACGAAAAGGACATCCGCATCGAGGCCGAGCCTCTTGGGATTCTTGCGCAGAAGGCCGCATGAGGTTTCGACGATATGGCAGAACCCATAGCGCAGGACGCTGATTGCAGGCTTGACTGGCGGTCTCGATGGCGCAAGGCCTTCCTGTTCGGTGACAATCCCCAGATATTCGTCGCAGCGGAATACCGGGTAGCTCTTTCCTGGTACCCTCTCCGAGTGCCCCCGATACAGGGCGTATCCGGTTTTGGTCTTCTTCGCATAGATTCCCTTTGTCTTGTATTTGAGTACCCACTCAGGTAATGGAGTCATGCCGTCTCCTGTATTAAGTGAAGCTTAATACTGGGCAAAAAGAAAAGCAAGAGAAAAAGCGGATCCACTCTCAAAATGAGGTTCCCACCAACTTTTTCATCTTGCTTGTATGCTTGCAGCACAACAAGTTGTCATTCATTTCCAACCATTTGGTGCGTAACTCCTAGCAAAATGTCGATTGTAGCAAGGTCTTTGCAAAACAAAAAGCTGATGGATATTTTTTCAAGAACACCAGCATAAAAATGCAAGATATGGAAGTGACTGATTGGCCCCATTGCGGGAGAATCATGTTGATTTAGGTTTTCAAAGGGTCTTCAGGGAGTACTATCTTTATCCTTTTGAGCGTCAGGAGAAGGACCGCGAGATGTATGGCGAAATAAGAGTTCCTTCCTCTGGAGTACAGTTTGATGCAAAAAAGCATTCCTTCAGCTCGCTGCCCGACCGTCCCTCGGTGGTACAGGTCTTGTACCGGATGCCTTTCGCCTTATGCTATAACATCCCATTCAATTTCATATCGGAAACATCTGGTCTCCTGTCTGGAAGCAGAAGAGGGAAAGCAAATTCCGGGATGCTGTTTTTATTTCAAGCTCAGTGTTATGGAGAAAGCAGGGGCTATGCAAGGAGTTCTACAAGAAAGATGGATAATACAATTGAGATGAAGCGGACTATTTGATCCTGAAGTTATCCAGGGTGGCCAGAATGTATCGAATTATGATACCCAGCAAAAGGATTCCGAGTCTGCAACGTCATAGTGCAGAAAGGGAACCTCTTGTTGGTCCCATGAGGTAAACGGTATGAGATAGGTAAGGATTCCTAGTCACGGATATCTACCAATGACGGTTCTTCCTTTGTGACTTTGTATTTCTCGACCATAAGGAGAGGATGGTAAGACAGCTTTGATCTGCGAAGTCCCTCCAAGCCCACATCCTCCTGGCGGTTCACATATTGGATGTCCTTGAGAAACAGCGAGGCATATTCCTGATTTATGACACTGTAGATTCCAAGGTAATTGACATCTGCCTTCTCAAAATGCGAGATGGCCAACCGGGAGTCAATAATCTCGCCTATTGTGAAAGCAACCAGTTTGCCTTCGATGCGGATGACAGCACCGATAAAGCCAATCTCCTTCCAATACTTGAACGCCCTCTTGATGGCAATTCTTTCCTCTCTGGTCTCCTTTTCATCCTCATTCTTCTGTATCCAGAGCCAATCCAAGGCGAGACAATCGGGTATGTCCTTTTCTGTCAAAAAGGATACCGTGTAAGAATAATCCCTTTTGAATTGTGATATGTGGTTTCGCTTGCTTTGCAGATGTTTGCCCGAGAGTGTCACGAGTTTTTCTCCGCTATACAGGTAATCATCCAGATCTCGGGTATGCTCGATATGGAATCCTTCTTGTTTTAGAGCAAGAGCCTGTTCTTTTGGTACACACTCAAGGACAAAAGGCGTATCTGTTTGCATGCAAAAGTCTTCCAGTTCCACTAAGGCCTTGTCAAGGTGCTCTGTGATTGGCAAAAGGAATGCACCCTGTGCATTGTTGTGAATATAGAAGGCTACCTCTGTTTTACATACGGTGATACGGTCCGTCTCCTGCCAAAGCATACAGTAGGAGAATTGATACTCATATGCCAGCAAAGAAGAACCAACGGTGAAATATTGTTTATCGCTGAGCGACGGAACATGAAACTCAAGCATGATGGTAATTGAATTACTACATTTGTGAGGGCACAGTCAAGAGAGGATATCAAGGTTTGGGAGGATACTTGCTTTTTCCTTTTTGAGGCCCTGTACGGTCCGTTGTCGAGAGAAAAGCAAGGGAGAAGGCAAGAATCAATCCCCAGGGAAGAGGGATATATGCCAAGGACAATGGCTCGAATAAGACCAGGGCGGATAGATTTCTTTCCTCAGTAGGGAAGGAAGTTGGAAACAGGAAGCAACTGCCCGTGAAGAGAATGAAACATAAGAGGATGGTCTTGATTTGAACAACCATGCCGTTGGTATGGGTGTCGGTGATAAGAAAGGAGACCAGTCCTATCAACCAGAATAGGAGAACCGTGATTATAAAAAAAGATTTCTTTTTTTTCAGTTCGAACAAAGTCTTGGTGAGGGAAAGTATTTTAAGAAATAACAGATTGGCCAGACAAAGAAGAACAAGAGGAAGTAGCTTGGTGGGATGAAACGCCTCTTTGAGCAAAAGAAGAAAAAAAAGAATGACAAGCAAAAGAAAAGCGGGCTTTCCTTTGAGACAGGGATAGAGAAAAAACAAACCAATGTTCAAGACCATGAGAACGACAAGTTCTCTGGAGGTAAGGGAAAACAAAATGTTTTGAACGGCTCCAATGACCAAGGCGATGATGGTAAAGGAAAAGAAAAGGGTCAGATGCTTATCCATGAAAATAAGTATACAAAGAACTGGAAAAAATAATAGCCACCTCATGTGGTGGCTATCAAGTATGGTGGGAAAAACTCTAATCCCCTAGCAAATCAGCGAAAGCAAGGCTAAGCTCTCTCAAGAGTATGTGCAACTTCTCCTTGAGTGATACTTTAGGTTGTTTTTCCTGCCCTTTCGTGAGATAAATATCCTCCATGATTGTCTTCCTTTCCCACTTTGAGGATACTTATATAACTCTCATATTGCAACATCGTAATATCTGATTATATATTATACAACAATTAATTTGGGTGATAAGCAATGATTTGTTTGCATAAACACAAAAAAAACGCAGAGAAACAACCCAAGTTGTTTTTGCTATGGATTTAATTTAATTTTATATAATATAAATACATAATGTAAACATATTAAAGAAATCCAAGCTCTTTATTTTTTTCATCTATTTAATTACTTATGACATACAACATATCAATTCCTTCACAAAAGAGCCCTGATGTTTTCTTTTCTCACTTTAAAAATCAAAATCCCTAAGATTGTCCCATCCTGGTTTTCTCTCACCCTTCTCCATTGCATGGATGAGCGATACGACCTTGTCGTTGTAGGGAGTATCCACGTTGGCCTTGTCTCCATAGGAACACACGCTGCCGTTGATGGAATCGACCTCACAGGGTTTTCCTTTTTCTATGTCCTGGAGCATACTTGCCCTGATATCCTTATGTTTTTTGATAGCCAGGGGAATAATCATGAAGGAGAACTTTTTTCTCAAAGGGGAATGATAGTCAAGAAGTTTGACGATATCCTTGCCCTGGACCGGTTCAATGATGATGGCGTTCGCACGCGCGACATCGATGCATTCCTTGATGATTGCCTGGATTATCTTGCGGCTTTCTTTATTTTGGGCTGCTTCACCAAAAGTACATCCCAATACGGTGGACATGCCGCTGAAGGCGCTGTTGATCAGAAGTTTTGCCCATCGGGCACCTATGAAATTAGAATCAATCTCGACAGGACCCATCATTTGGAGAATATGGCTCACCATCTCAATTTTCTCCTGGGGGACACTGCCATCAAGACTTCCCAGACTGAACGTCAGGCTGTCAGGTGCAGAGGTCAGGCGGGATACTCCGCTTTCCACAAATTCCGCCCCCCAGGCGATGGTGCAGCCAAGGGTGTGGTCGTTCCCTACTATTGAGGCCACCACAGGCTCAGGAAGTCCGTTTTGCAGGGTGCAGACGATTCCTTCTTTGCCAAGGAAAGGAAGTAAGGATTTTACCACATTCCTATTGTCCAATTGCTTGGTCATAAGAAATATCACCTCATAAAGGCCTTCCATCTGGGAAGGAAGCGAGGCTTTCACTTTCTGGGTGAAATTCACTGTCCCTACAATCTTCGCTCCCTGTTCCGCCATTGCCTTGACATGCTTTTCGTTTCTCGTGATCAGAGTGACATCAAGTCCGCCTTTTGCCAGGTAAGCGCCAAGGACAGTCCCCATGGAACCTGCTCCGTATATTGCTATTCTCATAATCGACCTCATTGGGAAATTTACCACATCAAGGCCGCCGGGACAATCTCAAGAGCATGTGTCTTGGGATTTTGCTCTTGTTTCTTTTTGATGGATAGCCTATAAGAGGGTGTGCAAAAAAGCTTGCTTCAACAACCCAAATCCTTATTCCAGTTGGTTTGGCCTATATACCTGGATTTCTTGCTTCAGATGTTGGTGGGAAATATTGACCAGATAATGATTAGTTCGGTCAGCCCTACTGCGGTAGCCGCCATCGGTAATAGCAATCAGGTGGTGAATATGATGATCATCACGCTTTCGGTGGTGAGCCTTGCCAGTATCATCTTGATCTCTGTGCAATTGGGAGCGAATAACTATGACAGGGTGAACTTGCTTTGCAATACTTCCCTGGCCATGGATATTGTGATCTCGAGTGTGCTAGGTGTCCTGTTCATGCTTCTGTGTCGTCCCATCTATCTGATGATGAAAGTTCCCTCCGAGGTTGTCCCCGAGGCGGTGCTCTATAGCAGGATAGTCGGTCTTGGTATGGTGTTCCAGGGCATCTATGTCGCTTATGTCTCTTTTTTCAAGTCCTACTCCTACACTTCCCAGGCCTTGGTTATCTCTTTGTTGCTTAATGTCACCAATGTGGTCGGGAATGCCTTCCTTCTCTATGTGGTTCCTATGGGAATCGCAGGGGTGGCCATCAGCACAACTCTGAGCAGATTTTTTGCTTGTGCGGCCTCGTTCTTTCTGTTTAGGAAATTGGTTCCTTCTGTCAAACTTTCCAGAAAGGCCCTCAAGCCTTTTCCTTTTGTCACCCTAAAGAAGATTCTTGCGATAGGTTTACCCTCCGGGGGAGAGGACTTTTCCTATAACTTTTCCCAGTTAATCATCATGGTGTTCGTGAATATGATGGGAACTAAGGTGATTAACACTAAGATATACTGTTCAATGATAGCAATGGCCTGCTACATTCTTTCCCGGGCCATTGCCCAGGCCCAACAGATACTTATCGGGTATCTGGTTGGTCAGAACAAGATCGATGCCATAGATACGAGTGTACGAAAAACCTGCCTTGTCGCGGTTCTGATCAGTGAGGCTTTCACTTTCGGAGTGTTTGTTTTGAGTAGTCAGGTATTGGGGATTTTCACCCAGGATGCCGAGATATTGGCCTTGGGACATGAGATTATCAAGATAGAGTTGATTCTTGAGATAGGAAGGGCTGTGAATATGGTGATGGTCACGGCTTTGCAAGCCAGCGGGGATATCAAATTCCCTGTGCTCACAGCATTGGTATGCATGTGGAGTCTGGCAGTGTTGTTGGGGTATGTCCTTGGTATTGTTTTAGGTTGGGGTCTTCAAGGGATATGGATTGCCATGGCATTGGATGAATGTGTCAGAGCCGTGGTGTTTCTCATTCGTTGGAAAAAAGGAAAATGGAAAACCCTCTGCACCTCTCTGGTTCAATAGACAGGAGCCTT
>Ga0265294_10003762_pt1 | contig 19214 bp, 16 predicted proteins | sample MunlanPumphouse3_FD_192504 | JGI IMG/M metagenome (GOLD analysis project Ga0265294, IMG submission 192504) | Groundwater microbial communities from a municipal landfill in Southern Ontario, Canada - Pumphouse #3 | ecosystem: Environmental > Aquatic > Deep subsurface > Groundwater | place...
TTATAATTTTTTTTATGGGTGTTCAAATTTAAAGGCGATTCCGCTTATAGATACTTCGCAATCAACTAACTTTTATAATATGTTTCAGAGTTGTTATGCACTAGAAACAATTCCTTTAATAAATACATCAAAAGGAATAACTTTTTATTATATGTTTCAGAGTTGTTACAATTTAAAAACAATTCCGCTCATAAATACATCATTAGGTACTAATTTTAGTTATATGTTTAATGCTTGTTATTCATTAATTAAATTGCCAGCTTTAAACTTAAACTCGGTTACAAATTCAAACTATAACCCTAATCCAACTAGTTGTAATTCATTGAAATCAGCACCTTTTATAAATATAAAAAGATCCATATCTTTTACTCAATGCAATTTATCAAGAGATGAAATTGTAAAAATATTTAATAATTTAACTACTCAAACCGGACAATCTATAGACGTGAGATATAATCAAGGTTCATCTAGTTTAACTCCCGCAGATATAGCTATAGCTACAGGTAAAGGTTGGAGTGTCAATTATTAAAATTACAATTCAATGTTATTCTCTATTCCACTCACTCGATCTGTTGATAATTTAAGAGTAGCTATTCCAAATTGATTAAAATTAATTATTTTATCGCTAGTTTTTTTCCAACCAAAGTCCATAGGTAATTCTTTAACATTAACAACATTTGGAACTCTAGATATACTTTGAATTTTAGATATTTCGGTTCTTTCTAATAATATAACTAATGATCCATTATCTTCTGGACTTTGATAAGCATAATTTATATTAACTCCTATTTTATTTAAATTGTTAACTAAAATATTTATTTGACTTGTACTTATCCCGGCTTTTACCCAAACAATTAAATTTCTAAATGAATCTAAAGTTCCTCTAGCTCCTTCACTCAATGTAGGCACTCCGTCTGAATCAAATTGAGGTGGTATAATGTCATTCATTCCACCAGTATTATCTATTGTTCTTTGTTCTGATGATTTAACATCAGATATTGTAGATCCTCCTGTAGATGTTGGTATATCTTTTAATACGTTATCTACCTCTGTTATACCAGATAAAGTAGGTGTACTAGCTTGAATATCCAAAAATTTCAAATTTTCAAATATTTTAAATTTTCCTGAATATAATAATGTTTTGGTTTTATTCGAATTTAAAATTATATAAAAATTATCAGCCTTATCTTTTGACATTTGCTTTAAATTTGGAATGTCATCTTGATTAACTTTAAATACAACAACACCCATATCAAAATTATTTTCATCTGTTTGATAGTAAACCTCTTTTTCTATTATTTTAGAATCTGATTTGAAAACTAAATTCAACTTAGAATTAAGTAAAATTTCACTTAAATTATAAGGAACTATAGGAGATGAAGAATTATCTTGTTTAGCTATTTGAAATTTAATAATGTTGTCAAAGGGAGTTAATATCATATTTAAAAGACCCATCCCTTTATAATCACTTAATGTCCCCGGATTATAATTATTTGCTAAAATTTTATAATTATTTACTAAAACTGGGAATGGAACTTTAACTAAATTTATATCCGTAACATTTGATGTAGCTTTTAAATCATATATTTTATCATATTTATAATTATATATTTTAGGCTTTGATAAATTATCAATAGATAAACGAGCTAATGTTTTACCATATTTCAATAGATTCCTATTCAATCCAATGCTAGCAAATCTACTAAATGAACTATTATCCATTAAATCAACTACTTTCATTTCAACATCTATAGCAGCTGTGGTATTTGAATATTTTATAATTGGTCTATATTCAATTTTTCTAGAAAAATTTTCATTAACTAAAAATGTAATTGGGAATCCACTTATTAAATTTTCTTCATATAAAGTTACTGTATATTCTATATTTATTCTTCTACCTTTAGATTCTAAATCATTAACAAAATTATCTAGATTTTCATTTGAATTATTATATACTCCATATATTTCAAAAAAATCACCTTGAGAAGACTCCTCAATCATAACTCCGAGAGTTTGATATTCAGGTTGTATTGTCAAAGATGTTTTATATGTATCGCTCATATAATAATAAATCTCATTAAATACAGTTTGTTTAGATGATATAAAAGAAAATTCTAAAAATATCGGACTATTTAAATTTAAACCTACACCTTCAGTTAGATTATAATTTATACTATTTGGTGTTGTTATATTTGAATCTGGATTTATTAATCTTTGATTAGATACAGAATTAACACTCGGAATTAAAAAAGTTATATATTTACTCCATTCTTTTTGATTATATAAAAATGGAGTTGCCAATCCCATTAAACTATCAGCATATTGGATTGTTCCATTTATATTTTGAGCTTCGCTTTTATCATAATAAAAATTAGATAAAGAATATAAAGATTTACTAATGTAATCTAAAGCCTGAACTTTTAAATAAAAACCATAATAAACATTAAAATTATAATTTGTAGGAAAATATATCGTAATTTTATCATATTCTACCGGAGATGTTGAATATTTTTGAGTTTTTATAAAATTATATTTATCTGGATTTACTTTTGCATACTTTTTAATAACGGTATCTATTGGAAACAAGTTATGATCAATATTATTTATATTTGAAGTAGATAAAAAATTTCTTGTACCTCTTGATAAATCTGACCAAACAATATAATCTTCAGTTATATTTTGACTACTATATTCCCATTCTAATAAAACATTTTCATTTAAATTTAAATATTTTTTTGACATTATTATTATTTTCTTTTTATCTATATATAAAAATAGATAGATCATTAAAACTGAAAAATAAATAAATTTATTTATTTTTCAGTTTTATATATACAAAAAACTAATCCATATGAAGGGTTTCCTATTTTTGTTGATTATTATAAACATATTAAAATGAAATATTAATCATTATAATAAGATATTTAAAATTAAAAACGTGAAAGATATTAAAAAATTAATATCTTTCACGTTTTTAATTTATTATCTAGTTCTAGCTGGAGCAGATGTTCTAGCCGGAGCGGATGGAGTATATGTTCTAGTTGGAGCAGATTGTCTAGTTGGAGCAGATGGGGTATATGTTCTAGTTGGAGCAGATTGTCTAGTTGGAGCAGATGGAGTATATGTTCTAGTTGGAGCAGATTGTCTAGTTGGAGCAGATGGAGTATATGTTCTAGTTGGAGCAGATTGTCTAGTTGGAGCAGATGGAGTATATGTTCTAGTTGGATCAGATTGTCTAGTTGGAGTTGATATTCTAGTTGGTTCAACTATTTTTGTTCTAGACTTCGTGTTTATATAATTTCCTCCATCTGGTTTAGTTGTTTTATCTTTTTTATCGGATTCGCCAACCACAAATGGTTTTCTATATGATGGATATATATACTCGTTTTTAAGTCTAGGTTTATTGTATCTAGGCGAATAGTAAGGTTGAGGTTCAGTTTTATCTCTTTTAATTTCATTTTGAATCGGACTTTGACTATTTTTGACATCTCCTTGTCTTATTGTCGATATATTTCTATTTGTTCTATTATTGCCCGTAGATAAACCCCTATGTCCATAATTTTTAGAGTTATATTTATTGTCCCAATTGTAATATGACCCATAATTATATCCATCCCAGTATCCATAATTATATCCATTCCAAAAGCCATTATTATAACCAAACCAATAATTATGATTATTATATGAGTAATAATTATAAGGCCAGTTCCAATTATATCTATTCCAACCATACCAATTTCTATAATAATATGTTGGATAATACCAACCATATCCAATATAAATACTCATACCCCAATCCCATGGGTCATAGCTATACCAATACATATTAGTATAATATGGCGAGAAATAACTTGCATAATAAACATCAGAATGAAATCTCCTTATTCTTGAAGTATAGACATATTCAGAATTATCATTATCGTAATTATCATAATCATAATAATTATTTGTTATATAATTATTATTAACAATAACAGTATCTTTTATAGTATCATTATCTTTTGGTGAATAATAAATATCATCATAGGTTTGATTGAAACTGAATGGAATAAATCCGATAAAAATAATAAATAAGGATAATAATTTTTTCATAATATTTTATTTTTTTTTATATAGATACAACAATTATACCAACATATATAATTAATAAATTAAATTTTTCAAATATTCTAATAATTTATTGCCCTCCATATTCTTTATTTCATTTTCCCAAATATAAAGAACTCTATATCCATTAGATTCAGCTATATTTTTTTTATTAATATCATTTTTCCATATATTAAAAGCTTTAACTTTTTTAAATAAAAAATCTATTTTATCATCTTCTTTATAAATATCTGGATTAGCATGCCAACGATCTCCATTAACATCTATTAATAAATTTTTAATCTTAATATCAAAATATTTTCTACCCACCATAAATCTTTTAATATAACTAATATTCATTTTATCTAAGCAGTCAGTTACTTTTGTTTCTATTTGAGAATATATTTTATCGATTAAATAATCTTTTTGTTCATCTGATAAATTTAACCAATAATGATAATATGAATTATATAATTTTCTGATATTAGATTTTATTTTAGGGTCTATATTTTTATCTATATCAAAATTTTTAGATATAAAAATTTCTTGTATTTTTAAATATATTTCAATTTTATCAACTATTTCTATCGAATTATCTTTATTTTTTTTATCTTTTATTTTTATTAATTTAGATACATTATCTACTCCATATCTTGATAAGCATGTCGTTTTATATTTTTTAGACGATATTTGTTTTGAACTAATTTTCATTGTTCTTTTTTTTATACTATAATAATCTAGTAAAAATAAAATACTTTTATAATTGATATTAAAATCTTTTTTAATATCAGGAAGACTTTTGTTTTTTATTACATATTCATTGAACAAAGTATTTTTATTGCTTATGATTGGAAAATTAAAAGATATAAATTTAAATTTTATTTCTTTTTTAGATAAATTTTTATCTCCTTTTTTACATCTATAAATATGTAATCCATCATATCTATTTAATCTATTTTTACAAAAAGGGCAATGCATCTTATCTTATATATATTAAAGTGAAAAATTGGTTATTTTCATATTTTTCAGTTAAAAAAGTATCAAAAAATGAAAAAAATTATAATATATATAGGTATAAAGAATAAAAAATATGATAGTCATTTCTTGACTAACATAATAAAAAATAATTAAATAACATGCCAATAGATAACAAAGACTTAGGTAAGTACAGAAGACCAGGTATTTTTATTGAAGAAATTGATAAATCTTTTATTGAAAGACCCATTCAAGAAGTTCTTAGAAATCTTGTACCTGGATTTTCAAAAAAAGGACCCTTTAATAAACCTATACTAGTGGACAACCCTGTTGATTTTGAAACTATTTTTGGACCTGTTGATAGAAACCTTGAAAATAAACAATCATATTTTCATAGATTTGTAAGAGATATGCTAACCGTAGGACCGGTTTATGCTTTAAACTTATTAAAAACAGAGCCAGAAAGAGACCAACTTGAGTGGCAATCAATATCAGTATCAGCCCAATATAATAATGGTCCAAAAAATTTATCTCCATATGAAAGATTTTTTAATAGACAGGATTTCTGGGAGAGAGATTCAGAATCTTTTATGGATATAATAGATCAAGAATTTATAGATAATCAATATTCAGATACAAATACAAACGGACAACCAAATCCTGGTAATGTCTTGTTTAGCATAACAAATATGGGGGATAAAAAATTAACTATATTTACATTTAAATCTTCTATAAAAGGATTTGACATTTCAGCTGAAAGTTGGTATGGTGGTTTAGATAAAGTTCCTTTATTTATGAACCCAAAAGATTATATATCTGATTATATGGTTAGTATATTATCTGTAGTTGGTGATTTCACAGACTACGCAACTTTGAGTGTAGATCCATATTGGAGCGCTTATTTCAATAGTAATGGTTTAATTAAAACTAAAATTCAAGATTTTGTTAATGATAGATTAACTTCATTAAATGCTTATTATGATGTATGCTTAATTCCAAATTTTAGAGATAATGATGGAAGAGATATGTATATTAAATCAGTTATTAATTTATCAACAGAATCAACTGGATTATTTTGCTATTATAATGAAGATTATTTATTAAATTCAGATTATTATAAAGGAAATATAGATTTAATTGGTTCTACTTTAGTTTTAACTGAAGATATTATTAATAATGCTGAAGCTAAAACTTCTATTGATTTTATGTCATACAAAGCTATTTTAACTGAAAATATCATTTATACAGATAAAGATTTAGATAGTTTATCTAATCCTTTCGGCAATTATGATGTTGACATGAGAACTGCTTGGTTAGAAGGCAGAACAGCTAGATATACTAACTGGTATACAAATATATCACCTATAACATCAACCGGTTATACATCATCAGTTTCTGTAATATCAACTTCTACAATAACATTAACAGATGCTTCAGAAGTTTCATTAGATGATATGATTTATTTCAATAAATCATTCGGTTTAATTGATAGAAATACTCCATATTATATAGTTAATATAAATAATAATGATATATCTATATCTAAAACTAAAGGTGGAACTCCAATGATTGGATTAACTACAGCCACTGATGTTTTTATTTATAGTTTAAAACAAATTTTTAATGAATTAGTCACATCTGAATTTACATACGTTTTAAATGGAACTGAATATATTTTACAAGATCCAACATTATATTTAGAACCTGTTGTTATTAATAATATTGATAGTGATTATAGTAGATATGATGTAGTATATTTAAATTCAGATAATTCATCTGTACATTCATTAAAAGGAAATCAAGTTGTTGGAACTAGTCCTAGTAAACCTAATTTTGTATTAAATAATGTAAACTCAATCATATTGGGTTATATTAAAGTTGATTATACTGGTTCATCTAGAAGATTAGATATGACTTGGAATCCAGTAACTGTTGATGATAGCGGTTATTTAACTTTACAACATGGAGTTGATATTGATGGAACATCAGGAATAACTTCAGCTTATAAATATTTAGACTTAACTTTCTTGGGAACATCTGGATCAACAAACTATTCAGATTATCAAAAATTAAGAAAATATAAAATATTTACTGAAATTTATACCAATATTTTAGCTGGTAAATCGGTAATCATAAATTCAGTAACTGGAAATAAATATCACGTGACTGCAACAGTAATTGAATCATCTTCAACTGATAATGCAAAAATTAGACTATTTTTCGATGGTTTATCAACCACAAATCCTATGGAATACTATAATCTTGGGAAATTTTTATTCTACTATGTTGACGACGAGTTAATTTTAAGTGTTGATAGTAATACATTAGAAACTTTAATAACAACTAATGATCCCATAGGAAATTTACCTGATGATACTGGAATAGTCGCTAAATATTCAAGATTGTATCTAGATTATTATAATGGTATAATAAATAATGGTGATTATATATTTAAAGATAATTTTAGTGGAAGCACTGGAATTAGAATATATTTAAAAATGTATATAGATTCAGATAAAAACCTAACTATAAAATTCGCAAGTAGTCCTGAGGGAGATCCTGATACAAAATTAGAAAATTTCTCAATTAATTATGAAGATGGGTTAATTATATATTCAAACAAATCGAGTTATAAACAAACTTTAGAAATAGAGAATACTAGTTATATTGACGATTATAATAATGTAAATTATATTTATGTTGATAAAGATAGATATTCTGAAATTGGTAAAGGATGGTATTTAGAAGCTTATTATGATAAAGAATATTATGACTCGCCAGGAGGATATATTATGGGAGCTGTGCCTAGAAAACTTGTTAAAGTTGTTAAAACAGCTATTGATCCAATTAATTCTGATTTAAAAATAGTATATACTGACGGACCTATAAGAATAATATATAATACTGATAGCGGGAGTGCTGATTATTATACAACAGCTTATATGTCTATTGATAACTATGTAACTGAGTATAATGGAATTACTTTAAAACCATTTGTTATTCATCCAGATTCAATTCCTAACGGAACAGATGATAAATTAAAAGAAATATTATCTGTCATAGATAAGAGTACAAATTTAGCTAAAGGTTTAGCAAATAAAAATATCATTCAATGGAGATATTTAGTTGATTCATTTGGATTAGGATTAGCTGGACATTCCAAACAAGAATATTTGGATATTTGCGGTATGAAATTAAATTGTTTAGCTTTCATTAATATGCCAAGTGTTAGACAATTCAAAACTTCCATAAGTCCTAGTTTCATTAATGATGATAGAACTATTAATACTGAATATATAAGAGATGGAGGAGATCCTGATAAAAATCCTAAATTCTTATATTCATTCGGTGAGGGAGTTGGTAGAAGTTGTGTTGGTTATTTCTTCCCATATGTTAAAGATAAAAATGACGCCACTAAATTTATACCACCTTCAGCTAAAGTTGCTAAAGCTTATATGAAAAAATTCACTGGTGAATTACAAGGAGCTTACCCATGGCAAATAGTAGCTGGACCTCAATTCTCATTATTAAATGAAATTTCAGCAACTGAAATGAGATTTATAAATGATGATTTGGAAAACTTCTATTCAATGGGAGCTAACCCTATAACATACACTCTAAATAAAGGATATAACATCAATTCAGAAAATACTGCTCAAGTATATCCTTTAAGTTCATTGAGTTTCTTACATTCAAGAGAAGTTTTAATTGAACTTGAAAATAGATTATATGATATGTTATTAAATTATCACTGGAGATTTAATACAACTGAAATCAGAGCTGAAATTAAATACAGAGCTGATCAAATTTGTAAAGAATTCTTAGACACAAATGCTATCTATGATTACAAAAATGTTTGTGATAAAACTAATAATACTGATTATATTATAGATTTACAAATGGGAGTATTAGATACTTACATAGAGATTATAAAAGGAATGGGTATTATTGTTAATAACATTACAATCCTTAAAAAGGGAACAATTGAATCTGGTGGATTTTTACCATCTTAATAATGAATTCAATATAGTTTGAAAACAAAAAGAGGAGATAATCAATTTATCTTCTCTTTTTGTTTTCAAACCTTATGTTATTTCTCTTATATATAATATAAGAGAAATAGATACATATATATGAATCATATAGAAACTATATTAAAAGAGAATGGACATTCTGGAAAAATGTATAATGAGAAATATGTTAAAAATAATTATTCAGAAATATATGCTGACATTATAGAATATTGCGCTGAATTATTATATGATATTTCTTTTAAAGAAAAAGTATATCATTATGTTCATAATATTAAAGAGAAAATATTATGTAAAAATCCAAATTGTAATAATGAAACAAAATATCAAAATTCAACATTAGGATACAAAGATTATTGTTCAATTCAATGTATAAGTAGTGACCCTAATATTAAGAAAATTAAAGAAGAAAAGTCATATAAAAAATATGGAACAAAAGCTCCAGCCGTGAATCAAGATATTAAGGATAAAATGATAAAAACTAATATAGAACGATACGGTGGAAATAGTCCTTTGTCCAATAAAGAAATTAAGAAAAAATCGCAAGAAACTTTATTTAAAAATTATGGGGTAGATAATCCGAATAAATCGAAGTTAATTTTAAATAAAAGAATAGAATCTTTTAAAAAAAGTGATTTTAAAAAAAATTATATTAAAACTATGCTAGACAAACATGGCGTAGAATATCCATATCAAAATGAAAATATTCTTATAAAATCTAAAAATACTTTATTTAAAAATTACGGTGTAGAATATCCATATCAAAATGAAAAAATTTTATTAAAAACTCAAAAGAAGAAAAAAGAAACGTGGATAAAAAATAAAATTAAAAATAACGAAAATATAATAGAAATTGACTATGATAATAAAGAATATTTAATGGTGTGTGATTGCAATAAAAACCATACTTTTAAAATAAAATTTGATTTATTTGATTCAAGAAATCAATTTGCTAAATATAAATGTACTGTTTGTTTTCCGGAGCATTTTAATCAAAGTTCTATGGAAGAACACGATTTATTAGAATTTATAAAAAATAATTATGATAAAGAAATTGTTGAGAACTCGAAAAAAATAATTCATCCATACGAATTAGATATATATCTTCCTGATTTAAAATTAGCCTTTGAATTTAATGGATTATATTGGCATTCAGAACAAATAAAAGGCAATAATTATCATTTAAATAAAACAGAATTGTGTGAGAGTAAAGAAATAAAACTTATTCATATTTATGAAGATGAATGGACATTTAAAAATAATATAGTAAAATCTAGAATATTAAATTTACTTGGTAAATCTGAAAAAATATATGCTCGTAAATGCCAACTCAAAGAAATTAATGACAATAAATTAATTAGAAATTTTTTAAATGAAAATCATATTCAAGGGTTTATTGGATCACAAGTTAAGTTGGGATTATTTTATCAGAATGAATTAGTTTCTATAATGACTTTCGGTAAACAAAGAAAATCAATGGGGACTAAAAATGAATCAAATGTATATGAAATGTTAAGATTTTGCAATAAATTAAATACGACTGTTATCGGTTCAGCGTCAAAATTATTTAAATATTTCATAAATAATTATGCCCCTAACTCTATTATTAGCTACGCTAATAGATCTTGGGGTAAAGGGGATTTATATGAAAAACTTGGTTTTGAACTTGTTCATAAAACAAAACCAAATTATTATTATATAATTAATGGTATTAGAAAATATAGATTTGGATTTAGAAAAGATTTATTAATAAAACAGGGATACGACTCTAATAAAACTGAAAGAGAAATAATGTTAGATAGAAAAATTTATCGTATTTATGACAGTGGTAATATAAAATATAAATACACTTCAAATTATGTTAAAAAAAATTTCTGTTTATGAAATATTTAATATAATATCAATTTTTTTATTTTAAAAAATTCTCTATATTTGCAAATGCTAAAAAATTTATTAATAGTTTTAAAGTTAAAAGCGAAGTTATATATGATACAAATAAATAAAATTATACCACCCACACTTGATATTTATGATCCGAGTGGAAATTTACTGGGAACAGTAAATGAATATGAGTTTTTAGATATTCGAGTGCAAATAAAAAATAATCAATTAAGTGGATATTATTTGATATTCAAAGGTAAAAAAGTAAGAATTGATAGAAATGGAGAGTTAGAAGAATATCCAATTGGGTTATTGGACACAATGACTGATTTTTATTTAAAACTTATTTAATTGAAGATGAATTTAAATAATATCAAATAAAGACAAAATGTTTGTATATACAAAATTAAGGATATGAAAACATATGAAAAGAGTAAATTTTGGTTCTTAGAAAATGATAGAAAAACTAAAAAAGAACCTAAAAATGGCGATAATTATTTTAAATATGAATGGAAATTAAAACCAAAATTCCCATTTTTATTTAGAATAATAGTATGTTATACATTAATAGATGGTATTTGGATTGAACATCCATAGTTGTTTTAAAATAATCAAATTATGAAATTATTTAAAAAGAAAAATTATTAGATTGGTAAGAAGAATTTGATTATGTTGATTGGTCAGAATTTTATGATAAATGGAATTATTGTGAAAAATGTAAAAGTTGATCACATGGCAGATGTATTTGTTATAATCGAATCTAAAATTAGTAATTATGAAAGATTTAAAATTTGAAGTTAAAAAAGAGATAATTCTCACCAAAGAGGATATTGGTGATGTAATTTGTACTGCCCTTGAGGGTGGTAGCAACTATTGGTATATGATTGCCAATAAGGATATGAAAAGGGTTGTAGACGCAACTCCTCACATGAAAAATGAACCAACTGTAGACCGTATTGTTGAAGCCGTATTTGAAAAGGGGGTTGAAGTTGATTTTTACGATATTGAAGAAGCTTACAATCCCGAAGCTGAAAAATTGGGTACACTATCAGTAGAAAGTTTCAAAAGGGGCGTAGAACTCTATCATTCAAAGCATGGTGAAGTCATTCCTGACGAAATGGATGCAAATGATGCTGATGTGCTATTTCAATACGTTATAATGGGAAAGATTGTTTTTGGTTAAACTATTTTAATAATTTAATTAAATCTTCAGCTATAATGGTAATTAATTTTTTACCATCAATTTCTATATCTGGAATATTTTTAATTATACTGAATTTATCTTCACCTATAATTTCTAAATTATTTATGTGCTCTTTAATTTCTTCGTTGTGATCATAATAATTCTTTAAATTATCTACAAATAATTTTAGATTCACTCCTTTTTTATTATTATATTTAATCATTTGGAGCTCATCATTTTGCTTTTCAATTAATATATACCAAAGCTTTTGCTTAGATATTTTAATTTTTTCTAAAAAACTATATGATTGAGAAGCTTTAGCGTTTTTAGGCATTCTAGCTACTTTCCCGTAAAAATGTATATTATTTTCTTTTTCAACCATAGTTTTTAATTATTTATTTTTATTATATATAGATTTATTTATGTCCAAAAAATGGATATTTTTAAAAAATAGTGATTATAATTTTTAATATATATAATATAAAAAATAAAAATAAATATATGTCTAGATTATTAAAATATAAATTATTTGAAGCTGAATATAGAGAAGGTAATGATGATGTCACCCCAGAAGCTCAAGGTGAAGATCAAAATGAAACTCCATTTCTAAATGAATATGGTAAAGATTTAACTAAAATGGCATCTGATGGTAAATTGGATCCAGTTGTTGGTAGAAAAAAAGAAATATATGAGGCGTCTTGGATTTTATCTAGAAGAAAAAAGAATAATCCTGTTTTAATAGGAGAAGCTGGCGTGGGTAAAACTGCTATTGTTGAAGGAATAGCCCAACTTATAGCTGATGAAAAATGTCCTAGAACATTAATAGGTAAAAGAGTAATTTCTATCGATATACCTGGACTTTTAGCTGGAGCATCATTTAAAGGTCAATTTGAACAAAGAATTAAAATGATGTTGAAAGAAATAGAAGCTCACCCGGAGATAATTCTTTTTATTGATGAAATTCATTTAATATCATCTGGCAGTAATGAATCAAGTATGGGTAATATATTAAAACCGGCTTTAGCTAGAGGAGAAATTAGATGTGTTGGAGCAACCACACTCGATGAATATAGAAATTCTATAGAAAAAGATAGGGCTCTAGAACGTAGATTTCAAAAAATAATAGTTGAGCAAACAAATGTAGAAGAAACATATGAAATTTTAAAAAATATTAAAGGCAATTATGAGGATTTCCATTTAGTTGAGTATACCGATGATGCATTAATGGCTTGTGTTAAATTGGCAGATAAATATTTTACAGATAGATTTTTTCCGGATAAAGCTATAGATTTAATGGATGAATCTGGAGCTAGAGCTCATCTCGATGATAGTAATGTCCCAGAATCTATTTTAAATTTGGAAGAACAAATACATCAATTAAGAGAAAATAAGGTAAATCTTATAAATAAAGGAGAATATGAACAAGCTGCCGCTATTAGAGTTCAAGAAAGACAATTGATTGCTAAATTAGAGGAAGAAAAAAGATTATTTGAAGAGGAAAATGAAAATAATAGAATAGTTATAACAAAAGAAGATGTTGCTAATGTAGTATCACATAAAACTAATATACCTGTTGGTAATATGACAGGCGAAGAAACAGCTAGGTATATAAATATGCCAACTGAATTAAAAATGTCTATTATAGGTCAAGATGAAGCCATTGATAAAATATCTAGATGTGTTAAAAGAAATAAGGCTGGAATGAAAGATCCTAAAAAACCAGCTGGAGTTTTTCTATTTTTAGGTCCAACTGGAGTAGGTAAAACAGAAACAGTTAAACAATTAGCTAAATTTATATTCGGCTCAGAAGATTCTTTACTTAGATTTGATATGAGTGAATATCAACAAGAGCATGAAGTAGCCAGAATGAAAGGATCGCCTCCTGGGTATGTTGGATATGGAGAAGGTGGACAATTAACAGAAAAGGTCAGAAGAAAACCCTATTCTATTATATTGTTAGATGAATTTGAAAAAGCTCATAAAAAAATTCAAGAGGTATTTCTTCAAGTATTTGATGATGGAATTATGACTGACGGTAGCGGGAGAAAAGTTGATTTTAAAAACACTATTATTATAATGACTTCTAATATTGGTTCTAAATTAATATCTAAAAAAGCAAGTAAACCATCTTTAGGTTTTGTTAAAGCTGACGAAAAAGAAAAAGATGTTGATAATAAAAAAATAATAAAAAATGAACTAAATAAACATTTTTCTCCCGAGTTTTTAAATAGAATTGATGATATTATTATATTTAAATCTTTAAATAAAGAAAATATATTTAGCATTATTGATATTATAATGAGAGATGTTGTTAAAAGATTATCAGAAAAAGAAATCAATTTAATTATTACTGATAATTTTAAAGAACTTCTTTTAGAAAAGGGGTGGGATGAAAATATGGGGGCTCGTCCATTGAAAAGAGCTATTCAGAGATATATTGAAGATCCTTTAACTGATGAAATATTAAAAGGTGAATTAAGTGGTAATGTCACAATGGACTATAATAAAGAAACTAGCAAAGTATTAATTAATGGGAATCCAGTTGAGATTTTCACAGATTTAACTGAAAAATTAATAACAAAATTTCAAAGATTCAACGAGGAATATGACTCCAATACAATTAAAAGATATAAAAAATTCAAAAGAAGAAGATTAATTACTTATAGAATCAAATGAAAATGAACTACACACAAACTAAAGATTTGTGTGTTTCCAGAACTTAAACAAGTTCCTTCTCTTTCAACGCTTCATTGCTTATGCCATCAGATGGTCTAATTTTGGCTCTGCGTTTGTAATCGGATGTTCCACCCGATATATTTTTTCTACATCCTTCATTGATGATGTTAATTGCTGCATTTACATCTCTATCATGAACTTCACCACATTCTTTACAAGTCCAAGTTCTATCTTTTAATGTTAAAGATTGATTGATATAACCACATTTGGAACAAGTTTTGCTTGAAGGGAAAAACCTATCTATGTGTATGATCTCTTTTTCATTCCATTCGGCTTTATATGTTAAAACATCAATGAATTTACCCCAACTAACATCACCAATGGTTTTTGCTAATTTATGGTTTTTCATCATTCCTTTAACATTCAAATCTTCAAGGTAAATTTTATCATACTGATTTACAAGATTGTGTGTAGTTTTATGAATTAAATCCATTCTTGAATTGGATATTTTTTCATGGAGTTTTGCTACCTTTAATCTTTGTTTTTCATACCTTGATGAACCTTTATTTTTTCTTGATAGATATTTTTGATTTTTGGTTAAAAGTCTTTCATAGTGTTTAAGAAATCTATGGTTCTTGATTTTCGTTCCATTAGATAACACTAAAAAATCTTTAATTCCTAAATCTATTCCTACTGAATTTCCAGTTTTAACTGAAGGTGTATATTCTTTTTCAGTTAAAATTGATACGAAATATTTACCAGTAGGTGTTTTTGATATAGTTGCTTTCTTTATTTTTCCTTTAATTTCTCGTTCCATTATCATTTTAATTCCTTCATTGAATTTCGGAAAATGAATTTTATTTCCTTCATTTTTAACATGTTGTGATACTGTAAATGAATTTCTTGATTTTTTTGATTTAAAACGAGGAAATTGAGTTCTTTTATTAAAGAAATTTTGATATGATTGATCTAAACATTTTAATGAATATTGAAGTGATTGTGAGTTAGTTTCTTTCAACCATTTTGTTTCTTCTTGTCGTTTAAGTTGTGTTAAAAGACTTGATTGTTTATTATATGTAATTGATTTCTTGTTATTTAAGTATTCTTCTTTTCTTTGGTTGAGGAAATAATTATATGACCACCTAACTGAACCAAAATGCTTATTTAAAAGAATTTCTTGTTCCTTTGTTGGTTTCAGTCTAAATTTGTATGTGTATTTAATTACTTTCATTAAAACTATACATTTTTATTTTTTTTGTATAGTCTATATATAATTAAAAAATAATGGTTTTTTGCCATTTATGGAATGTCAAATTCATCACAGAATCTAAAGACTTCTGTGTTTTCTTTGACGGGTCATATAAAAAACCTCAGAAATGAGGTTTTTTATTTTAGTTGTTATGTCTATCATAATATTTACTCACAGTAAAATTATAAAAATTTCTTATGTTTAACTGAGCTTCTATTCCTAATACAAATAATTTTTTTAATTTTGTTATAAATTGTTTCATTATGTCATTTTTAAAAATGTAACTAGAAAACATTTTATTTTGTATTTCATTTTCATAATCAAAATGTTTATGAATTTCATTATCTTTTCTATGTTTTAAATCATATAATTCTTTTATTTGGGATTCTCTCTCTAACATATTTTATTCTTCTTTTATAATATTGTTAATTAAAATTGGTATATAATCAATATTATCATCTTCTTCTTCATCTTCTAGATCAATTTCAGTAAACATTCTATCTTTTATTTTAATTGGATCTTTAGATGGTACACCGCCTTCGCCGCCATATCCCCACTCTTCTCTCAATAAAAAATCTTTATACTTTTTTATCATATTGTATATTTAATCTCCATAATAATATCCATAACTGTTATATCCCCTATTATTATAATTGGTTCCAGTATTATATATTTTTTTTCTATGTTTTCCGAAATTTTGTTTATCTCTAGCTTTCTTTTTCAAATATCTCTGGAACGCCCACACATCCATCCAAGATTTATCTTCTTTTTTAAATACGCTATAATCTGGAGTATTATATCTATCCCAATCTTCAAAAATCTTTTTTAAAATTTCTTCCGATATATTTATTTTATAATCTTTTAATTTATTTGACAATTCCAAAAAAGTCATTTGTTGATTCACCTTTAAACCTGTAACAATCTCATGTACGGCAAATCTTAATCTTTCATTTGGATCAAAGGCTGCTAACTCATTAATTTTATCGATAACTAAAAATTCTTGATATATCATATTTTTTATTTATTCTTAAAACTATATATTAAATTTTTAATTTGTTTTTTATAATTGGCTAACTCCAGTCCATATTATATTTATGGTAGATAGTCCATTTATTTGTGGAGTATCATTATAATATATTCCTTGACGACTATACCACCCTCCACGAAGAACAACAAATTCATTTTTCTCAGCTATTATATCGCCTTGAACAGCATCTATTCCCAAAGTTTTATTTGGATCGTATCTATCTGGATTTATTGCAGTGGGTTGTAATAAAGTATCATTATTTGTATTAGTCACATTAGAATTTCCAACTGCGATATTCCTATCTCTATGATAATCTTCATTTTTTTTACATATGAAATCTAAATTAACACTATCTATATCAGGAATATTTTCTTTAATTCTTTTTATTAATTCTGATTTAACAATTCTATCATATCTATTATTGTTAACAAAAAAATCTGATACAACAGATATAACTTTATTTCTTATATTATCTTCAAAATCAGTATTAAATCTTCTTATATAAATATTAACAACATATCTAGATATAATAGGATCAATGATTTTAACATTAGTAGTTATAGATAAAGTTCCCATCATTTTTAAAAAATCCATAACTTTTTGTTTTTCATTACTATCTAGATAAAAAGCGTCAAATGGAATGTTAAAATAATTATAATCTGATATAAAATAATTTGATACATTTGGAATTAAATATAGATATATAACATTATCATATATATTTGGAAAATAATATTTTAGATTATCTCTTATTTTTTCTCTATCGGGCACATTTTCACCGAAAGTCGCTGTAATAAATTGATCTATATAATAATTATTATTTATATTATTTTCATCTAAGGTATTATAAGCGTTTATTAAAGAAAACATATTTAATTTTTTTAAAGCGTATATAAATTGATCTGGAGTAGATAAAACATAATTTCTAGATACATAAGGTATGGTATTTTTAGTAAATACTTTATTTTCTTTATCTGATCCAAATGTAATATCATTCTCTATACTTATATTAAATAAATCCTCAGCAGATAATATATCACCATTACCATCATATATTGAATCTATAAAAGTAAAATCATTTATTTTATTGTTTAAAATATTACCATTTTTACCATCTGATAAGAGATATCTTATTTCTATTGTAGAACCTATATTTGGAACAAAACCATAATTTCCAGTCCCAAAATAAATGTCAAGTCCTCCTAAAAATCCAGTTCTTGAAAAATAAGCATATTCATTAGGCAACATATCGACCATATGATCTTTTTTAGATAATAGTATTCCATTATAGAAAACTGAAAAATTAAAATTTTCTATATTTGATATTCCATCAATATTAACGCTAAAAGATTGATTCTTAGTGCCTTGTCCTGTAAATGTCTGATATTCATATCTTCCTTGAATTACATTTAGATCTATTGTTAAATTAGAAACAGCATCATACATTACATAATCTGAACCAAGAATAATGTTATAATATAAATTATTTGTTTTATTCCTCAATTCAGTTTTATTGTTTATTTTAATTTTAGATCCACTTATTTCATTTTCTATATCCACTCTAGTTTTTAAAGTTAATCTAATTGTTCCAGTTGCTGATATTGATCTAGTTGGATTATGTCCACTTATTCTAGCTAAATTAGTTATCATTCTTTCATCCGTGACATAATCTATAGATATTTGATTAACAGAGTTTTTATTATATAACATATTATGAATAAATAACTCTTTATCAACTTTTAAAATTTGACCATATGGGGAAGCTTCACTAAAAACATTATCAGACTTAGAATGCTCATTTTTTAACCATGATTTAATCTGATCACTCAATCTATCATATTGTAGTTCAATGAAATTTATAATTTGCATTTTATTTATTTATTTTAATTGTATATATTATTATTTAGTCATCTAAAAATATTTTTTAATTTTATAATTTATGTTTTTAATATATATAAAAAGAAATGTTATAAAAATTATCTAATAGAATGGTGTAAAGAAAAAAATATTAAATTAACTATATGATAAAAAAGTATAAACAATATATCAAAGAAGACATTGACTATAGTGATATAGATCCATGGGGAGAAGAAGACTGGGAGGCGG
>Ga0265294_10003763_pt1 | contig 19209 bp, 16 predicted proteins | sample MunlanPumphouse3_FD_192504 | JGI IMG/M metagenome (GOLD analysis project Ga0265294, IMG submission 192504) | Groundwater microbial communities from a municipal landfill in Southern Ontario, Canada - Pumphouse #3 | ecosystem: Environmental > Aquatic > Deep subsurface > Groundwater | place...
GCGAAATGATGCCCGGGATGGTGTGCAATGTCCAGATCCCTAACACTGAAAGCAATTTCGTTATTATTTTACCCAATCATGTGGTGAAATTGTCACACGATGGCAAACATTATGTATGGTTGGCTAAGAATAAAATGGCACAACAACAAATGGTTACTACCGGCGGCTTGGCACAACAAGGAATTGTGATTACGTCAGGCTTATCGGTCGGCGATTCCGTCATTGTTAGAGGCGAACAAAAAGTAAGTGATGGAACCAAAATTGAGATTCTGAGATGAAGAATAAATCAATCATCAGAAGCGCAGTTGAGTTCTCTATTAAACATAAATCAATTATTATTTTAATAGTTGTGTTCTTGGCATTGTTTGGCGTGTTCGCTTTAATCCGCATGCCCAAACAAGAGTTCCCGACTTTCTCGATTCGTCAAGGATTGGTGATTGGGGTTTATCCGGGGGCAAGTTCTTCGGAGGTGGAAGAGCAACTAACTGCTCCTTTGGAAGAATATTTATTTAGTTATAAGGAAATTAACAAAGAAGAAACCTATTCTATCACAAAAGATGGAATGGTTATTATCTTCGTGCAATTAGACCAGAAAGTTAAATCGGACGATGAATTTTGGTCTAAATTCCGGCACGGGGTCAACGATTTTAAAAGAAACCTTCCCGCAGGCGTGGCTGCCATCATGACCAGCAACGACTTTGGAAATACCTCCGCCTTGCTGATTTCTATCGAGTCAAAAGAAAAAACATACCGTGAATTGGAAGGCTACTTGTCAGATTTGGAAAACCGACTGCGCAAAATTCCTTCCGTTTCCAACCTCCGAAGATATGGCGTCCAAAATGAACAAATCAGCATTTATTTAAACAAAGAAAAATTGATCGAATACGGCATTAATCTTTCTTCTTTATACAGCACTCTTTTTGCACAGAATATTACGACTATCAGCGGAAATTATGAATCTGATGACTGCTTGGCACCGATTCATGTCTCCGAAACCTATTGCTCCGAAAACGACATTGCCGAACAGATTGTTTATGTAGATCCGACAGGAAGTATTATCCGCCTGAAAGATGTTGCGCGCATCGTGCGCGAATATCCCGACCCCGACAGCTATATCTGTAATGGAGAAAAAAAGAGCGTGCTGCTCTCTATCGAAATGCACGACGGTAATAATATTGTAGAATACGGCAAAGAAGTAAAAGCCGTTATCAACGATTTTGAATCGGGACTTCCCGATGAAGTCTCCGTCTTCCCCGTTGCCGACCAATCGGAGGTGGTTTCTCACTCTGTCAATATGTTTCTCCGCGAGATGCTCATTGCCATCATTACTGTCATTATCGTTATTCTGCTTCTGCAACCTATGCGCGTGGCTGCCATCTCTGCCATGACGATTCCCATTACCATGTTTATTTCCATTGGATTTTTATATCTTTTGGGTTATGAAATAAATACGGTGACATTAGCGGGTTTGCTGGTGGTGCTGGGAATTATAGTCGATGATTCTATCGTTGTGATTGACAATTATGTGGAGAAATTAGACCACGGCGTGCCGCGCTTGGAAGCCTCCCTATCGAGTGGGACGGAATTGTTTAAGTCCATTTTGTCGGCAACATTGGCGATTACCATTACTTTCTATCCTTTGCTGTTTACGTGTACTGGAATGTTCCGCGAATTTTTGACCGCATTCCCCGGAACCATCACCATTACCCTGTTCGTCTCCTTGCTGATCGCCATGTTGTTTATCCCGTTTGTTCAGTATGCTTTTATTAAAAAAGGATTTCATGAAGCCAATCGCGTGAAAAATAGTAAGTTTATTATGTCCAATAAGATACAGCAGGGTTATGATAAAATTATACACGTTGCTTTCAAATTTCCAAAAATTACGGTTGCCATTGCAGTTCTGGCTGTAGTTGGCGGTACCTTGGTTTTTTTACATTTGCCTCAAAAAATGATGCCGGTAACGGAGCGAAATCAATTTGTGGTGGAAATGTATCTTCCCACCGGCTCGTCGCTGGCACAAACCGAAAAAGTATGCGATTCCATTTCTTCTATTTTACAAAAAGATAAACGTATCCATAATGTAACCTCTTTTGTGGGATGCTCCTCCCCGCGTTTCCATACTTGCTATGCCCCGAAAGTCCCGTCCAAACAATATGCACAACTTATCGTCACAACCACCAGCGAAGAAATGACCAATACTTTGTTGGATGAGTATGAGGATAAATACATTAACTATTTCCCCGGCGCATACATTCGGTTCAAGCAATTGGACTATGTATTTACCAATTTCCCTATTGAGATACAGCTAAAAAGCGACAATCCCGAAGATTTAAAAATCGCTGAAGATGCGATTATTAAAGAATTGCGCAAAAGAAGCGATTTGTTGATGGTAAAATCCAATAACGATGAAACCATGTCGGGAATTTATGTGGATATCAACAACCACGAAGCCAATCGGTTGGGAATCACCAAGCCGACCGTGATGACCAATCTGGCTTTTGCTTACGGAAATGGACTTCCCATCACCACTTTGTGGGAAAAAGATTATCCTGTTCAGGTAGTCCTCAAAACGGCAAAAGATTCGCTGGGTAATTTTGACAATATTTCTGATGAATATATTGCGGGCTTAACCGGAAATCCGGTTCCGTTGCGACAAATTGCAGACATCAAAGACGACTATTCGCCCGGGCAGATATTCCGTCGAAACGGCGTGCTTTGTAACACGATTTCTGCCGATGTGAAACGCGGGGTTAATATTACTCAGACAACAAAAGAAATCGAAGAACAAATTTCGGATAATCTCACACTTCCTGAAAGCGTGGATTTGTCGTGGGGGGGCGGTCGCAAACAAGATGATATGCTGATGCCACAGATTTTTACCGGATTAGTATTTTCAGTGTTTATCATCTTCATTATTTTAGTTTTCCATTTTAGAAATATCGTGTTGGCGTTGCTCATCTTGGGTGCGGCTACGTTGTCCATCTTTGGTGCAGCGGTCGGCATCCAGATTATGGGAATGGAATATACCTTAACGTCGGTTTTAGGCTTGGTTGCTTTGATGGGTATTATTGTCCGAAATGGGATTATTATGTACGACTATGCTGAAAATCAGCGAATTCACAATGGCAAGACAGCTTATGAAGCTGCCTTGGAAGCCGGCAAACGCCGTATGCGTCCCATTTTTCTTACTTCCGCTGCTGCCTCTATGGGGGTAGTTCCCATGATTATCAGCCATAGCGCACTTTGGTCGCCCATGGCAGTCGTTATCTGCTTTGGAACTTGGATTTCAATGCTGTTCGTTGTGACCGTGCTGCCCGTTATCTATTGGCTTACCTACGAAAGAGCTGACAAAAGAAAACGTAAAAATGAATTAATCGCGGAAAATCATGAATAAAAAATCCCTTTTCATTATTATTCTGCTGTTAGTTGCGCTCTCCGTTCAGGCGCAAACGATTTACTCTTTAGATAGCTGCAAAGCCATGGCATTGCATAATAATCTGACCATTCAGAATAAACGACTCTCAATAGATGCTGCACAACAAGTTAAAAAAGAGGCATTTACAAAATATTTTCCATCTATTTCCGCAATAGGAATTGGATTTAAAACCAATCGCCCCATGATTGATACCGATTTTGACTTGGGCGAATTGCAGATTTCTTATTTCTCGCCCGTGCTTCTTTCCATTCCGCTGCCCACACTCCCCATTCAGGCGCTGAGCGGCGGAATCAGCGGCTCTGTTACTGCCGTGCAACCACTCTTTGCCGGTTTGCGAATCGTGCACGGTAACCAATTGGCAAAAATTGGGATTCAAGCCGCTGATTTACAGGTTAAAATGTCGGAAAATGAAGTCATCGAAAAAGTGGAAACCTACTATTGGCAAATCGTTGCCTTAAAAGAAAAATTGAAAACTATTGAAACATTCCAACGACAACTGACTCGCATCGCCATTGATGTGGACGCAGCAGTTGCAGCCGGCGTTGTCAATAGAAACGATAAGCTGACCGTGCAACTCAAACAACAAGAATTAGCCGGCGGAAAATTGAAAGTTGAAAATGGCATCCGCGTTTGTAAGATGATATTGCGTCAATATGCGCAAATCCCCGAACAGAATTTTGATATTGAACAGGATTCGATTACGATGCCGGAAGAACCAACTTCTTATTATGTTGAATCACAATATGCTGTTAATCAACGAGTAGAAAAACAATTATTGGATTTGAATGTCAAGGCTGCCGAACTACAGACCAAAATGGAAATGGGCAAATATCTCCCTCAAGTGGCGGTAGGAGCTGCCTATTCCGCTTATATGATGGAAATGAACAAAGATAATACTCCGACAAACAATTTCGGAATGGTTTTCGGATCCATTTCTATTCCCATTTCCGATTGGTGGGGTGGGGAACACGCTATCAAAAAATGCAAAATTAATGAGCAAATCGCTATTAATGAACGCGATAATAACCTGCAACTGATGGCCGTTCAAATTGAACAAACTTGGAACGAATGGCAGGAAGCCTATCAACAATTATTGATTTCTCAACAATCTATCGCACTTTCGCAAGAGAATCTGAAAATCCAACAAGATTATTATCAGGCAGGAACAAGTACCTTATCCGATTTACTCAACGCACAATCTATGCTACAGCAAAGCATGGATGATTTCACCAACGCTTATGTCAATTACCAAGTCAAAAAACGCATTTATTTACAAGTAATCGGAAAATAATCATCACATGAATTATCTCTAAAATGTAACGGTTACTTCTTTTTTCTTCTTCACTTTCATTTTGTCCTTTTTGTCTAATCATGCCTTTTTTTGTGTAGAATAATGTCGATAAAATCGTTGGTAATTATTATGTTACAGAACCCAATACCAAAAAAGAGCAAAGTAAAGATATAAAAACTACGTCAGGAACATACGCCGGCAAGATAATATGGCTGAGACACGTATTCAAAAACGGAAAAACTAAAAATGCTTTATGAAATTTGAATCCCGGAATAAACTTAAAGTAGGCGGTGATATCGGCGTTTCTCTTTTCGGTGAAACCATGTATTGGTATAAACAATAATGTGTAATGAGCGTCTATTTTGTCGTATTTCGAGATGATTATTCTAAAAAATAATATAAATACTTCATAATCAATATGGTACATTTTTTATGATGCTTTTGCCTATTAATGAACAGGTTACATAATTTTTACCGGTTTGAACAGTTATTTTCATATATAAAATAACCGTCGAAGATAAAAATTAAAATATTGTATATCAATATGATAACAAATATAGGTAGAAAAAAAAGATAAAAAAAGTACAACAATAAAAAAATGTAGTATTTTTGCACGTTAATTTTAAAACTAATAACATGGCAGAAATTATTGATGAAGTAAAAGGAATTATTGCTGAAAAATTAAGCATTGATAAAGAAGAAATTACCTTAGATAAGAGTTTTACCAATGATTTAGGTGCAGATTCATTGGATACAGTAGAATTAATTATGGAATTTGAGAAGAAGTTTGATATTTCTATTCCGGACGAAGCTTCTGAAAAAATTCATACTGTTGCGGATGCCATCGCATATATCGAAAACAACAGGAAATAATTGTTCCTTTCAAATAAATGGAATTAAAGAGAGTCGTTATTACCGGATTGGGCGCATTGACGCCAATTGGCAATAATGTTGCTGATTATTGGAATAATTTGCTTCTGGGGGTGAATGGTGTCAATAGAATTACCCACTTTGATGCGACAAATTTCAAAACACAATTTGCTTGCGAGCTAAAAGGTTTTGATATAGCCAATTATATTGACAGAAAAGAGTCCCGAAAATTAGATCTTTGCGCACAGTATGCGTGGGTGGCAACGATGGAAGCCATTAAAGATAGCATGCTGGATATCGAAGCCATCGACAAAGACCGTGCCGGAGTTATCTTAGGTACGGGAATAGGCGGAGTTACCAGTATCACCGATTCCATAGAAGAATATATAATCGGGGATAAAGTACCTCGCTTCAGTCCTTTCTTTATTCCGAAAGCCCTTAGCAATCTAGTTGCGGGTAATATTTCCATTTTTTTAGATTTTCGCGGTCCAAACTACGTAACTACGTCGGCTTGTGCGTCATCGGCTAACGCCATTGGAGACGCTTTTCACAACATTCAGTTGGGGAAGTTAGATGTTGTAGCCACCGGTGGTACCGAAGCCGGTATCGTTGCAGTTGGTATTGGCGGGTTCAACGCCATGCGCGCACTATCCACGCGCAACGACGATATCGAAACAGCCTCCCGCCCTTTCTCATTGGGAAGAGACGGCTTTGTTATGGGTGAAGGTGCCGGTATCCTCATCTTGGAAGAGTACGAACATGCCAAAGCCAGAAATGCCAAAATCTATGCGGAAATTGTCGGAATCGGTATTACCTCCGACGCCATGCATATCACTTCGCCTCACCCGGAAGGCCGCGGAGCAATGCTCGCTATGAAAAATGCAATCCTTGAGGCAGGTGTTTCACCTTACGAAGTTGGACATATCAATACGCACGGTACTTCTACTCCGCTCGGTGATATTTCGGAATGTATTGCTATCAAAAATCTGTTTGGCGAACATGCTCATAAGATGGTATTCAATTCTACGAAATCAATGACCGGACACCTGCTCGGTGCCGCTTCCGCCATCGAAAGTATCGCGACCATCTTAGCACTACAAAACGGAATGATTCCACCTACCATCAATATGTTGGAAAAAGATCCCGATATTCCTAATTGGAATTTTTGCTGGAATAAAGCTGTACAACGCGATATTCAATACGCCCTCTGTAACTCTTTCGGCTTCGGCGGTCACAATGCTTCTATTTTATTCAAAAAAAGTTGAAACTAATTTATTGTGTGGAAATTGTTTAATAGAAATAAGAGGAATCTGTCGCACGAACAGCTAATAGCCAATTATTTAAAAGACATATTAGGCATACGCCCCTCCAATATTTCTCTATATAGTTTAGCGCTGATTCATCGCTCCGCTTCCAACTTTTCGGCGGTAGGGCAGTTGAATAATGAACGTTTGGAATACTTGGGCGATGCCGTTCTCGATACCGTCATTGCCGAATATCTGTTCAAAAAATTCCCCTTCAAACCCGAAGGAGAGTTGACGGAAATGCGCTCCAAATTGGTTAATCGTGAACGCCTATCCTCTTTGTCGAAAAAAATCAGACTCAACGAATTAATCACTATTGATACTCATTCCCACGCTAAGTCCGCCGAAGGAGATGCCTTTGAAGCCTTAGTGGGAGCCATTTTTCTCGACAAAGGGTATAATCAATCCAGAAAAATTATTCTCAACAGACTTTTCTTCCCCTATTTGGATATTGATACCATATTTGAAGAAGAATCCAACTTCAAAAGCAAAATTATCAATTGGGGACAAAAACAAAAGAAAAAAATCACTTTTCGCCATGCCGAGGTGGAACGCAATAAGCATTCAAAATTGTATAAAGTAGAATTACTGATAGATGATGAAGTGGTCGCGGAAGGATTAGATTATACGGTTAAAAAAGCAGAAAAAATAGCCTCTGAACGCGCATGTGGTAAAGTTTGCGCAGAATCAAGCAAATTTGCTGCCTCTTAGTAGGTTTTGTCGTATTTTATCATTTTTTTTGAAAAAAAAAGAAACGTCGTAAGACGTATCTAAAAATATTGTATATTTGCAAATTAATTTTTTAATGAAAATACTATGAAATTTATTGTATCTCGCAATGAAATTTACAAGAACCTAAACGCAATCAGTGGGGTCTTGAGCAACAATAATAATATGCCGATTTTGGATAATTTTTTATTCAAGATAGAAGGGAATAATTTGACCGTAACTGCCTCTGACTTAGATTGTACAATGAGTGCTGTTATTGAATTGAATAATGTTGAAGGAGAAGGTTCCGTGGCTGTTCCATCGAAAACACTATTGGAAACCCTCAAGCTGACACAAGAAATGCCGATTGTCTTCTCCATTACGCAGGAAGATGATAAATTCTCCATCAAGATTTCAGCCGCCGATGGCGAATATGACGGTCATTGTTACAATGGTGACGAATTTCCACAAGCCAAATCCATGGAAGAAAGCCGCAGCTTTGATATTGACGCTAACGTTTTACAAAGAGGTATCTCTAAAACAATTTTTGCTACCGGTACAGACGAAATTCGCGCCAACATGATGGGTATCTTCTGTGAATTGAATGAAGATAATATCACTTTTGTTGCTACTGATGCGCACAAATTAGTAAGATTTAGAAATACTTGCGTTAAAACTCAAGACCCTGTTTCTTTCATCTTACCCAAAAAACCAATGGCACAATTGAAAAATGTTTTGTCGGCTTACAACGGTCTCGTTCACGTAGATTATTCCCCGGAAACTAATTACATTCGCTTTGCTTTTGAGAATATCGTTCTTTATTCCTCTTTGAAAGAAGGAAATTATCCAAACTATAAAGTCGTTATACCCAAATCCAACGATAAGACTTTCATCGTTTCCCGCGATGCATTCCTTCAATCTATTCGTCGTGTGGGAATTTATGCAAACCAGTCCACCTATCAAATCAGAGTCTCCCTCACCCCTGAAAATGCAGCCATCACGGCCGAAGATATTGATTATTCCAAAAAAGCAGAAGAAAATATTGTGGGCGTTTATACCGGCGAACCTATGACCATCGGTTTTAACTCACGTTTCCTCCGCGAAATTTTGGAGAATATTGATGCCCCCGAAATTCAAATTGATATGTCAATGCCTAATCGTGCCGCTCTCATCTATCCCGCTCAACAAAAAGAAGATGATGAAGAAAACTTGCTCATGCTGATTATGCCGGTTATGCTTAATAATTAACCTATTCATATATCAATAAAAAAGGTCGAAATTTATTTCGACCTTTTTTATTGTTTGCCCGTTGGCAGTTCTCATTACTATTTCCCCAACATTTCCTGTAATTCCGTTACCCCTTTCGGCAAGTGCGGTCCTAAAACTTTATGTCCCGTTTCTGTTACGCAGACACAATCTTCAATTCTAATTCCGCCAAAATCAAGATATTCCATCACTTTTTCATAGTTGATAAAATCAATCAAATGCTTTTCAGCTTTCCACATTTCAATTAATTTCGGTATAAAGTAAATCCCCGGTTCAACGGTAATCACCATGTTCGGTTCTAAGGTCCGCGCCATACGCAAATTGCACGTGCCAAAAATATCACTTCGGTGATAGGTGTCATTGTAGCCAACGAAATCTTCGCCCAAGTTTTCCATATCATGTACATCTAATCCTATCATGTGTCCCAAGCCGTGTGGGAAGAACAACGCGTGTGCGCCCAAGCGTACTGCCTCTTTGATATCTCCCTTCATTAAGCCTAAATCCTTGAGCCCTTGCGCCACTATTTCTGCAACAGCAAAATGAACATCTCGATAAGCAATGCCGGCTCTCACCATGTCAATTCCCGTCATATTGCCTTTTAAAACAATTTCATAAATCTCTTGTTGACGCGTAGTAAATTGCCCGCCTACCGGCATCGTTCTTGTTGAATCGGAACAGTAGTGCATGCTATTTTCTGCACCCGCATCCATGAGCAGCAAGCGTCCTTTTTGTAAATCTACGTTATGGTCTAAATTGTGGAAAATCTCACCATGTTGTGTCAGAATAATTTGGAATGATGGTCCGTTTCCCTCTTGTAGCGAAATACCTTCCGCCAAACCCATTAAGAATTGTTCGGAAATGCCGGGTTTGCATGCCTGCATCACCGAAGTGTGCATCTTATATCCAAGTTGGCACGCTTTTTCCATCTCATCTAATTCCCGTTGTTCTTTAATGGCACGCAAATTGACGATGGCTTTCGTAAGTTCGATGGAGAATTGATTGCTCAATTCTGAAATAGGCCAATGCAATAATTGAGACAGTTGTATTTGATTATCGTGGCGATATGGTTTGATAAAATGTATTTTGCGATGCTTGTTATGGTTCAAATAATTTGCCAATTCGTTGGTCGGTTTCGTTTCAGAAACCCCTACCTGCGCGGCAAGGGTCGCAATGGCAGGTTGGTCGCCCACCCAAATGATGTCGTCAATCGTAAAATCATCACCGAAAATGATAGTTCTGTTTTCGTCAATGTCGATGATGGCAGATAAGCCTGCGGCTGCCAAGCCAAAGAAATACAAGAAATTACTATCTTGACGGTATCTGTAACAGTTTGATTTATAATTCATTGGAGCGTCATTGTTCCCTAAAAAAAGAATAATGCCGGACTGAACCTGCTTTGCCAAATTTTCGCGCCGCTGGCAATAAACGGAAGAATTAAATATTGGATTCATGCTATTTTTTTGGATATTTAGTTGATAAAATGAATCTGCAAATTTATCACTTTTTGCGAAATAATGAACTTTGAGAATTTATTTTTTCATTCTGCAAGATGCCACCCATTTTAAATTTATGATTTCCATTTTTTCGTTTCTAATTTCTATGATGGGACCGCATCCATTAAAGTTTTGTATAGAAGACAGTTAGGTAACAACAACTCGTCCGTCGTACAGCACGACAAAACTACGCTTGTGGCTATCACAATTTTTTGGTGATTGTTTTATAAGGAGTTAAGAATAGTTTTATAATGGGAAAAAGGTGTTCTGTTTGATATTGAGTATTAAATCATTATTTACCGACAGTGATATTTTGCAATTACAAATAAACGAAAAAAGGCTGGACTTCGAGAGAAGTTCAGCCTTTTTTGTTTCTCAAAACAAACTTTAACTGGATAGCAAAAATTAGTACAAGAAGCTGAGCAAGATACCGGCGGCGACTGCGCTACCGATTACGCCTGCCACATTGGGTCCCATGGCGTGCATGAGCAGGAAGTTTGTTTTATCGTAACGTTGTCCTTCGATGTGCGAAACGCGCGCCGAGTCGGGAACTGCCGACACACCGGCGTTGCCGATAAGAGGATTGATTTTATTCCCCGGCTTCAAAAACAGGTTCAAGATTTTGACGAAAGTAACTCCGCCGAAAGTGGCAAAGATGAACGAGGCAGCGCCCAAACCGAAAATCAGCACGGATTCAAATCTTAGAAAAGTAGTGGCTTGCGTGGAGCAGCCCACTGTTAAACCAATTAGGATGGTAACAATGTCGATCAGCGGACCACTGGCGGTGGTGGCTAATCGTTTTGTTACGCCACTTTCTTTCAACAAGTTCCCAAAAAACAACATTCCTAATAGCGGTAATCCGCTGGGGACGAGGAAAGTAGTTAGTAAGATACAGATAAGGGGGAAAAGCACTTTTTCGCGTTGTGTAACCACGCGGGGCGGGCGCATACGGATAAGGCGTTCTTTCTTGGTAGTCAGCAGACGCATTACCGGAGGTTGAATGACTGGAACCAGAGCCATGTAAGAGTATGCGGAGATGGCGATGGCACCCATCAATTCGGGAGCTAATTTAGAAGATAAGAAGATGGCTGTCGGACCGTCTGCGCCACCGATAATACCGATAGAGGCGGCTTCGGTAGGTGAAAAGCCAATCAACATGGCGAAAATATAGGCAGCAAAGATACCCAATTGTGCCGCTGCGCCAATTAAGATTAACTTCGGGTTGGAAATCAACGCCGAAAAATCGGTCATGGCTCCGATACCCAAGAATATCAATGGCGGATAAACACCTTTTAAAACACCGAAATACAGATAATTAAGTACCGAGCCAGATTCATAGATACCAATCTGTAAACCGTCGGTAAACGGGATATTTCCTAAAATGATGCCGAAACCGATCGGTATCAGCAATAAGGGTTCGTATTCTTTGATAATCGCCAGCGCAATAAAAATTAATCCAATGGTAATCATAATAATATGCCCCCACTCGCAATTCACAAATCCTGTATAGGACAGAAATTGCATTAATCCTTCTTTAAATGATTCAATCATAGGTTTGTTATTTTAAAATAGTAATACATCCATTAGAATAAAAATACCGGCACCCGCAAGGTAACCTAATATGGCATAAGGAGTTATCTTTTTCAGGTACCAGATAAAATCTATCTTTTCCATTCCCATTACGGCAACTCCGGCAGCAGATCCGATGATTAAAAGACTGCCTCCCGTCCCGGCACAATATGCCAAGAACATCCAAAACATGTCGTTCATTGGGAAATCATACATGCCCATGCACGCCGCAACCAAAGGAACATTATCGACAATCGAGGAACAAATCCCGATAAAGATGTTAATAAGATAATAGTTTCCATCGAAAACTCCATCTAATCCTGTTGCCAACATAGAGAGATGCCCGATAGATTCTAAACCGGCAACAGCCAACAAGATACCCAAGAAGAAAAGAATACTGGAGAGGTCGATGCGGGGGAAAGTCTCGAGAATGCTGGAATATGCGCTTTTATCCTTACTTTTTCGTTTCATTATATCGGTCACAATCCACAAAACAGCCAAGCCTAATAGGATGCCCATATAAGGTTTTAAATGGGTAAGTGTTTTAAAAATTGGAACGAACAATAAGATACCTACGCCCAATACTAAAATTAGCGTTCGTTGCGATTGTGGAATGGATGAAACTTCCCGTTTAACGGCTGCCTCTGCATCGTGAGCTTTTTTCTTCATGAACAAGCTGACAGCAATTAACGGAACCACCATAGATACCAAGCTGGCAACGAAAGTTTGAAGAATAATTTGTGAAGCTGAAATTTTGTTGGCAATCCAGAGCATAATGGTTGTAACGTCGCCGATGGGTGAAAATGCGCCGCCGGCATTGGAAGCAATAACTACCATTCCCGCGTAAAACCATCGCTCTTTTTGGTCAGAAATCAATTTGCGCAGCAAGGCGACCATCACAATAGCAGTCGTCAAGTTGTCCAATATTGCCGATAGGAAAAAGGTGATAAAGCTTATTAACCACAATAATGCGATATTGTTTTTGGTTTTAATTCTATCGGTAATGATGTTGAAACCTTGATAACTGTCTATTAATTCCACAATGGTCATTGCCCCCAACAAGAAAAAGAGGATTTCGGCAATAGAGCCCAGATGTTCTATTAATTGAGATTGTGTAATATAATCAATGAACGGGGTTGTACTTTCGGGGTGAGCCAACTTATAATCAGCTAATCCTGCACCGAAGTTGGGTATTTCGTAAATACCCTCTCCTGACAGAATATAGAACATCCAAATCAAAATCCCCAGAATCAGCGCAGTAGCTGCCTTGTTTATTTTCAAAGGGTGCTCCAAGGCTATAAAACAATAACCTACAACAAAAAGTAAAATGATAAAATAAAACATAATCAGTGTACTTGAGAGTTCAGTAAGCGTTTTAGATATTCTGCATTCTTATCCATTAGAACCGCCACTTCCGAAGTGGGTTGATATTGGTAAGCAACATATTCGCGCACCTGCATCAGATAAATTTGACTTTTCGCTGCTCCCCAAATTTCCAAACAACAACCCGACTGGAACTCGCGTTTGATCTCCTGTAATACGGAATAATTGTTGGAAGCCATCCCGTTGCGCAGTTTGGCAACGTCTGACATACTGATATAAACTGACATTTTTTTTAATCTTTCTTGCGTTGGGCGATATATAAAAGCATATTTGTCTTTTTTTATATTCACCAACATCGCGATCCCCAAAATTAAGGTAACCAATGTAAGAAAGATAACGGTAAGTGATATATATTTACCCGGAATAAGAGGTGTTGCGGCAATTATCATCAACACTAATGATACTACCATCATTGCAATTGGTAAAGCCAAACTCTTCGGCTTAGCTTCTATCTGTTCATTTTTCTGCTGTGCTAAATATTCTGCAATGGATTCTATATTTTTATTTTCCATAGATTTATTATTGATTAAAGTTAATAAAAAAACATTACGCTTGATTGCGCGATATCAACCGTACCCCTCAGAGGAGACGGCTTGAAAAAAATCAATAATAAAATTAAATCAATAGCTTACCTTGCCGGTAAGTGTAGTAACCATTTTCTTCCTGTAACGATAAATAAGAAAGAGATGTGTGCAACATGTTATGCTGCAGTATTTTATAGATACAAGATTGCGATATTTCTTTAAAAAAAAATAAATTGTTGTTTCCTTTACAAAAAAAATTGCCAGCAGAAATAGTGACATTTTGCGGCTGACAAAAACTGATGGGCAACGCCTCTCTGGAAATGATGAACGTTTCCTCCATGTCCTGCCCATCTTCAGAAATAGTCGAATTTGATTGCACCCAATCCGACTTCTCCACCTCCTCATGATTGTACCAAAAAGAAAAACAAAGCATCAACAGCATTATTATCCCGATATATTTTAATCGGTCTTTTATAATTGCCTTATTTTCAAATTGTTGTGAGTTGTTTTTCACGTTATTATACTCTTTTTTTCAGTTCGCAAAAATACATTTTTATTTTAAATATCCAAACAAAATATTCCTTTTTCAAAATTTCTTTGCGACATCACTTTTTATCAAAACCCACCAATATTTCATCAACAAAAATAAAAGCTTTGCCACCGGCTCCCAAATGCCAATCCGGAATGGTGCCATAGTTCACGGCTTTTATTCTAATATATTGACAATCTGCTTCTTGAATAATATTAAAATCTTCAGTTTTAGTAGTATAATCATTGTCGGGGTGCGAATTGAGAATGGTTCCATAAGGCATATATCGCTCGCCATCGGTAGAAATTTCGACTATCATTTTGGTTGGAAACCAAATCCAAGAGCGAATTTCCTCTAAAAACCCGACGCTGACAGATTGAATGTGTTTAATTGATTTTAAATCAATGATGGCTTCAAAATCAGTATCTTGGTAACCTTGCCACCCACCTAATCTAAAATTGGTATTTCCGCGAATGTGGTCTATCAACCCTTCATCGCCACCCGCCGTGTATTGAGGATTATACTGCGACAAAATTCGAATGTTTTTATCTTGTTCAAAACGATAATAATTGGCTTCAACCCACTGACTTATTCCGTTATTATCTTGGTTAAATGCCTTAAATTGAGTACTTTCCGTAATTAATAAGGGTGACGTATAGCGATGGGTTTGGGTAAAACTGTCCTGAGAGGTTTGATAATAAATGATGCTGTTCGGGGAATGGGTAGGGTGCGTGATGGATAGTGACACGCGCAAACTATCGCGGAATGATGAAGTATTCGGAAAGAAAACGGGACTCATGGCAACTGTTTCGGGGATTTCCGTGTGGGGACAATTTTCAGGTTTGTTCCATAAATTTTGATTCGGACGCTCGCCCATCGTCAATTCCAAAATGCCGCCTTCTTTGATCATATCATAAGTAATATAGGAATAATTGTAGGGGTTCCCCTGATATTTCGCCGATTGAATATAAGGGTGTTTTTTTGCTTGTTGGTGGCAGATAATTTGAAAAGTTTTCCCATTTTCCAAATGCAAGGAGACGGTATCAAAAAGGGGTGAACCAATTATATATGTGTTGTTTCCGGGCGTTACGGGATAAAAACCCATAGCACTTAGCACATACCACGCTGACATCTGCCCACAATCTTCATTTCCGCACAATCCGTCCGGCTGCGAAGAGTACAAATTCTGCATGATATGTCGTGTGATGCGTTGGGTTTTCCAAGGTTTCCCGATGAAATTGTAGAGATAAGCTGCGTGGTGGCTCGGTTCGTTGCCATGGGCATATTGTCCGATGACACCGGTAATGTCAGATTGTGTTCTGCCGCTTAATTTTGAATTTCCATAGAAGAGAGAATCCAAAAACTCCTCTGTTTTTTCTTTGCCGCCCATTAACGCCATATAATGGGTAAAATCGTGAGGCACGTAGGTAGAATATTGCCAAGAATTGGCTTCGGTGTAATGGTTATTGACTTCCGAAGGGACAAAGGGCTCTATAAAACCGCCATTGCTTTTTGGATGCATAAATCCGTTGCTGTCCATGATATTCTTGTACGATTGCGCCCGCCGGTAAAACTTGTCGGCGGTTCTCATGTCACGACCGGCACGTGCAAATTCGGCAATACACCAATCATCATAAGCATATTCCAGCGTTTTGGAAACAGATTCATGCTCTTTATCTGCCGGTATAAATCCGTATTGTTCAAACTCGGGGCGTCCCAATTTTGGCAAACGGGCAGAAGCCACCATGGCTTGCAGCATCTCTATGTGATTGTAATCATTAATCCCTTTTAAATAAGCATCTAAAATTACGGGAACCGAATGGTAGCCAATCATGCACCACGTTTCATAAGCCGACAATTCCCACATGGGGAGTTGCCCGCCCTGCCGATAATTCAGCAAAAAAGTATGGATGAAATCGCCGGTACGCTCTCTGTCAATAATTGACAACAACGGGTGCAAAGCGCGGTAGGTGTCCCATAACGAAAAAACCGTATATACAATCTTTCCGTCACTGGTGTGCGTTTTTCCGTCCATTCCTCTATAACGTCCATCTACGTCAGAATACTGATATGGAGCTGTAAAACAATGATATAAAGCTGTATAGAATATTTTTTTAGCGTCATTATCGGAAGTGGAAACAGTAATTTTGCCTAATTCGTCATTCCATAAATTGCGTGCCCGTTGGTGAACTTGGTCGAAATTAAAATCATCGATTTCGGATTGATTGCGGGAAGCGCCTTCCATATCCACCGCGGAAATAGCGACCTTTAACACTACTTCCGTTACGGATTCATCAAAATAGAAAATGGCTTTGCAATTTTCTCCCGCAATTTTGTCAATGGTACGCATGTGCGTATCATTTCGATAATATTCAATTTTTTTTACCGGCTGTGACATCAGTAACGAAAAATAAATATGTTGCTCAGGATTCCACGCTTTAGAGATTCGATAACCTTTAAATTCTTGATTATTAACAGTTTGTATAAAACTCTCAATGGTTTCATCTCGGTGGTTCAAATCAATCACAATTCCTTTAGGTTGAGCCTCATCGGGAAAAGAATAACGGTGGCAGCCTACGTGTTGCGTGGCGGTGAGTTCCGCTTTTACGCCATATTGATTTAAAATAACCGAATAATAGCCGGGGCTTGCCGTTTCATTTTGGTGAGAAAATGAGGAGGCATATTTCGTATTAACGGGAGAGCCGGTCTGAGCAAACGGCATAATGAGTATGTCGCCATAGTCGGAGCAGCCGGTACCGCTCAAGTGCGTATGGGAAAAACCGTAAATAACAGAATCGGAATAGTGATAAGCAGAACAACCATCCCAACCGGTCAAGCGCGTATCGGGACTAACTTGCACTGCACCAAAAGGTACGATTGCACCGGGGAAAGTGTGCCCATGCTCGGCAGTCCCAACAAAAGGATTGACGTAGTCTGTTGATAAAGACTGCGCTGTTAATTCCATCGAGGAAATTAACAGCGCAATAATAATAAAGAATAATTTATTCATTAGAAGTGGAATCCTAACTTAAATGCCATTTGTCCGGTTTGCAGCTTTTTGCTGGTACCGGCTAATAAGCCAGTTGCCACCACCACATCGTGATTTCCTAACCAATAGTAATGAACCCCGATACTGATTAAGTCGATGAACATTACGCCAACGCCGGCTTCTACGGCAAATTTCGTATCCATTTTATAAGAAGTGGTCATATTCTTCCAACCTTCCGTTGTTTTTTGGAACAAATCGCACCCGACACCCACTTCGCCCCAAACGGCAATAATATCGCTAAAGGTGCTGGTGTAGCTGAGACCTGCAACAATAGGCACGTTAACATACATCGGTTTCGTCTTGGAAACAAAATCATAAGCATCTCTAACATCTTTATTCAGCGCATTCCACATTAAATCGGCACTAATAAAGATACCGAGTCCCAAATCTTCAATACGGGTGTTCATGAAGCGATAGTTGTAACGCAGCCCCAACGAAGCCCCGAACATGGCAGAGCCGTTGGTAGTAGGGTCAACAGGATTAAGATAAATAGGGTTTTCAGACATGGGCTTAAGTGGTAAAATACCGCCTAAATGCAAGGAAACCCCGCTTTTTTGCGCTTGTGCGTCAGTCAAAGAGCATAGCAATAAAGCAAATGCAATAGCTACAACGGAAAATGATCGAATTTTTGTCATAATAATTATTTTTGGTTGATGATATTCAAGCCGCAAATTTATAAAAAAAATATTTACTATTCGAAAAAAATAAAAAAATAAACACTATATGTAATAAGATGATTATTAATACGATGACAATGAAATGGAAACAATTTTTGAGAAAAAAGCTTCCATGGTTTACCGAATTATTTAATAAAAAAAAGGTTACTGTCCGATAAATATTAATATTAACCATAACGAAGTAGCCAATGATGCTACAGCGTTTTTTTCTTTGTCTTGCCATAGAAATGTCGCAGCAAGTCAGTGCATTTTTTTATCGTGCTGCAAGGAAGAAAATCTCGATTTAATAATTGCATCTATAACTTAAATTCAACTCTTTAAAAAAACATTTTATATCTTTGCAGTTCCGAAATATTCAGTTCCGAACTGAATATTCTTTTTTCATCAACCCAATCAATACACCCATCAACCCCGGAAGAGATTAAAATCATCCAATTCCTCAAACAAAAGCCATCACATTCAGAGTTTTTGATAATTTTTGGCGCAAATATTTCCTGAAATGGCGCGGATAACGATAATATTTATATTTTTGCATGTTTAAACGAAAAAAGATAAAATGAAACTTGAAGAGATTAATTCCCTTATCAATGGGAAAGTTGTAGAAGGGCAAGTGCCACCCGATAAAACCATCGACTGCGCATTTGCCTCGGATTTAATGAGCGATGTACTAACCATTCGGACAGAAAAATCGCTGATGTTGATTACTGGTTTGGCAAATTTGCAAACCATACGCACCTGCGAAATGTCCGATATTAAAGTAATATTGTTTGTTCGCGGAAAAAAAGTTACCGAAGAAATGAAAGAATTAGCCGCCGACAATGAGATGATCTTGATCGAAACCGATTATTCTCTGTTTCGGACTTCCGGGCTGCTCTATGCGGCAGGACTGAAAGGCGTATATTAAAATTAGAGATTATGAATTTTGAATATCAAGTTGAAGGCGGCGATTTTACAAATGCCGGAACGACTTCCAGTATCGTTAAAAAAATGATGAAACAGTTAGGCGTGCAACCGGATATAATTAAAAGAACGGTAGTCGCACTTTACGAAGCCGAAGTTAATATTGTTGCCCACGCCTATCGCGGCACCATTACCGTGGATTTAGACGAA
>Ga0265294_10003764_pt1 | contig 19208 bp, 16 predicted proteins | sample MunlanPumphouse3_FD_192504 | JGI IMG/M metagenome (GOLD analysis project Ga0265294, IMG submission 192504) | Groundwater microbial communities from a municipal landfill in Southern Ontario, Canada - Pumphouse #3 | ecosystem: Environmental > Aquatic > Deep subsurface > Groundwater | place...
TCATCTCCATTAGTACTATATCAAATATAACGTACGTGGTCAAGTACATGTTGTTTGGAATTGTACTTAATAGCAAAAGAAAAGAGTGAAACAATGTTCACTCTTAGAATTAATTAAATGGTGGAGCTGACGGGACTCGGACCCGCTACCTCTTCCATGCCATGGAAGCGCTCTACCAGGTGAGCTACAGCCCCATTTAGGAATCAGCAGTTCTATTAAACTGCGCTCCTAGATTTTACAACATTTATAGACAAAGCGCAAGAACTAGTCACCAAATAGGTTGAGTGATAATTGTGACTCAACTCCAATGTTCTTTAATGAACCCATCTTTTCTAAATACTTAAGTTGGGTGCGATTGATCTTAGTCCGCTTAGATAAATCTTCTTGCGATGTAAATGGATGCTCTTGTCTAGCTTCAACAATCGTGGAAGCAACGGCAAAACCTAAACCTGGAATCGTATCAAATGGTGGAATCAGCTGAGTGCGATCTTCTGAGATAGCAAACTCACCCGCTAATGATTTAGTTAAGGAAACATTCGCAAACTTAAAACCACGAGCATTAAATTCAAGAGAAAGTAAAAGTGTATCGTATAAATCGGCCGCTTTTTTTCTTTCGGCTTGTTTTCTAGAACGATCATTGGCAGTATTCAAGGCTTCATTTAATTTATTAACCAATTCATCTCCACCTTTAATCATAGTCTCAATATCATATTCTGGACAGCGAACGGTAAAGAAAGTGGCATAGTATTCTATTGGACGATATACCTTAAACCAAGCGATTCTAAGTGCCATTGAAACATAGGCCACAGCGTGGGCCTTTGGGAACATATATTTAATCTTCTTAGCTGATTCAATGTAATATTCTGGAACACCATGTGAACGCATATCTTGTTCTTGCTCTTTAGAGACATTCTTATCTTTCTTTCTAACGCATTCCATAATCTTAAAGGCATTTAAAGGTTCTAGACCCTTACTCATTAAGAAAGTCATAACGTCATCACGGCAACCAATACATTGCATCAAGGTGGCTTGACCACTGCGAATTAAATCTTGAGCATTGCCACTCCAAACATCGGTACCATGCGAGATACCTGAGATTTGTACAAGTTCTGAAAACTTAGTTGGGCGACAGTCAGCCAAGATTCGTTTGGTATTTTCAGTTCCAAATTCTGGAACCCCACTAACGCCAGTATCAGAATGGATTTGTTGGGGGGTAACACCTAAAGCATCGGTGGAAGTAAATAAGGACAAAACTTTAGGGTCACTTAAAGGAATGGTGTTTGGATCAACACCAGTTAAACGCTTTAACATCTTAATCGCCGTCGGATCTTCATGACCAAGAATATCTAGTTTTAAAAGTTCATCGTGCATTGATTCATAATCTAAGTGAGTCGTCTTCCAATGGGCTGTTAAATCATCAGCCGGATATTGGACCGGTGTGAAATCTAAGATATCCATATCGAGTGGAACAACAACAATTCCACCCGGGTGCTGACCGGTTGTTCTTTTAGTCCCCGAGCAATAATGAGCTAGACGTGCATATTCGGCTTTTCTTAAATCAAATTTATTCATATATTCAAAGTAATTACGGGCCACGCCATAAGCTGTCTGCTCTTTAACAGTAGAAATCGTTCCCGCTCTAAAGACATGGTTCTCATCTAATAATTCTTTGGTATATTCATGAGCTGTCGCCTGATAATCACCCGAGAAGTTCAAGTCAATATCCGGGACTTTATCACCATGGAATCCTAAGAAAGTAGCAAATGGTATATTTTGACCGTTCGAGTCAAGCACATGGCCGCATTTTGGACACATCTTCAAAGGTAAGTCATAACCAGAAGACACACTACCATCATTAACTTCTTCAAAGTAATGACAATTAGGGCAAATATAATGTGGGGCCAAAGGGTTGACTTCAGTAATACCGGACATAGTCGCAACAAAACTGGAACCAACTGAACCTCTTGATCCGACAAAGTCACCATCATTGACCGCTTTATTAACTAATTTATAAGCAAAGTAATAAATAATAGCATAGTTATTTTCTTTTAAAGAATGTAACTCACTTCTTAGTCGCTCCTCAACTACATTAGGTAAAGGATTACCGTAAATCCGATGGGCATTAGCAAAACAGGTATTTTCTAATTCTTGTTGCACATCAATCCCTTTAAGTACCGGTGCTTTTAAAGCATGGCTACCATGCTCAATTGGAGCAATATTTTCAATTAGATCAACAATCTTATTCGGGTTGGTAATTACGTATTCCCTTGCTTTCTCCTCACTTAAATAAGTAAAGCCTTCTAACATTTCTCTAGTAGAGCGAAAATGTTGTTGTGGAGTTTGCTTAACCCGACCCTTAGAATCATATAATGGATGGTTAGCTTGTTGATTCTTTGGATGCCAAACAATAAAGGCATCTCTTACAATTTGATCTCTTGGATTCAAATAATGGCAATCACCTGTCGCCACAATAATTTTATGTTCTTCTTCACTAATACGAATGATATCTTTAATAATCTTAATTAACATGGCTTCACTTTCAACTGCACCAGTATCAAGTAAGTAAGAATAATTGGCTAGTGGTTGAATTTCTATGTAATCAAAGCCTTGGATACATTTTCTTAATTGGGCTTCTGTCCCTGTTCTAGCTAAATCAAATACTTCACTATTAAAACAAGCACTTCCCACTAATAAACCTTCTCTATTTTCATTGATTAGATGTTCGGGAATTAATGGGACTTTTCTAAAGTAAACCGTATTTGCTAAAGACAACAACCGATAGAGATTTTTTAACCCCACTTTATTCTTAACTAAGAAAGTCACATGGAAAGGATGCTTCTCTCTACAAGCATCTTCAGGTGATAATGAGTTCAATTGATTGAGATTATTAAGATGATGTTCATTCTCAACTAAATTCAATAAACTGAGTAAGACTTCGCCTAAGACTTTAGCATCGTAATCTGCCCTATGGGCTGAGACTTCATCATATTCTATATTTAAAGCTCTAGAGACGGCTCCTAAAGAGTAGGACTTCCGCTTGAGTAACACACAGTGCGCTAAATCAAGAGTATCTAAACAAGCATTACTAAAGATGGGAATTGTTCTCTTCCTAAAGGCTTCATTAATGAAGGTATAGTCGAAACTGGCATTATGAGCCACTAAAATTCCATCACCCACAAACTTTCTAAATGAACTAGCAACTTCTTCCAGTAAAGGTGCACCGATTACATCATCATCAGTTATGCCACATAATTGAGTGGTAAAGGCTGAAATTCTTCTTTTAGGATTAACAAATGTTTGGAATGAATCGACTATTTGGCCATCTTTATATTTAACTGCGCCAATTTCAATGATTTCATCATAACGGGGATTTAGTCCGGTTGTTTCTAAGTCAAAGCAAACAAAAGTGGCATGGTCTAAAGGAATATCCCGACTCACTAAAGCTGGATGATAAGCTTCTTTAACAACGTAGCCTTCCATCCCATATAAGATTTTTAGATTATACTTCTTGCCGGCAGCTTGGGCTTCTGGGAAGCCTTGAACAGTGGCGTGGTCAGTAATGGCCAAAGCCTTATGTCCAAATTGAGCAGCTAGTTCAGCATATTTTGCAAAAGTACAAACCCCATCTAGGGTTGAATAGTTAGTATGCAAATGGAGTTCGACTCTTTTTTGTTCTTCATCATCATAACGTTCTGGTGGTAAATCGAGTTTTTGTAAGCGCCGTGGTGCTACCACAATATCTTTGGTAAAGTAATCTTCCTCGACCTTACCAACGACATCAACATAATCTTCCTCTTTTAAGGAAGCTAAGAATTCAACTGGAAACTTCTTAGGTCTAGGTTTTAAGATAATAGAATCTTTATCATTCGTCACATAAATAGTAAAGATTGGTTCTTTGCCGACCATGTCCTTACGGTCAATTTGAAAAATCCGACCTTTAAACTGAACATAACTATCTAGTTTCATCTGATCAGAAATATCGATGTGATGAGTGATATGTCTTTTAAAAGTTGGGTTTTCTTCAGGCTTTGGTGGCTCAATGTATGTTTGCAGATTATTCAATTGATCGGCCTTAGCTTGTTCCATTAGTTTCGTAATTTCATTATCTTGTAATGGTTCTAAGTTAATGGCCAAAGGTTGCGTAAACCCAGCCTTCTTAAAGTCTTGCTCTAAAATGCCGCGATACTTCTCTACTGATGTTTGTAACATCTGAGAATTAAGGGATAAAACAATCGTCCCATTCACTAAGATTAATTTAAGTTTTGATAAGGCTTCATATAAGGGTGTGCCATAAAAAGTGGCTTTCACGAAGTATAAGAAGTAAGTATTAACAGCTAAATCGCTAATCTCATTTTTGTTGGTAATCTCAAAGTAGATTTCACTATGATAACGATTAACATTTAAACTCTTTTGGAGTTGTTCATAAATGTTAATATCAATTAAATGTGGTGTAACTACGCGCAAGATAAAACCTTGGCGCTTTTTATTTGGAATTGCTTCCACTAAAGTCGCGCTATTAAAATAATTATAAACCTCATCATTGACATCAATGCTTTTGAGGAATTTTCCTAATTCTAACTGCATTACTACTCACCCCTTAAAAGAATATGTCTTTGACTGTAATTAAAATGATAAAACCAAAGAGGAGGATAAATCCGACTGTGTTAATAATACCTTCTACCTTTGGATTAATCTTACGTCTAATAATCTTCTCAATAATCATAAACAGTAATCTTCCACCATCTAGAGCTGGTAAAGGTAATAAGTTAATAATACCTAAGTTAACACTAATCATTGCTAGATAGAATAAGAAAGCAAAGAAGCCTTGATTAGCAAAGACAACTGCGGATTCATACATACCAACTGGACCTGAAACATTGTCCAAACCACCCGGTTTAAATAAGTCACCTAAAGCTTGGAAAATTAGCACTCCCATTTGCACTTCCAATGAACCTGCTTCTTTGATGATATTTCCAAATGACATCGGTTTATTTGTGCGACTAAAACCAAAGATTGGTTGAATCTCTGTGACAGTGCCATCTTTGACTGTATAAGTAGTAAAAGTCCGACAAACATTATTAACTGTATTACTCACGCCATCTCGCGTATAAGTAATATCTAAGCATTGGGTTTTACCTAATGGATTATTATCAGTTACTTTAGGATTTGTAGCTTGTAAGACTTTTTGAATTTCTTCCCAAGTTGAGATCTCATAATCAGCAGCAGTAGTCCCATCTGATAAGGTGGCGCTAATGCCGGTAATGACATCGTTGGACTCTAGTCCGGCACTGGCAAAAATAGAATTATCGACCACACTAATTTTACTCGAAAGATCAGCTTCACCAACACCAGCAAAATAAACAACAAGTAAAAGGAAACAAAGAATTAAGTTAAAGGCTGGACCAGCTAATAAGATTAAGAATTTCTTAATCCAACTTACTCCAGCGATAGTCCGATTAAAAGGAACATCTGGTAACTTATCTTCTTGCTTCTCATTTTCTTCCGCAATTTCTTTTTCATTCCGTTCACTTTGTTGGTCTTGTTCACCCGCCATCGAGCAATAACCACCAATCGGTAAACATCTTAAAGTATACTTAGTTTCTTTCCCCTTTATTTGGAAGATTTTAGGCCCCATAAATAAAGAAAATTCATAGACATAAACATTAAAGATTTTGGCAAAGGTAAAATGACCCAATTCATGGATAAAAATTAAGAATGATAAACCTAAAATAAACCAAACTATTGTCATTTCTTTGCCTCCTTAATAATACTTAGTGCTAACTCACGCGCTTCTTCGTCAACTCTTATAATATCGGTATAACTACTCACTTTGCAAGGGGTATGCTTCGCTAAACACTTTTCAATAACTGGAACAATGTCACAAAAAGCCATTTCTCCCTCTCTAAAACTTTGAACAGCAACTTCGTTGCTGGAATTAAAAACTAGTGGATAACTTAGGCCTTTTTCTCCGGCCTCATAAGCCAACTTAACGGCCTTAAAACGCTTCTCATCAATTGGCATAAAGTGTAAATCTAAGGGTTTGTTAAAATCTAAATATGCATCAGTCTTTAGATGATGTTCACCAGAAAATAAAGCATATTGAATCGGTACTTCCATATTAGGAACTCCAAGTTGAGCTTTAATTGAGCCATCAACAAATTCCACTAAGGAATGAACGATACTTTCTTTTTGAATAACGACACTGATTTTAGCATATGGTAAATTGAACAAGTAATGGGCTTCCATAACTTCTAATCCCTTATTAACTAGAGTAGCTGAGTCAATGGAAATTTTTGGCCCCATCTTCCAGGTTGGATGATGAATGGCTTCAGCGACTGTAACATTTTTAAGTTCCGAGAGTTTCTTATCTCTAAATGGTCCCCCACTTGCAGTGATAATGAGTCTTTTTACACTCTTAATATCTTCACCTTTAAGACATTGATATAATGCACTATGCTCAGAATCTATTGGATAAATACTCACCTTATTTTTCTTAACTAAAGCATTGAGATAATCGCCTGCTGCCACCAAGCATTCTTTATTGGCTAAAGCCACATTGTGCTTGGTTTTAATGGCACTTACTAAAGGCTTAAAAGCAGCAAACCCAACAATGGCACAAACCACTAAGTCACAAGGTAAACTTGCTAGTTCTTCTAAACTGTTAACAAAGGTAACTTGTGGATACTTTTTGGCATCTGGATGAAGAGCCCAAACATATTTTAGATTAGGAAACTTCTTTAAGATTTGAGGTAGCTCAGTTAAATCATCATATAAAGAAATGCCGATAAGGTTTAATTCATCTGCATTCTTACTAATAACATTTAAGGTTTGACTTCCAATGGAGCCAGTCGCTCCTAAAACAAGGATATTTCTCATAGGAAAATCACTCCAGTAACAATACTAATAATGACAGCAAATAAAACAAGGTTAAAGGTAATGCTATCGATTCGATCTAGAAATCCCCCATGACCTGGGAAAATATTACCAAAGTCCTTAAGTCCTAGATGGCGTTTTATTGAGGAGAAGATTAGATCTCCAAAGATACCTCCCACCGCTAACACAATACTGATAATTAAAACTAACCAAACGTTCAAATACTCGCCACCAAATGGGAAGATTAAATAGAAACCTACTCCAGCGATAGTCGCAAAGAAGATACCACCAAAAGCACCTTCCCAAGTCTTTTTAGGTGAGATAACTGGCGCTAATTGATGCTTACCAAATTTCATACCAACAAATAAAGCAAAAGCATCATTAACATAAGTCACAATCAAAATATAAAATAAAGCCGCAATGCCATAATCTAGTCTTGTGGCTAAACAAGATTGACCAGCCAAGCAAAGAAGCAAAGTCATGCCAAAGATATAGAAAACATCCAAAGTTTTAATTCTTGGTGTGGTAATTTCAATGCAAAATAAGAACATCAAATAGAAGACAATGACCATGGCTGGAACTCCGACAATAATGGCTGTTGGAAAACCTTGTCCACCATTGTACCAATAAACTAGCATTGGCCAGAGTAACATAATTAGTGAAAAGACATAAGCACTAAGTTTAAAGTACCAAGGCCAATTCTTATCTGGTCGGACTTCAAGTAGTTCAATAATGCCCCCACCAATAAAGAGAATCGCTAACACTAAAGTGTACCAACTGCCTAAATAAGCAAGTGGCACTACAACCGCTATAATACATAACGCAGTAATAACTCTAGTTTTCACTCTATTCTCCCCCAAAACGTCTTTGTCTTGAATAATATTCTTGAATGGCCTTGTCTAAATCTATCTCACTAAAACTAGGCCAATAAACTTTAGTGAAATATAATTCGCTATAACTAAGTTGGAGTGGCATGAAGTCTGAAATTCTTTCTTCACCACTCGTGCGAATTAATAAATCGATGCTCGAAACTTTTTTAGATAGAAGATTGGAACGCACTTCTGCCTCATCAATGTCTTGTAATTTAAGTTGTCCCTTCTTGACTTTTTTAGCAATTCTTTGAGCTGCAATTGCCACATCTTTTTGGCCCCCATAATTAAAGGCCAAATTAAGTGTCAGTTTATGACACTTCTTAGATTGCTTTTCACTGGCTTTTAAGATGGTCGAAACCTCTTTTGGAAGCCCGGTTGGAAGTCCCACCCAATTAAGATGAACACCTTTCGCAATGAGTTCTTCTAAATAACGTTTGAAAAAATCAGAAACGAGGGAAAATAAATAATTTACTTCCCCTTCTTCCCGTTTCCAATTATCAAGTGAAAAGGTATAAAGCGTAACTTCAGCAATGTTACGCTCTAAACACCAATCCACTAAGTCATGAATTTTATTAACACCTAAATAATGGCCATATTCTTTGGGCCGATGAATGGATTTAGCATAACGCCGATTCCCATCCATAATAATAGCTAGGTGCTTTAAGGGAATCACTTTTGTTTTAGTTGTTTGCATGGTGTTCCCTCCTTAAAGAAACTAGATAGTTAAAATTTCTTTTTCTTTAGCTTTTTGTAGTTCTTCAATCTTCTTAGTAAACTCATCAGTAACTTTTTGAAGTTCTGCTAATTCCCGTTTAGTTTGATCTTCAGAGACAGTTTTGTCATCTTTAATGGCATCATTAATTCTCCGACGAATATTCCGGACAGAAACTTTAGCTTCTTCACTGGTTTTACCAAGGAGTTTGACAAATTCTTTTCGTCTTTCTTCAGTGAGTGGTGGAATGTTTAAACGCACAACTGTTCCATCATTGATTGGAGTAAAGCCTAAATTTGCGGCTAAAATAGCCTTTTCGATAGGACCAATACTTTCTTTTTCATAAGGCTTAATTGCAATTTGTCGTGGTTCTGGAACGGAGACTTGAGCAATTTCAATTAATGGTGTTGGAAAACCATAATAATCTACTCTAATTACATCAAGAACCTTTGGATTAGCACGACCTGTTTTAATCATTGCAACTTCTTTCGAATAACTTTCGATTGATTTCTGCATGTTGTCACGTGCTGATTGAATTAATTCTTTAGACATATTTTATGCCTCCTTTTGAATGCGAGTACCAACATCCTCGCCTTTAATAATCTTGACTATATTTTGCATGTCTTCAACATTGAAGGCCACGCTAACAATCTTGGAATCTTTCAATTTTTCGGCTGCACCAATATCGATGATACCGAGTTTTTGATTGATGATTGTTTCATAAGATATTTGTTTGTATAATTTAGCATTTTTATTGATTTTAGGGTCTGAGTCATATACTCCATCTACCCCATTTTTAGCAAGTAAGATGAGATCGGCATCAAGTTCAAGTGCGCGTTCTGCAGCACATGTATCTGTGGTACAGAAAGGTCGACCAGTGCCACCACCAAAGATGACAACATCCCCTTTAGCAAAAGCTTGTTTAACTTTGGCTAAATCATAAAGTTCAACCACATGAGTGACTGCTAGTTTAGAAAACATACTAGTCGGCACATTATGGTGATTTAATAATTCGCGGAGATAGACAGCATTGATGACAGTGGACAGCATACCGATATAATCAGCTTGGTCTAAATCAATATTGTTACCGATAGAACTTCTCCCCCGGTAAATATTTCCACCACCAATGACAACTCCTAGTTGAACCCCAAGTTTTTTAACTTCCTTGACAGTCTTAACAAATTCACTTAAGAAAGCATCATTAAAAATTGCACCTGGTTCTCCTAATGATTCACCACTAAGTTTGAGTATGACTTTTTGATACATTGAATCTCCTCCTAACTTTTTAGAAAAAATGACACCCAAAATAAGAGTGTCATTTTAAAACTTCAACTAAAAATTAAGCCTTGATTTGAGCGGCGACTTCAGCTGCGAAATCTTCATTACGATGTTCAAGGCCTTCTCCGACCATGAAACGAACAAACTTGATTAATTCTCCACCGTTGTTCTTAACATATTGACCAACGCTGATAGTGTTGTCCATAACAAATGGTTGTTCTGCTAAGCAAACTTCTTTAACTTCCTTCATGACTTTACCCTTAATAATGTTTTGTAACATTGCTTCAGGCTTACCAGCCAATTTAGGATCATTCTTAGCTGCTTCTAATTGAACGTGAGTTTCTTTTTCTAAGTAGGCAGGATCAATTGAAGCTTGATCCAAGAAGATAGGTGCTAAACCAGCAACGTGCATTGCAACATTGGAGGCAACTTCTTCACTACCGCCTTTAATTAAGACAGCAGTAGAAATCTTACCACCCATGTGGATGTAGCAACCGATATTCTCGCCCTCTTTTTTAGTAATAGTTTCAAATCTTCTAAAGGAAATCTTTTCCCCAATAGTGGCAGTGGCGTGAACAATTGCTTCACTCACTGGAATACCATTAAGTAAGACTTTATTAGCTTCATCCATAGTCTTAGCATCAGAATTAACTAAGACATTTGCTAAATCATTGACTAATTGTTTGAACTTCTCATTTCTGGCTGCAAAGTCTGTTTCAATATTAACTTCAAGAACTGTAACTTTATTGCCAGAAGCGACAACTGTGGTTAAACCTTCAGCAGCAATTCTGCCTTCTTTTTTAGCAGCTTTTGCAATGCCTTTTTCTCTTAACCAATCGCAAGCTTTATCGACATCTCCGTTAGTGGCTTCTAAAGCATGTTTGCAATCCATCATGCCTGCACTTGTTCTATCGCGGAGTTCTTTAATCATTTGTGTTGTAATTGCCATAATTATTCCCTCCTATTCAGCCTTTGGAGCTTCTGCTTTAGGAGCTTTTGGAGCTGGTTTCTTAACTTCTGGAGCAGCAGCCTTGACTTCTACTTTTGGAGCATCAGTTCTTGGGGCATCTGTTCTTGGACGTGGTTTATAGTCAGGACGAGGTCCGCCACGATAGTTGCTATTAGGACGGAATCCACCACGGCGATTATTATTGAAAGCAGCTCTCCGAATTTCGGCTTGTTGTTTTCTTAATAATTGACGTTGAGCTTCTGCCTTATCAGCATTCTCGAGAACATCATCCATTGTAGCTTCTTTTAATTCATCTTTAGTATAGGCAACAAGTGGTTGACCACCCTTTGATTCGACAACGGCATCAGCCATAACTTGAAGAATAAGCTTAACTGACTTAATGGCATCATCATTACCTGGGATTGGGAAATCAACTAAATCTGGATCAGAGTTAGTATCAACAATTCCAAAGACTGGGATGTGAAGTTTATGAGCTTCTGCCACTGCGTTCATTTCAACACGTGGGTCAACAACAAAGACAGCGTTAGGAAGCTTTCTCATTTCCTTAATTCCGCCTAAAACCTTTTCAAGTTTTTCGGATTCCTTCATGTATTGAGCCACCTCTTTCTTAGGTAGTAACTCAAAAGTGCCATCTTCCTTCATTTTTTCGATGTCTTTTAAGTATCTAATTCTCTTTTGAATGGTCTTGAAGTTAGTTAAAGTGCCACCTAACCAACGGTGGGTGCAATAGAAACTTCCAGAACGGAGAGCTTCTTCCTTAACTAAATCTTGGCATTGTTTCTTAGTACCGACAAAGAGCAACTTACCATTATTATCAATGATTTGTTTTAAAGCTTGATAAGCTTTGGTAATGCAATCAGCGGTTTTATTCAAATCGACAATATAAATTCCATTACGAGCAGTATAGATATATTTCTTCATCTTAGGATTCCAACGACGAGTTAGATGTCCAAAGTGAACTCCTGCTTCTAATAGTTTTCTCATTGTGATGATAGGTTGATTGTGATCAATCACAAGTGAACCCATGTTAATGGTCTCTTGGACCGCTTCTTCTGCGACTTTTTCAGCTTCGATAGGTTCTGAAGGAACTTTCGTTGCTGCTTGTTCAATCTTCTTTTCTTCCATAATAAACTCCTTTTTTTGTTTTTTCCTCCATTACTTCGAAATTTTTACACTTTATTGTGGCCCCTTGGCCTAAAGCACTAGTAAAAACAATCCATAATGTGTGTATTTGCCGTAATATTGCGGCTCAAATATTGTAGCATACTTAACTACCTTTTATCAAGTTATAATATTATATATTATCGCCGCTTAGCATTTATCTTCATCGTTAATATATTTTAGAATAAGATCAATAACTTCAAGTTTGCTGTATTCCTTTGTCCCCACATATATTGCATAGCAATAAACAAATTTTTTTGAATGCTTTCGTTTGTGAAACGAAAATTACTATGAATGTAATCGTAAACAATATCACCATCAATTGCAAGTGACAATAAATTATATATTTTCCTCTTGGATAATTCCGTTATTTGCGCTGAATTCTCATCATTCCCGGTTAATAAATAATTAGGACTGATATTATAGAGATCACAAAAACGAATTAACGTTGTAAGTGATGGCTCAAGATAACCTCTCTCATATTTTATAAGGGTCTGGGGCGTCATTTCAATATCTAATGCTGCATCTTTCAACTGAATGCGTCGTGATTTTCTAATATCTTTGAGTCTTTTGGCAAATTCAGCATTCCTAATCTTTTCTTTCATAATAATTAACTTATTTTTTCACTTTCAATTTTATTTTAATTATTCGCTTCACATTCGTAAATAAAAAACTTAATATGATAATAGCCAAGGAGGTCCTAAAATGAGCCAAACAAAACCAGGTGGAGGGAATCTACCGCAACTATACAATCCCGAAAATGGCAAGTATACCGATGAAGAAAAAAATAAGTTATTCGAAAAAGAACTTGCCAATATAGTGATGAGATATATGTTTGGTCAAACCAATACCTATCATCCACGTTATCCAATTTATGGTTTTCACAATAAAGAGTACTGCGAATTATATGTGAAACACGCAATTTATCAAGCAAATAGTGACCTACCTGCTGAAAAAGTTAAAGACTATCTACTTAAGCCCAAACAAAAAGATGATAAAAGTCATTTTTTTAATGTTCATGGATTTAACCTATCAAATTGGGAAAAATTACTCACAGCAATTTTATCGCATACGGATTACTCACAAATAGAATATGACCAACTTACCGAATTTGGGTTATTTGTGACAGTTCCAACAACAATAAATAGCTTATATTCAGGGAAAAAAATAACTTTTTTCACAATATGGCGTTATGATCAAAAAGATCAATGGATGCATTTTGTTACGGTTGATTTAGGAAAAAGGAGTATTGAAAAATGAAAAATATAAAACAATTTGATATGGTAATAGTTTTGAAGGATAAAACTTTTGAGTATAAAAAAGCAGAAACTATTGTCAAAAAGGGTACGCTAGGCTATGTCACAGATATAATCCACAATGATAATCTACCAACAGGATACATTGTTGAACTTGTTGAAACTCACATCAAAACGCCTGTATTTGTTTTTTATGAAAATGAAATAGATTTCTATCAAGCCAAACCCAATTAAAACTCCCATATAGTCAAAAAGTGATAATCAGATGATTACCACTTTTTTATGTATTGATGGTTTTTAGCTCATATATGAGGTTTATCGCTACTTTTTGTGTGCCCGTGGATGAGTAGCGTCATAAACTTCATGTAAATGAGCGCTCGAAACATGAGTGTAAACCTGTGTTGCACTTAATGATTTATGCCCCAGTAACTCCTGTACACTTCTTAAATCCATCCCATTATCCATCATATGAGTTGCCAAAGAGTGACGAAGCATATGGGGATAAATATCTTTAGGTTGTTTTAAGGCGTAGCCCATTTGTTTTACAATTAGTTCGACTCCACGTGAAGTAATCTTCCCGCCCCGATTATTGAGAATAATGTAATCACATTTATCGGGATTTTTAGACTTTAAATCTAGCCGACCATTTTCAAGATAATGAATAACTCGTCCTAACGAATATTCATTAATTAAACCGATTCTTTCTTTATTACCTTTACCTAGAATCCGAATTGTTTGTTCTTTCACATCTAGGTCGCTAAGCTTTAGATTAACTAGTTCACTAACCCGCATACCCGAAGAATATAAAAGATTAATGATGGCCTGGTTACGTTCATTAATACTGGAATTCTCATTGATGTTAACATTCAGTAATTCAATGATTTGTTCAACGGGTAAAAATGAAGGTAAAGCCTTTTCATATTTTTGAGTTTCAATCCCTAAAAAAGGATTATCATCCCTAAATTCATTCTTGACTTGAAACTTATAAAACCCCCGTAAACTCGAGATTTTTCTGGCGATACTTCTCCGACTATTGCCCTTGCGAATTAAAGCCACAACATAGTTATGTGCTGTCATAGAATCAACATCTTTTTCTTGTACTTTAGTCGCAACTAAAAACTTTTCAAATTCATGAAGATCATCTTCATAAGCTTTGATGGTTAATTTTGAATGTTGTTTTTCATAGGTTAAATAATCGATGAATTGTTGATAGTAATTAAGCATAGATTAGCCTCTACTTAATCTCAGGAATAACTATTTTTTCATTGAGAATAATGGCGTAAATCGTTAAAGCTGCTAAAGCATTCTCTGGATATAACATAAAGAGGGTGTAAACCTCAAATCCGGCTTTGGATTTATCGAGATAAGCAATTAAACTTTGCAAGATATTGCAAGTCAAGACTTGATTAGAAACATTGGAAACATCATGAACTTTACTGGAGATAGAACGAATATCTTTTTGGAATTCAGGATATTTAGTCATCGTTTTTGTGACACGACTTAATAGTTCTTTTTTGAAACTAGCTAAGGAATAAATCTTTAAATCATCCATCTCAAAAACATTACCTGCTACATCTAAGCCTCGCATCAAGTTAATGGTGCTATGATCATAAACAACCCGGTGGGTATTTTCCACATCTTTAAATAAACGTTTAGAAGAATAAAGTTGCGCAAAACTAATGAAACGATTTTGTTTACTTTGGAAGATTTTGGTCGTTAATTGTCTTAGTTCAAAGGCTAGTTCTGCCCCATGTTCAGTTATTTCACCCTTAGCGAAGGTATAGATAAAACCTTCATATTCGCCATAGAATTTATAAGTATCTTGAAATCCGATTTGCGAGTTTCTTTTAACTAAATCTTTATCAAACATCAAGAAACTACCTAAATCTCTAGATGGTATAATGGTATCTACTATCACATTTTTATTTTTAGTTTTACGGTATATTCCAACTGCTTGGAGGTTAACTGCAACAACTTCATCAGCCCCTAGTTGAATAGCGTAATTGATTGGAAGATTATCGTGATATCCCCCATCAATATACTTTTTATCATCGATTTCTTTCGGTTTCAAGGTAGGATAAGCAGCTGCTGAAGCCATTAAATAATCAATTAATTTACCATTTGGTATTTGATCTAGCGTCAATTGCAAAGGTTTTAAAGAAGGAAATTCACAAGTAGAAATCCCAAAGATTATCTTGGATTCTCTGGCCTTCTTCTCATCAACCGCTTTCGTTAGTAAGGCTTCTAAAGGTGAAGTATCTGCTCCACCTGTAATTGTTTCTTTAACAAACTTGGCATAAACCACTTTTGGGTCTGTCTCATCAGTTTTAATAACTTGATTAGGGGTTAAATGTAACCATAATTTCTCGGCGAGTGCATAAGAATCTGTGATATAAAGAGCGCCATTTAAAGCACCGATAGAAGCACCGGTTACAATATCAACTTTGATTTTCATGGAATCTAGGGCTTTCCAGACGCCTAGTTCATAGGCACCTCTCGCTCCACCACCAGAAAAGACTAAGGCTCGTTTCATGGTATCACCTCACTAATTATTATACGAAATTCTTATTAACATTTCATTAGAAAAAGAAAACCTCTTGCTTACTGAGAGGTTGTAGTCTTCTTTTTACTAACGAAAAACTTTTTATAACGTTTCTTTATGCTTTGGACATAATGGCATTCTGGGTATTGGTCACAACCAAGGAATAAACCATATGAACTCCGCTTTTTAACTAGATGACCTTTTTTACATTTAGGGCAAAGTTCTCCTTCTCCTGCAACAGGTTTTTCTTCTTCCCGTTTAATGTAATGGCATTGTGGATAGTTAGAACAGCCAATAAATGAGCCTTTTTTACTATATCTCATCACTAAAGGATGGCCACATTCTGGACAAACTTCATCCAAAACCTTAGTTGGTTCAGCATCCATTGTTTCATCGGCATATTTTAATAAATTGTAGAACTCATCTGTGAAATCACGTAATAGACTGAGTTCAGCTTCATTGCCTTCTGCCACTTTATCCAATTGTGTTTCTAAAGAAGCAGTGTATTGAGCATCAACTAATGTTGCAAAATACTGCGACAAACGTTTAGCTGTTATCATACCTTGATCTGTTGGATATAAAACTCCCCGTTTTTCATCACAATAATGACGAGTTTTAAGAGTTTCAATAGTTTGGGCATAAGTAGAAGGTCTGCCAATGCCTAATTCTTCCATTGTCCTAACCAGTTGGGCTTCACTAAAACGTGATAGAGGTTTGGTAGTTTCCTTTTTCTTAGTGATGTTAATAATTTGTAGTTCATCACCTTTTTTAAAGTTATACTCAAAGTTCTTCGATTCTATATTTCTAGGATTATAGAGTTTTTGCCAGCCTAAGAAAGTCACTTTACTATCTTCGAGACTGAAAACATAGTCTCCACTAGTTAAAGCAACTTTAGTATTAATTTGATGTCTTGGTTTCATCATTGATGCTACCGCGCGATTATAAATCAAACGATATAGATCAACTTGATGCTTATCGCCAAAGTGTTTTTCGGCTTCCTTTGGATATAAAGAGGCACTCGTTGGTCGAATACCTTCATGGGCATCTTGGACATTGGCTTTGCTCTTTTGAGCATAAGCTTTACCGACATATTCAGGGCCAAAAAAGGTTTCAATTTCCTTTTTAGCCGCATTGATAAAGATTGGTGATAACCGATATGAATCAGTTCTCATGTAAGTGATCGCACCTTGAACTCCATGACCTGTTTCCACACCTTCATAGAGGGTTTGGGCTATTTTCATGGTTGTTTTTGTGCTTAAATGCAAGATATTGAAGGCTTCTTGTTGTAAGGAAGAGGTTGTAAATGGCGGAGCGGCATAGTAATCCTTCTCTTCCTCTTCAATTTCCTTAACTAACAAGGAACTATTTAGTTTAGCAATCAAATCATCGGCCTCTTGTTCAGAAGCTAATGTTACTTTTTTACCTTGATACTCGCTTAATTTAACTTTATGGGATAATTTCCCATCTTGAACTTCAGCATAAATTTCATAATAGTCTTCAGGAATAAAGGCTTTAATCTCTTCTTCCCGATCACAAACAATCTTCAAAACAGCAGATTGAACTCTGCCACCAGATTGAGAATGAAGTTTCTTTTGAAGTAAGTTAGAAAGCTCATAGCCCATGATTCGATCAATCATTCTACGAGTTTCTTGAGATTTAACTAAGTTCATATCCAAAACTCTTGGGGCTTTCATAGCATTCGAAATCCCAAATGGTGTAATTTCATTAAACTCTAGTCTTGGTGTCGTCTTAATATCCAAATCTAAGACTTGGGTAATATGCCAAGAAATTGCTTCTCCTTCCCTATCAGGGTCGGTAGCAAGATAAACTTCATCACTATTACGAGCAACTTCTTTTAATTTACTGACGATATATTTTTTATTACTTTGAATTTCATAATCAGGCTTGAAATTATTTTCAATATCAATTCCCAGATTATGATATCCGGTATTGGCTAAGTCTCTGAAATGTCCTTTGGAGGCCATAACTTTGAAATCTTTGCCTAAGTACTTTGAGATAGTTTTAACTTTAGTTGGCGATTCAACAATAACAAGTTTCATTAGTCATCCTCCTGTTTCACCTTACCATAATAATGAGGTCAATTTGCTTTTGTCAAACCCAAAATCAAAATATATTAGTATAATATATGATTTTTTTCATGACCGGTGATATCCAAAGCCGTTAAGGCAAGATGAGCCCCCTCCTGAATCAAAAGATTACAACTTGATTCCACATCTGCTCTTTCTGGAACGCAATAAACATCTTGTCCAAGTCTTAGTGTTTCTCCAACTGTGATTAAGGTCCCACTCCGCCTGCGAGCCTCAATGACTAAGGTTCCAACATCTTCAATCGCCGCAATTAACCTATTCCGGGCTGGGAAGTTATCTGGTTTGGGACTAGTATTTTCTGGGTATTCTGAAACAACTAACCCACCATTATTTATTATCTTATTATATATATCTATATTTTCTTGGGGGTAAAAATGGTTAAAACCACTCCCTATTACCGCAATGGTTTGGCCCTTGTTTTCTAAGGCCACATTATGGGCAATAGCATCAATTCCTTTAGCTAAGCCACTAATAATGACATAATCTGCAGCCACTAATCCGGTAACCATATCTTGGCACATATGAGTTCCATAACTACTGCATCTTCTAGACCCAATTACCGCAATTCTGTGGGGTTTACTCATTAATGCAAAATTACCTTTGTAGAACAAAATATAAGGAGGATAATGCAAGTGTTTGAAATAATCAGGGTAATTTGGATCAACTATTGTGACAAAGTCACAAGTTACTTGTTCCCTAATCTTTTCTAATTCTCCTTCGGGGATATCTTCTTTTTTCCAAATACTATCATAGATTTTGCCCCAATCGCCCTCATGCTTCAATACAAAATAAAGTAATACATCATTAACAGTTCGTATTTTATCCATAGACTCACCTCAAGACTTACATAGATAGATTTTTCTCTTTTTCCTAATAAAAAATGCCCGCAGGCATTATTTATTGTAATTGAAGAGGTTTGGTTTTAGCATAGTTGCAATCGGCTCATAGGTTTTGCGATGGATTGGAGTCACTCCATATTTTTCTAAAGCTTGTAAGTGTTCCTTAGTTCCATATCCCTTATTTTTCTTAAAATCATATTGAGGATAAATCTTATCAAACTCTAACATAATATTATCCCGATGAACTTTGGCCAAGATAGATGCAGCGGCAATAGACAAAGACAACGCATCACCATGGATTAAACTAATCATTGGACAAGTATAGTTTTCTAAAGGCATCGCATCAGTCAAGATGGCATCGTACTTACCTGCCAAGTGATCCAAGCAACGAATCATGCCAATTTTACTGGCTTGATAAATGTTGTAACGATCAATATCTTCTAAAGAAACTTCTTCCACGTGATAAAAAAGTGCGTGCTTTTTGATTTCAATTTCTAATTCTCTTCTCTTCTTATCACTTAATTGTTTGGAGTCATTTATTTCACTATTCGAATAGCTCTTAGGAAAAATAACCGCAGCCACAACTAAAGGACCAGC
>Ga0265294_10003765_pt1 | contig 19202 bp, 23 predicted proteins | sample MunlanPumphouse3_FD_192504 | JGI IMG/M metagenome (GOLD analysis project Ga0265294, IMG submission 192504) | Groundwater microbial communities from a municipal landfill in Southern Ontario, Canada - Pumphouse #3 | ecosystem: Environmental > Aquatic > Deep subsurface > Groundwater | place...
ATTATCACCCGTAGAGCCGAAAAATGATCAGGATGGCGGGTGCGAAGAAATACCATGCGGCGGCCGTGCTCGCAGCCTGGCTCATCATCGTCGCCTTCTTCATGGTCCTGAACCGCACGCTCGACCTCGAGGTCTTCTTCGTCCTCGCCCTGATCGGCCTCCTCGTCGTCGCGGTCCTGATCGACGGGGCCTTCTCCCGCCCCCGCTACATGCGGTATGTCGGCTACCTCATCGCGGCCGGAGTCGCCCTCTTCGCCTACATCGTCGCCCAAAAAATCCTGGAGATCCTTGCCGCATGAACGCCCGGGCCTCGCACGCTATCCTCGCGGCGGCAGCCGTCCTGGTCCTCCTCCTCCTCGCCGGGGAAGCAGTCGATCCCGTCCTCTACACGGCCGAGAACACCTCGACCGCCGCCCACGCCGACCCCGCGACCGTCAAAGAACGATCCCCCGGGAACGCCGCGGCGCTCGTTCCCCTGATGGACGACCTCCTGGGCCAGACCGGGACCCTCGCTCTCACGATCAAGCTCAAGGACTACGAGAGCGCCGAGCGCGACCTCGCCCGCTACAGCGACCTCTCGGCGCAATTTGACAAACTCGTCGTCACGCTCGACGTCTCCGGGACCGACGTCGGCGAGTTCCAGCAGAACAACCGGCAGAACCAGGAGGCCCTCGCGACCCTCTTGAACGACACCCGGCGGTTCGAAGACCTCAAGCGCCTTGAGATCGAGGTCCAGGACGGCGAGCAGCGCATGGCGATCGCCTACGAGGGCGAGGCCCTCCGGCAGAAGATGCGGGAGGGCTTCGCTTCCTATGCGAAGCGAGAGACCGCGACGACCCGGATCGCCGAGCACTACGGCGCGAACGCCACCCCCTACCAGGAGAGTGTCGAGGACTTTGCGGAGGTCGCGGATGCCGCGGACGACCGGCCGACCGGCGGCGGCACCGTAAGATCCCCCCTCGGTATCGCGGTCACCCCCGATACGGGGCGCTACGGCGAGACCCTCAGGATCGCCGGCCGCTACGCCGGCGGCACCCCGGGGACCGCCGTCGAGGTCTACGTCGACAGCCGGGTCGCCGCGACCGTCGCCCTCGATGCAGACGGCACCTACGCCTACCCCTACCGGGTCGGCCGGGTCCTCGCCGGACCGCACCTTGCCTACGCCACCGCGGGCGGGGTCTACTCCGGGGTCGCGACCTTCGAGGTCTTCCCCAAAAACACCACCATCACCCTCGCCGCCGCGGAGGTGAACGCGACCGCCGTCGCCTGCACCGGGAACCTCACGGCGGAAGACCGGCCGGTCACGGGTGCCCCGGTCCTGCTCCGGGTCGATGATGGTACCCTCGTCGCCGGAGAGACCGACGGAAACGGCACCTACCGAACCGAGATCGTCCTCCCCGCCGGGGAGCACACCCTCCGGGCGGAGTTCCACGCCGCAGGCTACCCGCTCAACGCCTCCGGGAGCGAGGCAGCGACCGTCTTGATCCGGGGCGAAGGGCTCTCGCCCCTCCCGTTCATCGCGGCAATCGCCGCCGCCCTCGGGACCGGGTGGTACCTCCGGCGGCGCCGGCCGGAGGAGAGCCCTCCCGCGGCCGCAGAACCCCCAGCGGAGCCGGAGATCATCGAGACCGAACCAGAGGTGACCGCCGCGGGCCTTCCCCCGCGGGAGGCGGCGACCGTCCTCTTCCGGGCCCTCCGTGCCCGGCTCGGTCTTCCCGAGACGAAGACCCCGCGGGACTGCGCCCTCCTCGCCCCCGACCATGCCGGGTTCTTCGAGCGCTACGAGCGGATCCGGTACGCCGGCGAGATCCCGACGGAGGAGGAACTCACGAGCATGGAGAAAGTTGCCCTCGGAGGTGATCCGGATGCGTGAGACCTGGACGGTCCTCCTCATCCTCCTCCTCGCCGGTGCTGCCGCCTACGCCCACGCGACGACCACCACCGAGGAGTTCAGCCGCTACAACGTCGGCTGGAACGGCACCTCGGCGCTCACCGTTGACGAGGACCCCGGGGCGACCCTCCTCATCCTCGCGCCCGAGAAACCGTTCACCCCCGAAGAGGTCGGCTACCTGCGGATGTTCCTCGACGACGGCGGCTCACTCCTCGTCGCCGACGAGGAAGGCAACGCCAACCAGCTCCTCGCCGACCTCGGGAGCACGATCCGCGTCCGGCCCGGGAACCTCTCGAGCCTCGACCGCGGCCACACCGACCCCGGGCTCTTCAGGGGCTACGTCGTCGGGAACAGCACCCTCTTTGCCGGCATCGAGACCCTCCTCACGAACCGCCCCGCGGCAATCGAGGGGGGCGAGCCCCTCGTCGAGACCTCGGTCCTCACCTGGGACGACGGCGACGGTGACGGCCGGGTCAGCGGCGACGAGACCTTTGCGAGAAGAGTCGTCTGCGCACGGGAGGGGAACCTCACCGTCCTCGGCGACCCGAGCCTCTTCGTCAACGCCATGCTCGCCGAGAACCCGGCGTTCATCGAGAACCTTCAGCCGGTCCGGATCGACGTCCACAGCAGGACCGGCACTGCTAACCCGATCATCAACACCAGAGTATGGATACAGCAGACGCCGCTCGCCGCGGCTGCCCTGGCCGCCCTGGCCGTCCTGCCGGTGGCCTGGCACTTTGGGAGGAAGAGAGATGACTGACGACCAGACCAGACAGATCAAAGAGATTACAACCGCCTACGAAGAGATCCGGACGACTGCCCAGCAGGTGGTCGTCGGGAACCTCCACCTCATCGAGGGGATCTTCATCACCATGATCAGCGGCGGCCACCTCCTCATCGAGGGGGTGCCGGGAACCGCGAAGACCACGATCTGCAAGATCATCGCACGACTGATAGATTACGAGTTCCGGCGGGTCCAGGGTGCCGTGGACATCCAGCCCGCCGACATCATCGGGGTCCGGATCTACGACCGGAACAGGAACGAGTTCATCCTCCAGAAAGGGCCGATCTTCACCAACTTCCTGATGATCGACGAGATAAACCGCTTAACGCCCAAGACCCAGAGTGCGCTTCTTGAGGCGATGAGCGAGCGACAGGCGACGATCGACGGGACGACCTACCCGCTCCCCGACCCCTACTTCGCCATCGCCACCCAGAACCCCCACGAGGCCGAAGGGACCTTCCCGCTCATCGAGGCGCAGTGCGACCGGTTCATGTTCAGCACCACCCTCAACCATCTCGACAGCGAGAACGAGCTCGAGGTCCTCCGCCGGGAGCGTGCCGGGGAGCTGGACTGGGAGATCTACCAGAACAAGGTCGCCTCCATCCTCAGCCCCGCGGACGTCCAGGCCATGGCCGCGGCCGCCCGGGAGGTCCGGGTCGACGAGACGGTCATGGCCTACATGCGCGACCTCGTCCTCGCCACGCGAAATCACGGCGACGTCCGGCTCGGCGCAAGCTCCCGTGCCTCGATCGCCCTCCTCCGCGGCTCGAGGGTCAAGGCGGCCCTGAACGGCCGTGACTACGTCATCCCCGACGACGTCCGGGCCCTTGCCCTCCCGGCGTTGCGCCACCGCATCCTCCTCACCCGGGAGGCGACGATCACCGGGATCACGGCGGAAGGGGTCATCGCCGAGATCGTCGAGAGCGTCGGGGTGTCCTAGGGATGATCCGGCCGACCCGGACGAGCGGGGGCATCGCCGCTCTCGCCCTCGCCCTCACCGTCACGGCGCTCCTCATTGCAAACCCCGCCGCGGCGCTCGCCGCCGGGACCCTCGCCCTCTTCCTCCTCTGGCGGGGATGGCGGTTCGAGCGCGACCTCGCGGCCGCGGCAGCCTCGCTTGCGGTGACCCGCGAGGTCGACCGGACGATCCTCCGGCAGGGGACGGCAACAGCCGTCCGGGTGAAGGCCGACCTCGCCGTCCCGGCCGGCCTCGCAGTCCGGGTCCGCGACCTCCCGCCGGCCGTCGCGGTCGGCGACGCCCCGCTCTCCCCACCCGGGAAGACCGCGACCTACACCATCCGGCTCATGGCCCCGGGGGAGACCGCGTTTGCCGGCGTCGTCCTCTCGGCAAGCGACGCCTTCTTCTCCCGCGACCTCGTCTGCCGCCGCTCTAACGCCCCGCAGATCCGGGTCTTCCCCGCGGGGACCGCGGAGAACGGGAGGGGAACGGGTGCCACCGGGAGCGACGCCGAGGTCGACCGGCGGGCCGCGCTTGAAGGGCAGGGCATCCGGGGGTTCCGGCCCTACCAGACCGGCGACGACCCCGGCCGGATCGACTGGAAGGTCACGGCCCGGCGCGACGCCTACTACGTCCGGGAGCAGGCCGGGCTCGAGGGGGGCTCGCCCCTCATCGCCGTCGACCTCCCGGCCCGGGCCGGGGACCCGGAGACCAACGCCCGGTTCTCGATGGCCGTCTGCGGCGCCGTCGAAGGGGCGATCAACGCCCGCGACGGCTGTTCGCTCCTCGTCGTCGCCGGCGGCGAGGTCGTCCGGTTCCTCCCCCGGACCATGGACATCCGGGAGGCCGTCGCGGCCCTCGGCGGGCTTGCACCCCTCGAACCCCGGACCCCCCTCTACCGCGCGCCGGGGCCCGCCGTCCTCGCAGGACGGGCCAGGGTGAACGGGCGGGGATCCGGCCCGGAGGAGAAGACCTACCTCACGAGGTTTGCCTCCGTCATCGCCGCGTTTGCGAAACAGAGCCCCGTGCATTTTTCGGCAGCGGTACGGGCGGCGCTCGGCCGGGCGGATGCCTCGGAAGTCCGGATCTACTCCCTTCTTGCACCGGGCGATAGAAGCCACCTCGTCCAGCTCGCCCGCGAGGCGAAGGTCCGGGGGATGCGGATCGTTCTCCGGGCCCCCGCCGGCGCCGGGACCATCCCCGGCATCGACACCGTGGAGGTGCTCTGATGGAGTTCGACCGAACGTTCCTCCTCCTCTGCGGGGCCGAGGTCCTCGTCGTCGCGGTCGGCAACCTCGCGGCGGCCCTCATCCTCCAGGTGATCGTCCTCGGTGCGTTCCTCGACGAGCGGCGGGGCTACCCGGTCTTCGCTGCCGGTGCGGTCCTCTTCGCCGCGGTTCTCCACGTCACCGGGATCACCGTCCTCCTCGGCCTCGCGGTCGCCCTCGGCTGCGGCTACCTCGCCCTCACCGCCTACGACTACCGGCTCACGCTCCGGGCAGGAGAGCGAGCATGACCAACAACCCCTACCGGGGAGCCTTCCTCCTCATCGTCGCCGCGGCAGGCCTCCTCGCCCTCGCGGCCGCGACCGGGAGGGGGGATATCACCACCGCGACCCTCGTCCTCGCGGGCGCCGGGTGCTTCATCGCCGGGGTCTTCCTCCTCGCGCTCCACAAGGGCGAGCCGCTCGATCCCGAGATCGCCGCCCTCCTCCCCGCCCAGGGGACGATCACCATCGCCACCCTCTGCGCCGACCTCGGGGTCCAGGGCGACGCCTGGTTCGTCCCGACCGATGGGACGGTCATCGAGGTCATCCCGGTCGCGGGCACCCTCCCGGCGATCACCGGCGACGACTACTCCTACATCACCGCCGAAGGCGCAGCCGCCGTCAGGATAGCGCCCACCTGCGCCCCGCTCCTCGCACACCTGCGCGCAAAGCACGCCCTCGAGGTCCCCGAAGAGGACGAGGCCCTCCTTGCCTGCATCGTCGAGGTCTGCGACGACCTCCTCGAGGTCGCCGGAAAGACCGGGGCTACGAGAGACGGGGGAAACATCGTCGTCACCCTCGCCGATTACCGGCTCATCCCCGGCTGCCGGGCGGTCCGGGCGGCCTCGCCGAAGTGCTGTACCATGGTCGGCTGCCCGGTCTGCAGCCTGCTTGCCGCGCTCGCGGCGCTCGGGACAGGGGAGCCGGTAACGATCGAGCACGTCGGCGTCGACGAAAAAAGAAAGATCCTCAGGGTAATTCTCAGGCCGGCCGGACCCGCACCCAGAGATGCAGGTCCCGGTAACTCGCGTTGATCCGCTCCTGCCCCTGGACATCCGGGCCGGGAACCGTCTCGTTGAAGAGCAAGAACTCGATCCGGTTGTAGTCCGGCGAGGGGACGGAGAAGTTCCAGGCCATCTCTTCTGTCCCGTTGTGGGGGACCGTCACCATAAACCCGTCGAGCGGCTCGGCGGCATGGATCGTCGACGTATTCGTCGTGGAATCAAAGGTCTGGTTGAGGGCCAGTGCCTCGACCGTGTAAGGGATCTCCCGGTACTCGTGGTTCCCGACGCCGACGATGAGCGACTGCGTCGAGCCGGCCGCAAAATCGATCGGGTAGTCCGCGGCCTTCCCCCCGGGCCCGAGGATGTAGAACTCGGTGAAACGCTCCCCCTCTTTTGGCACCGCGATGACGTAGGCGGTCGTGGAGATGGCCGCGACGATCGAGACCACGAGAAGAGCCGAGAGCCCACGGTCGAGCCGGGAGGCGCCGGGATCATAGAACTCCGTCCACGCTGCACCGAGCATCTCCCGGGCCGGAACGGTGAACCGGTCGCCGGCCGGGAGGAGGAGGCGCCGGTACCAGGCGACCAGGGTCATGGCGAGGGTGAAGAGCGTGAGCGATGCCAGGATCGGGTCGAGCCGGATCCCCCAGGGGGTGTAGTTCAGCGCGAGCCCGATGAGGGGGACGACGGCGATCGAGAGCCCAAACGAGAGGGCGACCCGCTCGATCCCGTCGAGGTCGCCTTTCGCCGGGAAGAGCGCGGCGATCAGGGCGTAGCCAGGGACGAAGAGGACCATCGCCACCCCCAAGAGGATCCGCAGAATGCTCTCGTTCAATACCGGGACGTAGACACAGAGCAAAGTCGCGGCCGTGACGGCGGCGACCGCGACGAGGTCGCCGGGGACGTCCCCGGCAGCCTCGAGGATCAGGGGTTGTTGGTCCTCAGTCTTCATGAGCTGGTCGTCAAACTCTTCCTCTCCACCCAAGCATCAAGGTTGCGAGAGCGACGATGGTCAGGAGGGGGGCCAGCGGCGCGGCGGTCGGGGTCGTCGCCGTAGTTGTCGTGGTGGTCGCAACGGCGGCGGCGGTCGGGGTCGTCGCCGTCCGGGTGGGTGCCTCTGTGGGGACCAGGAGGGCGTAGGTGCCCGCCCGGGAGATTTCCGTCGTGATCCGGTCGCCCTCGGCCTTCGAGGGGACCGGGGTCCAGGCGCCGTTCTCAAGCCGGGCGAGTGTCGCCGTCGTCTCGGCCGACGGGAGGCGGAGCGAGAGGGTCGCGGCGGGGTCGAACGTCCGGTCCGCCGGGGTCACGGCGTAGGCGTTCCCGGAGAAGGACCAGCCGGCAGGAGCGGTGCCCGGCGCTGCAATCTTGAGGAGCCCGGCGCCGGCAAGGTTGGTCCCGGTGAGGGAGGCCTTCCCGTCGGCCGAAGTCACCGGCGCGGGACCGGCGGTGGAGGTGGGGTTGGTCGACCCGCTGTTACCGCTGTTACCGCCCGGTGTGCTGGTAGTGGCCGGTGTCGCGGTCTGTGTTGGGGTTGCGGTCTGTGTCGGCGTTGTGGTCTCCCCGATCGCGATCGTCCGCGAGAGGGCTTCAGACCCATCGACGTAGACGGAGACCGTCGCGGCGCCCTGGTCGATCCCCTCGATGGCGAAGGTGATCTGGCCGTCGTTGGGCCCCTGCTTCGTGCCGAGCACCGTCAGGTCGGCGATGATGTTCTCCGCCGCCGCCTCACCCCCGAGGGTGACGACGTTGAGCGTCCCGCTGGAGATACTCTGGGCCTGGCTGATCCGGACCTCGCCGTTCGCGTCGGCCTTGTAGTCCATGGTGACGGACCCCCCGTCGGGGAGCTCCGCCGCAAGCTCGGTCCGGTTCGTCCCCTTCGTGTAGGCGTTCACCTCGCCCGAGGTGAGCGAGAAGGGGAGGGTGATCGACCGGGCTGTAAAGGCGAACGTCTCGCCCGGGGTCGCGGGGAACTCGCCGCGGATGCCGAGCGAGAAGGTAGCGTTGTCGGGAAGGTCGCGCACGTCCACGGTGACGGTGTCCCCGGACTCGATCGCGTCGGGGCTGATCGTGATCGTCGCCGCCGTCGCGGCCGGGATCAGCAGAACAAGCAGGAGCAGAAATCCACCCAATCTCTTCACAAATAACATCTCCTTATCTTCTGGATAGGATGTACATGATTGTTCAGAAATAAAAAAGTTAATGAGGAGATACCGGAACCGACCGCATCAGGAGCCCGGAAGGGATGCTGCGGCCGCGGTGAGGAGATAGAGGACGACAAGCCCCTGGAAGAGGAAGTAGCCCTGGATGTTTGCCGTGGCATGGCGGAGGGCGGGCGCCCGCTCCGCGGACCGGTGCGAGAACCCCCGGAGGGCGAGCGCAAGCGGGATTGTGGAGATCAGCGCCACGGGCCGGAAGTCCACGGGGGCGAAGACGCCCGTGAACGCGTAAACGGTGAGCATCGCGGTCGCAAGGCTCGCCGCGAGGGCGATGAGCGAGAAACCGAAGATCCGCCCCCGCCGGACGACCAGGGTCCGTTTCCCCCCCAGGATGTCGCCCTCCATATCCGGGATCTCGACACTCGTGATGAAGACGAGACCGTAGAGGCAGAGCGGGACGGCGAAGGCGAAGAAGGGCCAATCAAGCGTCCTCATCGCGACGAAGTAGCCCGCGCCCGGCATCAGGAGGCCGAAGGTGATGACGTTTGCGACCTCGCCGAGCCTGTGGTAGGCGAACGCGAGCGGCGGCGCGGTGTAGAACCAGCCGAGGAGATTCCCCGCGATGCCGAAGGCGAGGAAGATGACCGGGTAGCCGTAGATGACCACAAAGGCGTAGCCGATCAGAAGTGAAGCCGCCATCAGCCCGACGGCCGCGGCGAGCGCGGCGGGCTTGAGGTCCGGGTGCCGGCGGAGGACGCCGCTCCCCCCGGAGATCGCCGTCGTCTCGACGAACCGGTCGGCGTCGGCGTCGAAGTAGTCGTTGCTGTAGTGGACGGAGAGATGGGCCGCGGCCATCGCCGCGTAGCCGAGGAGGAACTCGCCCGGGGTGAACCGCGCGCCGAGGAGGAAGGCGAGGAGCGCCCCGGCGGTGAACGGGACAAAGCCCGAAAGAAGGAACGGAAACCGGCCGAGCCGGATGAACTCGACGGCAGTGCGCGCATCCATGGCGATGGTCTCGCGGCGCCGGAGTATTATAGTTTTCTGGCCGGCACGAGCAGCGGCGCCACGGCCCGGAGCGCACCGGTGCCGCCGTCGACGTAGAGGAGGCCGAGGACGGCCCGGGCGAGGGTCTCCTTCTCCTGCGCGGGACCGCCGCCGGCCGGAGAGCCGGTCCGGCACGCAGACAGCCCCCACCGGTCCGCGAGCGCGGCAAATTCCGCCGCCGGGGCCTGTTCGCCGGAGAGGACCTTCACCTGCAGCGTGACGTCGCCGACGATCGCCGCGGCATGAGCGCCATCGGGGAAGGCGGCGAGGAGTGTGAGGTCGTCCGCCGGGATCGGGAGCGCCGCATCGGGGAAACCGGCCCGGATCGTGAGAAAGAGCCGCGCCGTGGAGGGGTGGAGCAAGATCCGAACGAGACCGTCCGGGTCGCGGAAGGAGTACCCGGTATCCTGCTCGATGCGGGGGAGGATCTCCCGCACCACGCGGTCGGCCTGCGACGCCAGGCGCCCGATCTCGCGGCTCCATCCTCGTATCCGCCGGAGCCGCCGCGTCGTGAAGGAGGACCGCCGGTGGGCGGGACGGTACTCCGCCCGGTACCCGCGCACGAGGCCGCGATGGAGCGCCGCGAGGGTCTCTCCCACCGGGCGGCGGAGAGGGCCGTAGCCGTATGCCATACGGAGTAGGGTGGGAGAGAAAGATATCTTTACCTTTCGGACAATGTTAACCGGTCATATCATCCCCAGGACGAGCGCGGCAAAGAGGAGGAGGTGCAGGCAGACGAAGACGGGGACGAGCCGGAACTTCCCCTTCTGCGTCTTATGCCGGAAGCGCCGCATCGCGGCCAGCGCCCCGAACGGCCCGATCAGCGCGAAGGCGAGGAGGCTCCGCTCAGGGGTCCGCCATGCCGCCCGTTCCGCGGACTTTTTGTCGTGGCGGTAGGCGGCGAACGCGAAGATGTTCAGCAGGGCATAGATGAGCAGAAGACTGACCGGTATAAGGACATCCGTCATGGCGAACTCCCGCCGCCCCGGTTCCGGGGCGGCAGCCAGGTACTCTACGCTCTCAACCTTTTTATGCGACCTGCAACGCTTTTTGAACCAGGACGTGGTATCCCCTACGTACCATCATGAGAGAGACCCTCACGGCGCTCGCCGACCTGACCCGCATCCACTTCTTCTTTGTCTGGCCGCTGCTCTTCTGTTCGGGCCTCGCGCTGGCGTTTGAGAACTACGGCGGACTATCGTGGGAACTCGTCGGCCGGGCGGCGCTCATCGGGCTCTTTGGGTTCGAGGCCGGGCTCGTCTTAAACGACTACGTCGACCGGGAGTACGACAGAAAGGACGTCGACGAGTCGCTCACCCGCTACTGGCGGCCGTTCAAGGCGCGGCCGATCCCGGCGGGACAGATCTCCCCGCAGGCCGCCTTCGCGATCTTCCTCGTCCTCGCCGGGACTGCGGCAGCGCTCGCCGCGACCCTGCCCGCGCCGCACAACCTCTACGTCCTCGGGATCATGGGCTACTCCTACCTGGTCGAGTACTTCTACCAGAAGAAGAAGCGGCGCCAGACCCTCCCCGTCGCCCAGGTCGTCGGGCGGACGGACTTCGCGCTCTTCCCGGTCGCCGGCTACCTCGTCATCGGCAGCCCTGATCTCACCGCCCTCCTCTACTTCCTCTTCTTCTACCCCTGGACGCTCGCGCACCTCGGGGCGAACGACATCGCCGATATCGAGAACGACCGCGCCCGGGGGATGGCGACGGTCCCGATTCTGACCTTCGGTCTGACCGGGTCGGCTCCGGAGGACCCGACTCCGGTCCTCTACGGGATGAGGGGCGCAGCCCTCTGGGTCCTCGGCTTCTCGGCAGTTCACGCCGTGATGGCGCTCGTCTTCGGCCTCACCCTCGGCCCGGTCGCCCTCGCCGGGTTCGGCGTGGGGCTCCTCCTCCTCGGGGCTGCAAACGCCTTCATCCTCCAAACGAAGAGCCCGGCCGCGGCGATGCGGGCGCTCCCGCTCATCCACGCGACCGTGATCGTCTACGCGGCGGCGATCATCGCGGCCGCCGTGCTCTAGGGGACTCTTACGTTACGACGAACGCCCCGTGCATCGAGGGATGGACGTCGCACCGGAAGAAGTAGTTCCCCGGGGTCTCCGGCGCCGTGAAGGTGTAGGTGATCTCTGCAGGCCCCGTGACAACCTCACCGATGAAGATCGCCTCGCTCGCCGAAGCATCCGTGTAGACCGCGACGTTGTGCGGAGTGCCGTCGTCCCGGTTGTCGAACTCAATCGTCACCTCCGCACCCGCCCTGACCGTGATCGTCTCCGTACTGAAGGAAAAACCCTCGGCCATGACCGCCACGGCCATCTTCTCCGCAGCGCGGGCCGCCTCAGCGGTCACGCCCGCACCCCCATGACTGCACCTGCTCGTATCATGCGCCCAGCCTGTCGGGCAGGAACCATAAAGGTTACCCGGCCCGCGCATACTTGCGCCCACCCCCGGGCAGGGGCGGTTTTACCATGATGCCGGTCATATCCAGATCCAGGATATGGCTGAACAGACAAAGAGACGGCCCGGAGTCATCCGCCTCCGGGAGAAAGGAAAAGTCGCCGTGCGGGGGAAGGTCCCGGCCGGCGTGATGACCGCGGCGCAGATGGCGGCGGTGGCCCGGATCGCGGAGGAGTTCGGGGACGGCACGGTCGGGCTGACCACCCGGCTCAACGTCGAGATCCCCGGCATCGACCGGCGGGATGCCGGTACGGTCGCGGAAAGGCTCCGGGAGGCCGGGATCGAGGCGGGGAGCACCGGGGCCACCTTGCGATCGGTCGTCGCCTGCAAGGGCACGGTCTGCCGGCACGGGTGCTGCGACACGCAGGGGCTCGCCCGGGCGATCGAGGAGCGCTACGGGGGGCGCGACCTCCCCTGGAAGCTCAAGATCGCCGTTACGGGGTGCGTGAACAACTGCGCGAGAGTCCAGTCAAACGACATCGGGATGATGGGCCGGCGGCTCCCGGCCTACGGCGCCGGCGAGTGCAACGGCTGCGGGGCGTGCGAGACGGTCTGCCGGGAAGGGGCGGTCCGGGTTGTCGACGGCGAGGCCTGCCATGCGGAAGAGAACTGCGTCGGCTGCGGCGACTGCATCACCGTCTGCCCCATGGAGGCGATCGGCGTCGCGGCGGAGGGGGTGCGCCTCTATCTCGGCGGGAGGTCGGGCCGGGTCCTCCGGGTCGGCGTCGAGGCCGACGGGTTGATATCCGAAGAAGAGGTCACCGGCGTCGTCGGGCGGTTGCTCGACTGCTACCGGGAGAACGCGCTGCCGGGCGAGCGGCTCGGCGAGATGATGAACCGGGTGGGGACGGAAGAGGTCTTTGCGGCCGCCGGGCTCCGGCCGCTCACTGTTGCGGCACCTCCGCACGCCTGCCGTCCCAGTCCCCGCACTCCGTGACGATCCGCCACATCTCCCGGACCCCCTCCTCTTCCAGCCGCAGGATCCGGGCCGTCCCGCCGAGGCTCTCCTCGACCTCGAAGAACTCCCGTGCCTTCTGCTCGTTGAACGGGCCGTAGCGCTCGATGCCGTCGTGGTCGCCGAGGACCTCGACCCGGTACTTCAGACGGGATACGTTCATCATCATTCACCGGATGTGAAATCGCCTGCAGATCTATAAACCTTGGGGGCACCCTGGCGGGAGGAGTCGGGTCCGGGCGGAGCAAAGATTGAACGCCCCCTTAGCCTTATTACCTCTCAAAGAAGGTTATAACAATGCCACAGAGGCCGGAGGACATCCCCCCGCACTGGACCGTGCGGTCGATCATCGATACGCTCAAAAGAGCGAAGCCGTACCTTCGGGAACGGTATCGCGTCCGCGAGATCGGGGTCTTCGGCTCGTATGTGCAGAGCAAGCAGGGCATGGGGAGCGACCTCGACATTCTGGTCGAGCTCGATGAGCCGCTCGGCTGGGACGTCGTAGACCTCAAAGAGGATCTGGAGAGGATCCTCGGTCTCCCTGTAGATCTCGTGGTGAAAGGTGGGATTGCCCGGCGGCCGCGGCTCATGCAGGCCGTCGACGCGGAAGCGGTATACGTCTAAACGCGACGAATCTCTGTTGATTGGAGATATCCTGGAGGCTATCGGGCGCATCGAGGAGTATACTGCAGGATACTCAAAGGAGGGCTTCTTCCGGGACAGAAAGACCATCGATGCTGTGATCCGTAACCTCGAGATCATCGGAGAGGCGTGCGGACAGGTTCCCGAACCGGTTCGGGCGGAGTATCCCCTGATCCCTTGGAAGAGGATTGTAGAGAAATATCGTCATCCATCATTATTTCGGCGTCGATCTCGAGACCGTCTGGTTCATCATTACGCAACAACTCCCGGAACTTCACTCGCTCCTTGCGGCAACGCCCGACCGAAAACGCCTCGAAGATTAACCGCGCATACCCCTTTCCGGCTCCCACACCACCCGGAAGCGCCCGTAGGGATAGGGAGCAATCCAGCAACCCTTCCGGACCTTCTCCGGTCCCGAACTCTGCCTCATGCGGGCAAGCCGGGAAGTCGCCCCGGATAGGATCCCGATCACCCTCACTCTCCTTCCGGGCCGGTGAAGTACATTATATACTATACACCCGTATCTCTACAGGCAGTGTTCTTATCTGCATGAGCAATCCAATGGATTATAACAGAGGCAACAGAAATTTCGGTGGTCCTTCGAGGAGCTTCGGCGGTCCCCGTGAAATGACGAAGACCGTTTGTTCAGACTGTGGGAAGGAGTGCGAAGTCCCCTTCAAGCCGACCGAGGGTAGACCCGTCTACTGCCGGGACTGTCTCCCCAAGCACAGAAAACCCCGGTTCTAAACCAATATATTCTTCTTTTTCAGGAAACGTTTGAGCGTGGATCTTCGGTCTCGACCGAAGAGTCACGAGACCTTTGCCGGATCTCCGGCAACACCCTGCCCGGAGCGGAGCGGCCCGGGGCATCGCAACACCCCGGGCGGCGGGCTCACGGAAGCCCGAGTTCAGAGAAGAGGTTGTCGCGGAGTGCCCGGAGCGCCCCGGCCGCCGGCGACTCGGTCCGGGTCACGGGCCGGCCGCTCCGCACCGCCCCGACGACCGCCGGGTCGAAGGGGATCTTCCCGGCCACCGTGATGCCTTCCCGATCGCAGTAGTCCTCGATCCGCCGGCAGATATCCTCCGCGAGGTCGAACCGGTTGATGGCGACAACGATCCGGACCTCAAACCGCCGGCAGACCGTCACGAGCCGTTCGAGGTCGTGGAGCGCCGAGACTCCCGGCTCCGTGACGACCAGAACCGCGTCCATGCCGCCGACCGTCGCGATCAGCGGGCACCCGATCCCCGGCGGGCCGTCGGCGAGGAGGAGGTCCTTGCCGGCCGACCGGGCGAGCGCCCGTTTCTTCACCTCGTTGACGAGCAGCCCCGAGTTCCCGGAGCCGGGGAAGAGCCGGGCGTGGGCGAGGTCCCCGAGCGCCGTCGCGGAGACGTAGATCTCCCCGCAGAGGCGCGGCTCCATCGAGACCGCCCCCATCGGGCAGACGTAGGTGCAGACGCCGCAGCCCTCGCAGTGCAGGGCCTCCACCGTCCAGGCATCGTCCCGGCGGACGATCGCCCCGAACCGGCAGCGGTCGGCGCAGATCCCGCAGTCGCGGCAGCGTGCGAGATCGATCCGGGCCGCTGCAAGCCCCCGGAACTCCTCCGTGCTGACCCGGCGGGGGTCGAGGAGGAGGGAGAGGTTTGCGGCGTCCACGTCGCAGTCGGCGAGGACCTGCGGCACACCGCTCACGTCCGCGAGCGCCGCCGCCACCATCGTCTTCCCGGTGCCGCCCTTGCCGCTGACGACGGCGAGCCGGATCACGGGCTCACCTTCCTAACGAGCCCGGCGAACCGCTCCTCCCAGCCGGGAAGGTCGCGGCAGATGAGCCCGCCCCGGTTCTGGACGGCCGCGATCTCCCGCGAGAACGGGATGGTCATCAGGACGGGCAGATCGTGCTCCCGGCAGAATGCCACGGTCGGAGCGTCCTCACCGTCGCTCCGGTTGATCACGACGCCGGCGGGAATGCCGAGTTTCTCCACCACCTCCGCCGCGAGCGAGAGGTCGTGCAGCCCGAACGGGGTCGACTCCGTCACCAGGACGCAGGCGTCGCTCCCCTCGAGGGTCTCGATCACCGGGCAGGCGATCCCCGGCGCGGCGTCGTAGACGGCAAGCGGGTGTCCTTCGCCGAGCATCTTTGCCGCCCGGATGACCGCCGGGGCCTGGACCTCCCCCTCGTTCAAGACCCCGCTCACCAGCGTGAGGCGGGGGAGGGGGCGGGAGCAGGCGACCCGGCCGACGGTGCGCGGGACCTCCCGGACCGCACCCTGTGGGCAGACGAGGACGCAGCCCCCGCAGGAATGGCAGAGTTCCGGGAAGACGAGGACGCTGTCTTTCAGGACCGAGAGCGCCCCGAACCGGCAGAACTTCCCGCACTCGCCGCAGAAGGTGCAGCGGGCGGGGTCGATCGCCGGAACCGGTGTCGTCACCGGCACGTCCACGGCCGCGGCCGGGAAGAAGAGGTGGAGGTTCGGCTCCTCGACATCGCAGTCGACGAGCACGACATCGCGGGAGCGGGAGAGCACGTAAGCGAGGTTTGCCGCCACCGTGCTCTTCCCGGTCCCCCCTTTGCCGCTTGCAATCGCTATCTTCATGCCAGGTCCTGCTTCAGGAGAGGGCGAGCGGCGTTAAGGTCCCGGCGGTGTACCCGGCGAGGGCATCGGCCACGCTGCCGCTCCCGCGGTAGGCGTATGCCTTGATCCCGCCCGCTTCGAGGGCTTTTCCGGCGTTCCCGCCGACCTGGCCGGTGATGACGGCCGTCGCGCCGTGCTCCGAGAGCATCTGGACCGCCCGCGGCCCGACCCCGCCTGCGGCGTCGACGAGGGGATTCTGGACCGATTCCGATGCTCCCGTCTCCGTGTTGACGAAGACGAAGTAGGGCGCCCGGCCGAACCGCTCTTCAACCGGGGCATCCGTGCCCGCGGCGCGGGCTGTGATGCAGACAATCATATTCTTTCACTCCGCTCTGAAATATTACTCATATGTGCATAATCCTTTGGATGGTGCACCCACCTTAGTGGTGCCCGCTGCACTCCCCGCCGTCCTCATGGTGGCAGGAGCTCTCCCCCGGCGAGAGGCGGCCGGCGATATAGTCTTGCGCGACGTAATCGACGTTTCCGCTGATGCCGAGGAGCACCTCGATACCGTTCTGGTGGAAGATCTCGACGGCCCGCGGCCCCATCCCGCCGGCGATGATCAGGTCGACCCCGTGCTCCGCGAGGAAGACCGGGAGCCTTCCGGGTTCGTGGCCGGGGCTCGGGAGGTCGTCTCTCCGGTAGATGATTGAATCCTCCACGTCAAATATCGCATACTCCCCGCAGTGCCCGAAGTGTTCGGATACCTTGTTTCCGTCCTGTGCAATTGCAATTCTCATGATCTCACCCGTCCCCGCGGCCCCGTGCAAGTAGTGAGCCGCATATAAACATACTACACATAAGCGCGAAAGTAAGTAAAACCACCTATCGTACCATCCGGTAGCGGGAGTGAAATTCCGGGAACCTTTTTTAAGGCATGCGACATCCAGCGGTGTAAGTTTGTAGAAACTTGGTGAGATTGATGATGCAACCTCTGGATATTGAAGACTACCGGCACGTTTACGAGCCGGGAAACGTGGAATGCACCAGCACCGAGGAGATGCGGCCGCTCGAAGAGATCATCGGCCAGGAGCGGGCGCTCCGGGCGCTCCGGTTCGGCCTGGAGATCCGGGAGCCCGGGTTCAACGTCTACACCGCCGGAGCGCAAGGGACCGGACGGATGCGGGCCGTCCGGAGCTTCCTCGACGAGCTCGCGAAGGCCAAACCCCGGGCGAGCGACTGGGCCTACGTCCATAACTTCCAGAACCAGTACGAGCCCAACGCCATCGCCCTCCCGGCAGGACGGGGGCCCCGGTTCAGGGAGGATATGAAGCGGTTCGTCGAGGAGGCCCGCCGGGCGCTCCCACGAGCGTTTGAGAGCGAAGAGTATGCCAAACGCCGGGACGAGACCCTCCAGTCGCTCCAGGGCAACAGGACCGACCTCATCGCCCGGATCAACCAGAAAGCCCAGGAGGCGGGGTTCGTCATCCAGATGAGCCCCATCGGTCTGCTGACCATCCCGGTCATCAACGGCCAGCCGGTGCCCGAGGAGGAGTTCATCAACCTCCCCGACGAACTGCGGGCGGAGGTCCAGCGGCGGCGGGAGGCCCTGAACGCCGAACTCCGGAGCACGCTCCGGCAGGTGCAGGATATCGAGCGCCAGGGGGCCGAGGCGGTCAAGGACGTGAACCACGACATCGCCCTCTACGCGATCGGCAACCTCGTCGCCGAACTCAAGGAGAAGTATGCCGACGTCGCGGAAGTGCCCGAATACATCGACGCCGTCCAGAACGACATCCTCGAGAACCTCCAGGCCTTCCTCGGCGTCCCCGAACAGCCGGGCGCCCCGCCCCAGTTCCAGGCCTTCATCCGGGAGATGCCGTTTAGGAAGTACGAGGTGAACGTCGTCGTCGACAATGCCGGGACCGAAGGCGCGCCGGTGATCTTCGAGCAGAACCCGACGTTCCAGAACCTCCTCGGCAAGATAGAGAAAGAGGTCCAGTTCGGGATCTTCACGACCGACTTCACGATGATCCGGCCGGGCTCGCTGCACGCAGCCAACGGCGGCTACCTTGTCATGAACGTCGAAGACCTCCTGCGCGCTCCGCTCTCCTGGGACGGGCTCAAAACAGCCTTAAAGACCGGGGAGGCCGTCATCGAGGAGCCGGGAGAGCGGATGGGGTTCATCACGGCAAAGACGATCAAGCCCGAACCCATCCCCCTCGACATCAAGGTGGCCCTCGTCGGGACCCCGATGATCTACCAGGCCCTCTACCAGATGGACCCCGACTTCAAGGAGCTCTTCAAGGTCAAGGCCGATTTCGATATCGTGATGGACCGGAGCGACGAGAACGCCGGGAAGTATGCCGACTTCATGTGCAACCTCGTCCGGGAGGAGAACCTCCGGCACCTGGACCGGGAGGCGATCGCCCGGGTGATCGAGTACGGCTCGCGCCTCGCCGAAGACAAGGAGAAGCTCTCGACCCGGTTCTCCGTGGTCGCGGACCTGATCCGGGAGGCGAACTTCTATGCCGCGAGCGAGGGGACCGAGGAGATCGGCAAGCGACACATCACGAAGGCGATCGAGGAGAAGGTCTACCGTTCGAACCTGGTCCAGAAGAAGATCGAGGAGTACATCCGGCGGGGGATCTTCCTCATCGATACCGAGGGGGAGAAGGTCGGCCAGGTGAACGGCCTCTCGGTCATCGGGCTCGGCGACTTCATGTTCGGCCGGCCGTCGAAGGTGACCGCGAGCATCGGGGTCGGCCGCGAGGGGATCATGGATATCGAGCGGGAAGCGGCACTCGGCGGACCGATCCACACGAAAGGCGTCCTGATCTTGAGCGGCTACCTCAACAACAACTACGCGCGGGACAAGCCCCTCTCCCTCTCGGCCCGGCTCGTCTTCGAGCAGAGTTACGAGGGGATCGAGGGCGACTCCGCGTCGAGCACCGAGCTCTACGCCCTCCTCTCGGCGCTCTCGGGGCTGCCCTTAAAACAGTACCTCGCCGTCACAGGCTCGGTGAACCAGAACGGCGAGGTCCAGGCGATCGGCGGGGTGAACGAGAAACTGGAAGGGTTCTACGAGGTCTGTAAGGCGAAAGGCCTCAACGGCAACCAGGGAGTCCTTATCCCGGCAAGCAACGTCCAGAACCTGATGCTCAAAGAGGAGGTCGTCGAGGCGGCGAAAGCCGGGAAGTTCCGGATCTATCCGGTGCGGACGATCGACGAGGGGATCGAGGTCCTCACAGGCGTCCCGGCGGGCACGCGCCGGGAGGACGGGACGTATGAAGAGGGGACGGTGAACCACCTCGTGGACCGGCGGCTCCGGGAGATGGCGGAGGCGATGCGCGGGTTCCAGCCGATGGCGGCGAAGTGACGGAGATGGAGCGGAAACGGACAGTCTACATGGACCATGCGGCGACGACGCCGACGCGGCCGGAGGTCGCCCGCGCGATGCTCCCCTACTTC